>WNFG01003404.1_pt1 | contig 15321 bp, 9 predicted proteins | sample 5400431 | NCBI WGS metagenome assembly WNFG01 (sample SAMN13153346, study PRJNA577476) | soil metagenome | isolation source: 120 cm saprolite under Douglas fir tree site 2 hole 3 replicate 2 | place: USA:California | collected 2015-04-18 | reverse complement strand
AGGACCGTTCTTGTCTACCTCTGAAAAAGATTGCGGCGATTTCCAGCCTGATCGAGACTCAGAATGCTATGTTCCCAGCTTTCCAGAACCTCAGGCGTGCGCCGGGATTTCCTGTCGGCGCGCTTCGTACCAGAGGGCCAGCTCGACGCGGTTCCAGAGACCAAGTTTGTCGTAGATGATTCGCAGGTAATTTTTGACGACGTGTTCTGTGGTTCCGATTTCGTGCGCGACTTCCCGGTTTTTAAGTCCCTGGGCGACGAGTTCAATGACTCGCTGTTCTCGCTTGCTGGGTACACGGTTTCCGTAACGCTGTTCTCCGAACATAGCTGCCTCCGATAGAGAATAGTTGCAAGTTTGACTCGCTTGATACCGCCAGTAATTGCAAAGCGTAAGAAAAGACGATTAAAGTGTGCCTTTACCGTGCGTCTGGCCATTTTGAGCTGCCGAGCAATTTCCGCATTGTCGCAACCCTGGAGCAGCAGTTCCGCAATTTGCTGCTCACGGGGTCCTAGCCGAATCGAGCTCTCGTTCATTCCGACTTCCCCCTGGTTCAGTCGTTCGGGCCCGGGTAGGGCGATTATCTGAATAGAAGTAACTCATGCGCGGGGTGCACTTAGGGCATCCAAAGCACTAAATACTCCAAGGATTGTGGTTTCTCCCAAAATTCATAGCATGCATACTGCCAAGGTCGGCGTGGATTTCTACTTTCGCTGGAAAAGATGAGGACTTTTTGCGGGCCGGAGCTGCGGCAATGTATCGTAAGCAAGCTATTTGTTTTCTTTAACATAAATCTATTTCTACATAGTGGTTGGCGCAGCCAACCCGTCGGGTTGCGGAGTCCAAACCAGCTAATCTGGACTGTGCGGCACCAGTTGCGGGGTAATTTCCACTGTGAAACGCCCGATTTAGGCGGGTAAATGCCGATGCTGCCGACCTTTCGGCATGGTCGGCCGCACTGCGGAAATTACCTAAGTTCTTTATCTACAAGCAAAGGGAGACGCCCTGCGAGAAATTTTTCCCCGGTCTCCGTGCCTATTTGGAACTAATTACACTTTTTACCTGATGGCCTCGTGCTAACCTCGGGTCATATTCGTCAATAACATCGGCGTTACCCCCTTCGCTCCCCTGGAAAGGCAGGTGGGTCTCATCCGACAGTAGTCGCGCCGGCTCGAGAACTTTGCGGCGGGTCCGATTTTGCTGAACTGTCGATTTTACCGAACTGGCGATAGCGAACAGGTGAGTTTGTTTTAAACTGGAATTCATCTCCCGTTATGAAATTGTCGATCATAATGCCGGTTTACAATGAACTCCGGACCTTGCGGGCGGTCATCGAACGCGTGCTTGCGGTTCCGCTGGAAATGGAACTGATTTGCGTGGATGATGGATCGCGCGATGGTTCCCGGGAAATTCTGGGTGAGTTGCGGAATCGCCACTCAAATCTGCGCGTTTTCCTGCAATCGAAAAATATGGGAAAGGGCGCAGCTCTCCGCCGCGGCATCGAGGAGGCTACGGGAGAGTTTGTAGTGATTCAGGATGCCGACCTCGAGTACGACCCAGCGGACTATCCCCTCCTGCTCGAACCGTTGATACAAGGAAAGGCGGATGTGGTCTACGGCTCACGTTTTCTGGGCAGCCGCCCGCACCGGGTCCTATACTTCTGGCATTCGGTAGGAAACCGCTTCCTTACTTTGCTTTCAAACTGCCTCACGAACATCAACCTGAGCGACATGGAGACCTGCTACAAAGTATTCCGTCGCGAAATTATTCAGGCGATTCCGATCGAGGAGAACAGATTTGGCTTTGAGCCCGAGATCACCGTTAAGATAGCCAAGCGTCGCCTGCGAATTTATGAGGTCGGCATCAGCTACTGGGGTCGCACCTACGAAGAAGGCAAGAAAATCGGCTGGAAAGACGGGTTTCGCGCCCTCTGGTGTCTGTTGAAGTACTCAATCACCGAGCCTGCGGTTGCTCTCCAGACTTCGACGGCAGAGGAACAAGCGCAAGAAAAAATGCAACCGAACCAGCCTTCCCACATCAACTAGTGCAGGATTTCTAGTGTAGGCTGTCCGCCCCTGCCGCAACGTCGCACAAATAATACTGACGCGAGATTCTCACAAATTTCCAGGAGGCCACAGGGCTTGACCACTTCGAGCAGTCACCTTATCCCGCCACACGGTGGAGAACTAGTCGATCTTATTACGCAACCGGAAGCCGCCCAAGATCTGAAAACCCGCTCGCGCGAGTGGCCCTCATGGGACCTCAGCGCGCGCCAGCTTTGCGATCTGGAATTGCTGCTGGGCGGCGGCTTTTCACCGCTGCGCGGATTCATGACTCGCGCCGACTACGAAGGCGTCTGTAACAACATGCGGCTGGCCAGTGGAGTTCTGTGGCCCATGCCCATTACGCTGGATGTGACCGAGGACTTTGCCAAGTCGCTCAAACCAGGCAGCAGCAAGATCGCGTTGCGTGATCCCGAGGGAGTCATGCTGGCTGTGCTGCACGTCGAGGAAGTCTGGCAGCCCGACCGCAAGGCCGAGGCCCATGCGGTATACAACAGCACCAGCAAAGCCCATCCCGGCGCGGACTACGTGATGAACAAGGCGAATCCCTGGTACGTCGGCGGCCGCGTCGAGGGTCTGCAGATGCCGTCGCATTATGACTTCCGCACGTTGCGTCTGACTCCAGCCGAACTTCGCGCCGAATTCGCGCGCCTGGGCTGGCGCCGCATAGTCGCCTTCCAGACCCGCAACCCAATGCATCGCGCCCATCAGGAGCTGAGCTTTCGCGCGGCCAAACAGGTGGAAGCCAGTCTTCTGATCCATCCGGTCGTGGGCATGACCAAGCCCGGTGATGTGGACTATTTCACCCGAGTCCGTTGCTACCAGTTGCTGACCTCCAAATACCCTCAGGGAACGGTAAAACTTTCCTTGCTGCCATTGGCCATGCGCATGGGTGGTCCTCGCGAAGGGATCTGGCACGCCTTGATTCGCAAGAACCACGGTTGCACCCATTTCATTGTCGGACGCGATCATGCCGGGCCGGGCAACGACACCAACGGCAAGCCTTTCTACGGCCCGTACGAGGCCCAGGAGGTCTTCAAGAAACATCAGGCCGACATCGGCGTCACCATGGTGCCCTTCAACATGATGGTCTACCTCGAGGATCAGGATAAATACGTTCCCGACGACGAGGTAAAGAAGGGCGATCGCGTGCTGAATATCTCCGGCACTGAGCTTCGGCAACGCCTGAACGAGGGCCGTGAGATTCCCGCCTGGTTCACTTATCCCGAAGTTGTGGCTGAGTTGCGACGTAGTTTCCCGCCGCGTCACAAGCAAGGCGTGACCATCTTCTTTACCGGACTTTCCGGTTCCGGCAAATCGACGATCGCAAATGTGCTGCTGACGAAATTCCTGGAAACCGGCGGACGCCCGGTCACCCTGCTCGATGGCGATCTGGTTCGCAAGAATTTGTCTTCCGAGCTGGGATTCTCCAAAGAGCACCGCGACATCAACATCCGGCGCATCGGCTACGTTGCATCGGAAATCACCAAGAATGGCGGTATCGCTATCTGCGCGCCCATAGCGCCTTATGACGCTACTCGCAAACATGTCCGGCAACTGATCGAGCCCTACGGAGGATTCATTCTGGTGCACATCGCCACCACCGTGGAAGTCTGCGAACAACGCGACCGCAAAGGCTTGTACGCCAAGGCGCGAGCGGGAATTCTAAAAGAGTTCACAGGCATCTCCGATCCATACGAAGCGCCTGCCGACGCCGAAGTCACCATCAATACCGGCGAATTATCCCCAGGAGAAGCGGCGCAGGAAATCATCCTGCATCTGGAGAGGGAAGGCTTCATCGGAACGGCAGCGGAGTCGGTCTGAAGCCTCCGCCGGAGGAATGACTCAGGGGCTGAGCCGGTACTTGCATGGATTTACTGATCAAGAGCCTGGTGGGTTTTGGAGTCGGGACCCTCATTGGAATGACGGGACTCGGGGGCGGCGTTTTGCTGCTCCCGATCCTTATTTTCGGTTTGGGCGTTCCTCCGATTCGTGCCGTTGGCTCGGACGCGCTGTTCAACTTTGTTACTAAAATCGGCGCCAGCATTGTCCATCTGCGCAAAGGCACGGTGCGGCGCAAGGTTGTTCTGGCGCTGGCAGCCGGCAGCGCTCCCGGATCTTATCTGGGCGTAAGCTATCTGGTTCACCTGCGAAATCTTTACGGAAATGGCGTCAATCACTTCATCACCGTCGCAGTTGGGGTGCTGCTGATTTGCATTCCAACATTCCTATTTTTCCAAAAGAAAATCGAAGAGCGGGCGGCGGTGCGCCCGCCGACGATCAAGTCGTTCGCCTGGATGTGGCTTATCGGCCTGGTGGCGGGATTCCTAGTGGGCATCACCTCAGTGGGTTCGGGCAGCATTGTGATGATGATGCTCTTGCTGTTCTACAGCTTCCAGCCCAAAGTCATGGTGGGAACCGACATCGTCCACGCCCTGATTCTTACCGGCGTTACGAGTCTGCTCCATTTTCGCATGCACAATGTCGACATGAACCTGGTCGGGGCGTTGTTGATCGGCTCAATTCCAGGCGGACTAGTGGGTTCTTACCTGAGCACGAGGGTTCCGGTTCCGTGGCTAAGACGCATCCTTTGCGCGGTCTTGTTGACAACGGGAGCTCGCATGTTAATGGCTTGATCGTCACTGCCCTGTGATCGCTGGAATATCGGGAAATCATGCGCTCAAACTCTTACGCTCAAATACTGGAACGCATTCGCGCCGGGCTGGAAGCTTCCCGCGCGATCTTTGCCCGCTTTACGCCGGGGGCGATTGAAACCGAATACAAAGTGGGACACGATCCGGTAACCGAAGCCGACCGGGCCCTCGATGCCGTTCTTCGCCAGACTCTGCTGCGCAAAGGGGAAGGCTGGCTTTCCGAGGAGAGCGTTGACGATCCCGTGCGCCTGCAGTGCTCGCGCGTCTGGGTGGTTGATCCGCTCGATGGCACCCGCGAATTCGTCAAGGGTATCCCCGAGTTCTGCGTGTCGATCGGCTTCGTCGAGGATGGCCGTCCTGTGGCCGGTGGAATCTACAATCCAGCAACCGACGAAACTTTTCTGGGATCGATCGAATCTGGCGTCATCTACAACGGCAAACCGTCGCAACCCAGCCAGCGCAAGAGTCTGGAGGGCGCGCTCGTTTTGGCGAGCCGCAGCGAGGTTAAGCGGGGTGAATGGAAAGCATTCGAGAATTCGATTTTTAAGATTCGTCCCATGGGGTCGGTGGCCTACAAGCTAGCTCTGGTCTCGGCTGGCTTGGCAGACGTTACTTTCACTCTGACTCCCAAAAACGAATGGGACGTAGTGGCAGGTGCGGCGCTGGTGCAGAGCGCAGGCGCTTTTGTCAGCACGCTTGAAAGAGCAAACTTAACCGCCAATCGTCCTGACCCGCTTTTGTCAGGGATGCTTGCAAGCGGTCCATTCTTGAAAGAGCAGCTCCTTGCTCTGCTGGAACCGCACATCCGTCTGGCCGAACAGGCTCGCTAGCCCGCGATGTATCTCTGATTCGGCTGCCTCCTAGTACACTTGATCGAAGACCGTTATGTCGGCTCCGACCTTTTATTACCGCAACTCTTCCGTGACGCGCCCACCTCTCAGGATTGGTTTACTTCTGGACTCGCAGGAGAAAATCTCCACTTCATTCGCCAGGATCATCGCGGACATCAAGGCCAGTAATTTTGCCGAAATCGAGTTGTTGGTTGTCAGAACAACCACTCCTGCACCTGACAACCCGCCGAATTCGGGCGCTCTCAGGTTCCTGCGGTCCCTCTTGAATCCGAAACTCAGACGACAGTTCGCTTACAATCTCTATCTTCGCCTCGATACACGGATGAAACCAACCCCCGATCCTCTAGCCGAAATCGATTGCAAGGATCTCTTCTCTGGAATCGAAACGCTCGAAGTAGAACCGGTAGGAAGGAAATTCGTTCATCGCTTCCCAGACGAGGCTGTGGAAAAGATTCGATCTAAAAACCTCGACGTCCTTGTTCGGTTTGGCTTCAATATTCTCCATGGCGACATTTTGAAAGCTGCCCGCCATGGGGTCTGGTCCTTTCACCACGGAGACAATGAATTTTACCGTGGCGGTCCGGCCCATTTCTGGGAGTTATATGAAGGCTGTTCCCTCTCGGGGGTCGTTTTGCAGGTTCTCAGCGAGGAATTGGATGGCGGGCTCGTACTCTGCAAGTCGCTTTTTGCGACTGAAGGCCTCTGGAGTTTGTCTCGGAATCGATTCACGCCCTATTGGGGCTCGACAGAACTGATCATCCGAAAGCTAAACGAGTTACACCGCTGCGGTTGGGACTACATCCTCGAAAAGGCCCTTCCGGCGATTCCCTACAAAGGGAAGCGCAAGATCTATAAGACCCCAGCCAACTTGGAGGTTATCCGTTGGCTGGCGCCAGTTTTTTTTAAAAAAGCAATTTCTTATCCATTTCGCAAATCGACCGTACAACATTGGAAGATCGCCTGCCGATTGAACCGTAGCCCATTCCATACGTCCTTCTCCGAACCTGATTTCTCAGGTTTCAATTGGATCGAACCTCCAAGGGGTCGTTTCTGGGCCGATCCATTTGCTTTTGAGCACGAAGGCCAGTGCTGGGCCTTTTTCGAAGACTATTCCTACAAAGAGAAGCGGGCGGGCATCGCCTGTGCTCCTGTTTCGACGCAGGGCAAATTGGGTTCCCCGCAAGTCTGTCTGGAGAGTCCCGAACGCCACTATTCCTACCCTCACATCTTCCGCGCAGGATCGGAAATCTTCATGGTTCCCGAGTCGGTCGATTCCAATTCCGTCAGTCTTTTTCGATGCCAACAGTTCCCAAACCAATGGATCAGGGAAGCGATTCTATTGGAAGGACAATTTGTGGACACAACAATTTGGGAGCATGAGGGACTCTGGTGGCTCATGACCACCAGCGCCGAGCCAAGTGCGCGCGCCGGCACCCTCCTGCTCTTTTATGCGGAGTCGCTCCGTGGGAATTGGCATTTTCATCCCGCCAATCCCATTTCCACTGATATCCGAAACAACCGTGGAGCGGGATGTGTCCTTCGATATGACAATCGGCCGATCAGGCCGAGTCAGAGCGGCGCCCCCTCTTATGGCTACAGCATCAGCTTCAATGAGATCACGGAACTATCGAAGCGGCGCTATCAAGAACGGCCCATGCGAACGATCTCTCCCGAACATTGGCCGGGAATCTCTGGCATTCATACCTATAATCGGGCAGGTAATGTTGAATTGATCGACGGTCGAACCTTCGTCGCGCTGAAAAAAGTCCAGATTTAAAGCTGGTAGTTTCGCGGCGGTCGATCAAGTTACCTCTTCGGCATAATCCATTCGCGATAAGAAAATCGAGGCCGCTCAAGCGTACTCGCTCGCACTCACCCCGTTGGCCCGGACTAGTCAAACCGCAAGCACTCGGATATTCTCGATACTTGCGCTGCCGGTTAGAGGGAGGCCATGATCTGGAAAGCCACTGAAGACCTTGAGACTGCTGGCGCTTGGCGACCTCTGCGGCGAAGCGTTGTATTCCGCAACCTGAACTAAGCTATCGCTACTCCACGAAAGAAAATGACCACACTCCAATGTCTGAAATGCGGTGAGAAGCTAGATTGTGGCCCGGACCGATGTGTCTGCGGCGGATGCGGGGCAGCGTGGCCGGTTAGCGACGGAATCCCTCGCTTTTTTCAGGCCTCCGATCACTATTGGGGTGAAGTTGGCCGCCAAGAGGCTCTTGAGCTGCTAGACGCCGCACGTCGAGGGTCTTGGGCGGACGCGGTGCGTACCCACTTTCCCGCGAATGACAACATGAGATTTGGGTTGCTCGATCTTCAGCGCGCCTCATGGGCTCCCATGCTGGGACTTGATGAGCAGTCTACCGTCCTTGACATCGGGTCCGGTTACGGGGCCATTACCCATTCCCTTTCTCGGTTTGCAGGAGAGGTCTATTCGGTTGAAGCGATACCAGAGCGGATCGACTTCACCCGGGAAAGGTTGCGGCAGGAGGGGATTCTCAATGTGCATCTCGTTCAAGCATCGGCCACGGCCCTGCCGCTGGCGGAGAACAGTTTTGACCTTGTGGTCGTGAATGGTGTCCTCGAATGGGTTGGAGAATGGGACCTTGCAGTCGACCCCCGCGTGGCCCAGATCAATTTTCTCAAGAAGATTCACCGCCTTCTCAAGAATGATGGCACCTTGTTAATCGGCATCGAAAACCGATTCGGTCTGGACTCTTTTAGGGGCGGTCGCGACCACTCGGGACTTCCATACACAAGCTTGGTTCCTCGCGCGGTAGCGAGCTTCGTGGTAAGGCGCAATTCTCAGACCCATTACCGCACCCAAGTGAGCTCGCAAAAAGAATATCGGACTTACACGTACTCGGAAGGCGGATACCGCAGCCTACTTTCGGACGCAGGATTTGCAGACCTGTCGTTGTACTGGGCTGATCCGGGTTACAACCAGCCTTACGATCTCGTCCCGCTTGCTATCCCCGCCTGGGTACAACAACACTTCTTGGAATTACTCTACCATCCTGGCCCCGCTCCTCGGCGGAGCTGGAAGCGCAGGGCGCGGAGAATCGCGTTGCCCTTTTTCCATCGGTTCGTGTCGGAGTTCGTGCTGCTGGCTTCGACACAGCCCCGCCGCAATACCAAACTGCAAAGATGGATCGAAAAGTGCCTGATGGAATCCGATAGAAGCCGAGGAGATGAAGCGACCACGCCCCGAGGAGTCACATGGGCGCTCCATACACGGCCATTCAAGGAAACTTCCATTGTTCGGATCGGCGACGCGAGAACTGGCTCCAACCTTGCATATCTAAAAATTTTCGTGGGAGTTCAAGAATGTGAAACTCCGTTTGAAACGGAGGCTACAAATCGGGGCAAGGTACAGGAAAACCTGAAGATTTCCGCCGCAACATTCCTGCGCGTTCCGCGCGTCTACGGCACGCTACGAATCGGCGCTACCCACTATTATTTGGAAGAAGCGTCGCGGGGAACGCAAATAAGTGGCATGGTTCGCGAGTTGGGTTATTTTGACAACTCAAGAAGAGTCGAGAGAGATTTTTCTCAGATCTGCAACCGCATCCTTGAACTCACATTGGCCTTGCAGAACGTGTCAGGAGTGCGAATGATCCCACCAGCCTGGCGTGAGATTCCTGAAATACCGACGAGTCGTCCCGACTTGACACGCGCACTTGCGGAGCGGAGATATTTTCAACGAAGCGTTCCGGAGTCTTCTGCGACTTGGATTCAGCATGGCGATCTTTCGGTTGAGAACGCTCATATCGACCGAAAAACCGGAGAGTTTGAGGTATTCGACTGGTGCGATCTGGCCGGCGGCCTGCCGCCACTCTACGACTTCTTTCAATTTTTTCTTTCTACCGGCTATCTTCCCCGTGCCGCCGAGAGCGTGAGGTTTGCGTCCGAAGAAGACCGTTGGACTGCTACGTTCAAGGCATTGTTCTTTTCGGATGCAGCGATCGGGCGCCTGACTCGGCGTCTCATCCTGCATGCCGGGGAACGATTGAATGTTTCGCCACAGCAGGTTCCGTCGCTGTTATTAGAGTTCCTGATCATTCGCTCCAACTACTACCGGCTGAGGTCCGACTCTCAGCGCCGCGTGCAACTTCGCTGGCTCGAGCTCTGCATCACAGACTTTGAGCAATTGCAGTTTGCGTGGAAAGGCCACCCCGCTATCCAGACTCGGCAAGCCGGAAGCTAATGAAGCGACTTGATAAAATCGCGATTTTCAAGAATGTCGGTTCAAGCTGGTTTGCCCTTGGCTTCAATATCCTCGTCGGTCTTTTTCTTTCTCCGTATATCCTTCATCACTTGGGAGATGAGGCTTTCGGTCTCTGGATCTTAATCTTTTCCATCACCGGCTATTACGGACTCTTCGATCTGGGAATTCGGTCGTCGATCATCCGCTACGTCGCCAAGTATTCCACCGTTGCCGACCATGACGAACTGAACCGTTTGATCAATACCGCGTTCTTCACTTATAGCGGAATCGGCATGGTCGCGATCCTGATCACAATCACTGCCAGCTTCCATGTGAGCTCAATGTTTCGCATCTCGGGGAGTTCCGTTCAAGTTGCGCGTTGGCTGTTCTTATTGGTGGGATCGGCCGTGGCCCTGGGTTTTCCTGTGGGTGTATTTGGCGGAATTCTGGAGGGCCTACAGCGGTTCTATGTCTTGAACTTAACCAGCATGAGCGCAACCCTCGTGCGGGCGCTGCTGATTGTCCTTGCCCTTCGGCACGGTCGGGGATTGCTGACAGTTGCCTTGATCACGGTGGCGCTGCCGTTGCTAGCCGGCCTGATCAATGCAACGGTAGTGCTCCGCATTCTGCCCTTGCACCTTGGCCTCAAGCATCTCAATCGCGACAGCCTGAAACGCATCGCCAGCTACAGCGGTACGACCTTCATTATCATTGTGGCGGCTCGGCTGCGCTTTAAGACGGACGCTATGGTCATCGGCACATTTATTTCCTCAGCTGCGATCACCTATTTCACCATCGGCTCACGCTTGATGGAGTACGCTGGAGACGTTGTAAGCGGCTTGGCACAGATCTTTGTTCCGATGTCAAGCAAGTCTGATGCGACTGGAGAGTTGTCCGGGCTAAGAAAGATCTTTGTTGCGGGAAACCGGGCTTGCGCTCTGATCATCTTTCCCTTAGCGGCAATTCTGATCATTTTGGGCAAGTCGGTGATCGAGGCATGGGTGGGAGTCCGCTATGTAGCTACTAGTTATCCCGTCTTGCTGGTACTAGTGGTTCCATACACCCTCCTGTTGGCGCAGTCGGCTTCGAGCCGGGTTCTATTTGGAATGGCGAAGCACAGAACTCTAGCCATAGCGACCCTGCTGGAAGGGGCCGCGAATCTAATTCTCAGTATCTTCCTTGTAAGGCGGTTTGGCATTCTGGGCGATGCGGCCGGAACCGCCATTCCACTGCTGTGCACTACTTTATTTTTTCTGCCTCGACATCTTTGCCGTGTTTTGAACCTTCGGGTCGGGCTTTACCTTCGCGAGGCCTTCTCGCTGCCTCTGGTACTATGCGCGCCGCTCATCGCCGTTCTATTACTCATGCGCCATTGGGTCGCTGCACACAACTATTTCCAGTTGGCAATTCAACTGATGGCGGGCTCCGCAGTTTATGGTATCGGACTTCTGTGGGCAATATGGACGCGCAAGGCGTGGCAGGTAGAAGGCATCCACGATCTGGACGCCGCCAACCAAGTGGCTATCGCCCTCATCGACACCTCTCAGGAAGAGGCTTAGGGCCGGGTAACGCCGGCCAAAATACCGCCTTATGCAAACGTACTGCTGTGAGCCCATGTGTCGTTCTTTGGTTCTTTTCTGGGCTTCCAACTCTCTGGTTTCAAACCCGGAAGTGCATGGCACACCCGTGATGTACTAGTGTGCTCTAATAGGCCTTGTACCTAGGTTATCTGCCCCGCCCAGCCTTCCCTTCTTTACAGTGCTAACCTAAGGACTCGAACGACGGTCCCCCCCAACTCCGTTACGAGGTTATTCCGAAATGTATGACGCCGGGCACTGGGAAGAACGCTATCGCGGTGATAGAACGCATATCCGGAATTTTGTCATTGTGTCGCTCTTGCTTTGCCTTACCGGCCTGACCACCGCCTGTGGCTCGTTACCTTCGCAGACTTCTGGAACCGGCAACCCCGCCACTTCCAAAGCCGCGACCGTGGTCTCGGTCTCGCCCGACACTGCCACCGTGGCGTCACAACAGCAATTACAATTCACCGCCCGCATAAGCGGAAGTCCAAATACTGCCGTGACTTGGTCGGCAAGCGCAGGAGCGATTTCGAGCAGTGGATTCTTTACGGCACCCAAGGTGACCAGCAATACACCTGTCACCATTACTGCCACAAGCGCCCCCAATCGTGCAAACGCGGGCGCTGGGAATGCCGCTGACTCCATGATCGCGGGGGATAGAAATCCCCGTGATCCGGTGATCGTCGATCCGGGTGCGGGAAACGTCAGTTCGCACGGGTCAGCTACGGTAACAGTTACCGCGCCGGCTTCTGTCAGGATCGCCAATTCCTCCCTTGCGGCGGCCGATGTCAGCACGCCGTATACCACAACGCTCTCGGCGACCGGTGGAGTTGCTCCTTACCAGTGGAGTCTCGCAGCGGGAGCTCTGCCGTCCGGAATCCAGCTGCAGACCTCTAGCGGCGTCATGGCGGGTACAACCGCAGTTTCCGGATCGTTTCCCTTCACGGCGAAGGTGACTGACGCCGCAGGCAGTAGTGCGACCGCTGCCTTCACCTTAACCGTCTCTTCGGTTTCGGCCAGCGGGTTTGATGGTCCGGCGGAGTTACCCCGTATCTACATCCATTCCGAAATGTCGAATACCCCCGCGCCCGGCACCGCGATCGCCGTCAACTCCGGTGGAGATTTGCAGTCCGCCCTCAACCGCGCCAACTGCGGAGACACTATTCAACTGCAGGCGGGCGCAATGTTTACCGGAACCTTCACCTTCCCCGCGAAGAGTTGCGATGACAACCATTGGATCCTCGTTCGTAGCAGCGCTGACGATTCAGCATTGCCCTCGGAAGGCAGCCGCCTTACGCCCTGCTATGCCGGCGTCTCTTCCCTGCCCGGCCGCCCGGCTTTGCAGTGCGCCGCCATCACCAAGGTTCTGGCCGGGCTGATGGCGGCGAGTAACAATGGCCCCATCGTTTTTGCGGCTGGAGCGAACCACTATCGCCTCATGGGTATCGAGATCACTCGTCCGGCTGGAACTGGCGTGGTCACCGCTCTCGCCTCAATTGCCAGCGGCGGCACGGCCAACAACCTTATCTTTGACCGGGTTTGGATGCATGGAACTGCCCAGGACGAGACAACCCGAGGGGTCTGGCTCGAGGGAGGTACCTACGTATCGGTCGTGGATTCGTTTTTTACGGATTTTCATTGCATCTCGGTCACTGGAGCATGCACGGATGCGCAGGCCATCGCCGGTGGTCTTGGCAGCGAACCGGGGGGACCTTACAAGATCGTGAACAACTTTCTGGAGGCTTCCGCAGAAAATAGGAACCACGACGCCGGCTGATATTCAGATCAGCCGGAATCACCTGTTCAAGCCCTTGACCTGGATGAAAGGCCAGCCCGGCTACGTGGGGGGACCAAACGGCAATCCATTCATTGTCAAAAATCTCCTCGAACTGAAAAATGCGCAGCGCGTTTTAGTCGAGGGCAACGTTCTGGAGAATACTTGGGGTGGTTTCTCTCAAGTGGGTTTTGCCATCCTGCTGACCCCAAAGAATCCCGGGGGTACCAGTCCCTGCCCGCTTTGCCAAGTCACGGACGTGACCCTCCGCTACAACTCCATCAGCCATGTAGGTGCCGGACTGCAGCTCGCCAACGCCTTGTCCGACAATGGCACCGCCGCACGCGATGGTCAGCGCTACAGCATCCACGACATGGTGATCGACGACATCGACGGGGTGAAGTACCAGGGCCCCAGTGAATTTGCCCAGGTCTCGGTGAGTGCCGGCGCCCCACTGCTGCAGAACGTGACCATCAATCACGTTACGGCTTTCCCCTCGACCACCTTGTTGGTTATCGGCGATTTGACCAGCACGAAGATGAAGAACTTCGTCTTCACCAACAGCATTGTGAATGCTGGAATCTACCCTGTCTGGTCCACAGGAGGGGTGGCGAACTGTGCAATCCTCGACAAGCCCACAACTACGCTGAATGCCTGCTTCAGCACCTACACATTCGCCGGCAATGCTGTGATTGGAAGCAGCTCCGCATATCCCTGGCCTTCAGGAACTCTCTTACCCGCCTCGGCAACCACCGTCCAATTCGTCAACTACAACGGCGGCAATGGCGGCGACTATCACCTGCGATCCTCAAGCCCCTACAAAGGCAAAGCCCCGGATGGGAAAGATCCCGGAGCGGATTTGGATGCAATCCATTCGGCTACCGCAGGGGTCATGTAGCTTTGAGTCTTGCTTATGGGCCGCAGGCGGTTGCGGTGGTCGGGCATGCTTCTGCTGCATAACAATCTCCAGCCCCACCGCACCGTCTCGCGGACGGAACCTTCTCTCCATCGCTAGCCGGACTCGATTCTCTTCTTGTACATGTTACTCAATCCTTCCATGGCCCCAGGTCTCGTCTGTTTTGGAACCAAACGCCTCTGATAAACTTCCCCTGAGTCTACCTCTAACCAGTCAAATAGCATTCCGGCGCTACCAACTCGTGAGGAACATCGTGAGAAAGGTTTGACAAACGTGAAGGTTTCCAACCACGTCATGGGCGCGCCATGGATTGCCTTCCTTCTGCTGATTCTGGCATCTCACCTTCACCCTTCGAATCAGTCTTCGCAGTCCGCCAACAACAATTTTGACGGTCCCGCAGAGCTGCCAAGGGAATACATGAAGAGCTCTCTTAAAGATACTCCTGCCCACGGCACGACCTGGACCGTACGCTCCGGGCAAAGTCTGGAGCCGGTTCTCGCCAACTCCTCCTGCGGCGATATCATTCAGCTGCAGGCTGGCGCCACGTTCGGCAGCGTTGTGCTACCGGCCAAACGTTGCGATGACTCGCATTGGATTATCATTCGCACCAGCGCCCCCGATTCCAGTCTGCCTCCCGAGGGCAAACGCCTGACCCCTTGCTACGCAGGGGTTTCATCTCTGGCCGGCAGGCCCCGATTGAATTGTCCATCTACCGCTAACGTCCTGGCCAGGATCGAATTCAATGGAACGGGCGGCTCGGGACCACTCACGTTCGCTAAGGGGGCCAACCACTACAGGCTGATCGGTTTGGAAGTGACGAGGACCGTTTCTCCAGCCACCGTTTATGCCCTCATCCAGTTTATCGGTCCAGCGGATCATCTGGTATTTGATCGCCTATGGATTCATGGGACTGCCCAAAATGAGACCGTCCGGGGCATCATGTTGGGTCCGACCCGCTATGTCGCTATTGTGGATTCCTTCTTCACTGACTTCCACTGTGTGAGCAAGACGGGCTCGTGTGGAGATGCCCAAGCGATCGCTGGGGGTCTCGGCAGCGATCCCATGGGACCTTACAAGATCGTGAACAACTTTCTGGAGGCTTCCGCAGAAAATATAATCTTCGGCGGTGGCGTCGGAACCACGACGCCGGCTGATATTCAGATCAGCCGGAATCACCTGTTCAAGCCCTTGACCTGGATGAAAGGCCAGCCCGGCTACGTGGGGGGACCAAACGGCAATCCATTCATTGTCAAAAATCTCCTCGAACTGAAAA
>WNFG01003449.1_pt1 | contig 15322 bp, 11 predicted proteins | sample 5400431 | NCBI WGS metagenome assembly WNFG01 (sample SAMN13153346, study PRJNA577476) | soil metagenome | isolation source: 120 cm saprolite under Douglas fir tree site 2 hole 3 replicate 2 | place: USA:California | collected 2015-04-18 | reverse complement strand
GAAGTGTTTTTCCTGCAGCACAACTACCAGGCCTCGGCCAACGCCTACCGCGATTCTCTGAACGGGGATGGCGAGCCGCGCTGGACCGAAGTCTGGAGCCACATTCAACTGGGCAAGATTTTCGATATCACCGGCCAGCGAGAGCGCGCCACCAACGAGTACCGGCAGGCCATTCAGACCAACGACAATACCCAGGGGGCGCTGGACGAGGCGCGCAGGTACTTGCAGAAAGCATACGAGCAGCCAAAGAGTTCGGGCGCGAACGGGCTATGATAGCGGTATTCGAAAGTCGAGAGCTTGGCCGCGGATTGCACGGATCAACGTGGATCAACCGCAATTCCGGGCAATCCGCGACAGCCTGACTTGGCGGCCGATTATGGCCCGATTGCGGTTTCAGGTGGTGGTTTAGTTTGAAATCGTGTGAAGCTGGGCGGCAATCTTCTCATCGAATGCACGGTCGTGATCACCAGCCTTGACGACACCCGAAGGGTGAGGAATCGGATAGATGTCCGGCGGTGTAGCGTCTCCGGCTGAGCGCACTTTCAGTTCGAGCGAGTGGTGTGGATTACCCTGAGGATCGCTCGGATTCGGCACTCAGTAAAAGGCAAACCCGACCACTTGACCCGTTCCAACGACTGCCTTGAGTTGGTTCCAATCCTCTCGCGCTGCCTGTTCGGCTCCCGGCGAACTCCGGAAATAAAGATAGCCGCGCTGAGGACTCTGGTATTCGCCGCTTGACATCGGTCTGGGAACCATGAAAATACCAGAGATCCGCACCAAGTTCGACGAAGGACCGTCTTGGTCGAACTTCACCTCGTCTATGACCGCATATATCCCGATACTGCTACTCTTTGCGGCCGCAGTAGCTGTAGCCAGTGAAAGAAGCAAAAACGTAGCAAACAAAAGTACCGCGGATTTCATAGATTCACCCTGAAACCTAATGTTCTTCCCATCCCGGGCGATAAGTCAACCTCGCAGCCTTCGACAAAGTGACCCACCGCCCGGTTTTAATTGCATCCTCCTTCCTCCAGGGCTTTCCATCTACAATTGACTTGTGCCTGGCAAACCCAAGACCAAGCTGAAGTGTCCGATTTGCAGAAAGCCGGTGGCGAAGGCTGGAGAAGACTTCCCTTTCTGCAGCGAACGTTGCCGGCTGATTGATCTGGGCAAGTGGGCCAGCGGACAATACGTTGTCTCTTCGCCAATGCAGGATACCGACGACGCAGAAATACAGAATCTTCGCGACACCACTGATGAAGAATGAGATAACGGCGAGTGAGCCAACGGAAATGTCCGATCGGCGTGCTGAGGCGACCGCACCCCTCTGGGCAACCGTGGTTGCAACTTTCTTTGGGGCTGGGCGGTTAATGCCGGGGCCGGGGACGTGGGGATCGGCATGGCAGCCGGGAGCGCTAGCCGGGCTTACCGCGATTGCCATCGCCCTCGGCATTCCGGCGGCGACGCGAGTAGCTAGAGCCTCCGGAGTGAAAGATCCTCAGTTCGTAGTGATTGACGAAGTTGCCGGACAATGGATCACACTACTATTCGCTCCGGTGGCGTGGAAAACAGTGGTGGTGGGCTTTATACTTTTTCGAGGGTTCGATATCGTGAAGCCACCGCCGGTCCGGCAGCTGGAGCGACTACCGGAGGGGACCGGAATCGTTGTGGATGATGTTGCAGCTGGACTCTACGCGCTGGCAGTGTTGCAACTGCTCATACACTTCGGGATTCCTTCATGGTAGCTTCCCTGTAAGTTCGGTAACCTCATGACCATCTCCGACCGCTTGCTGGGCAAGAAAAACGTGAATGGCCGGCCGCACATTGAAGCGGTTGCTCCGCCGGCGGCTTTGCCTGGAGGCGAAGTGCGCATCCTGGGCAGCGGTTTGCGGCCTGCGGAACTGCGGCGTCCGCGGGTTCGCTTCGGGGAAGTGGAAGGCTCGATAGTCATCAGCTCCGACGATTTTGTGGTCGCCCGCGTTCCACAAGGAGCGGCGTCAGGGCCGGTCGTGGTCTCAACCAATGGCCACTCCAGCAATGCGCAACAAATTAAGGTTGCGGCCATGATTGCCGACAGCGTGCATCCAGTCACTAATCCGGCTCTGGACGCCGAGGGAAACATTTTCGTCACCTTTTCCGGCTCGCGCGGCCAAAAGGTGCCCGTTTCCATTTTTAAGATTGACACCCACTACAACGTAAAACCGTTCGTCGCGGAGATGATGAATCCGACTTCAATTGCCTTTGACCGCGATGGGCAAATGTATGTTTCCTCGCGCTTTAATGGAACCGTATATAAAGTGGCGCCGAATGGGACCATGTCGTCGTATGCAGAAGGCATGGGCGTGGCCACCGGAATCGCGTTTGACCGTGCGGAAAATCTTTATGTAGGCGACCGCAGCGGAACTATTTTCAAGATCGCACGCGATCGGCAGATTTTTGTTTTTGCCACCATCGAACCCAGCGTTTCTGCCTACCATCTGGCGTTCGGACCCAAAGGAGACCTATTTGTCACTGGGCCCACGCAATCCAGTTTTGACGCGGTGTACAGGGTTGATCCTCACGGCGCGGTTTCAGTTTTTTACCGCGGGCTGGGACGGCCGCAGGGCCTGGCATTCGACCGCGATGGCCAGCTATACGTCGCGGCGTCGCTCGGGGGAAAACGCGGGATAGCGAAGATCACGCCCGACGGATCCGCGTCGCTCGCAGTGGCCGGGCCTGGGCTGGTAGGGCTGGCTTTTGCTCCGGGACGCTCTGTAGTCCTTGCTTCCACGAACGCCGTCCATCACCTGGATTGGGATGTCGCTGGTCAGCCGCTACTCGATCCTGCGTAACGCTTTTCATTTAAACTGCAACCGTGACTGCCGATGCCCGGACTAATGAGATCATGGCTGGGGATGTCATGATTGCGGAGATCATTGCCATCGGGTCGGAGCTTCTCACTCCCTTCCGGCAGGACACGAACTCGCTCTATCTCACCGCGCAGCTCAATAGTCTTGGGGTCGAGGTTGGTTTCAAGACGATTATTGGGGACAACTTGAAGGACATCGTCCGCGCCGCCACAGCAGCGCTGTCGCGGGCTGACATTCTAATTCTCAGCGGCGGCCTCGGACCGACCGAAGATGATCTGACTCGCGAGGCGGTGGCCGAGACTTTGGGCTTGCAGCTCCGGCGTGACCCGGAGATTGTTCGCGCCATTGAGCGGCGATTTGCCGAGCATGGCTGGAAGATGTCTCCCAACAACGTGAAGCAGGGGGACGTGATCAACGGCGCAATCGTGCTTTCCAACGCAAACGGAACCGCGCCGGGGCAGTGGATCACGGGAAAATCGGATGGCAAAGAGAAGATCCTTATTTTGCTGCCAGGGCCACCGAGCGAGTTGAAAGCGTTGTTCGAGAGCTCAGTTCTGGAGCGGTTACGCGCCAAGGTTCCGAAGCAGTTTCTGGCCACGCGAGTACTCAAGATTACGGGTATGGGAGAGTCGGCGTGCGATGCGCGCATTGCGCCGATCTACAAGCGTTTTGCCGACGTGCGCACCACCATTCTCGCCGGACCCGGCGAGATCCAGCTGCACTTGCGAACCCAGGCACAATCCGCCGAAGCCGCGCAGAAACGCGTGGATGAACTGGTGGATAAAATGGAAGACGAACTTGGAGATAACGTCTATTCCGACAACGGCGATTCGTTGGAGCAGATTGTCAGCTATTACCTGCAGATGCGGAATGCCACCCTGTCGGTGGCGGAGTCGTGCACCGGAGGACTGGTTGCGGAGCGACTGACTTCGGTGAGCGGTAGTTCGCGGTATTTCATCGGAGGCGCGGTGGTTTATTCCAATGCGCTGAAGATTGATTTCGCGGATGTGCCGCAGGATTTGATCGAAGTGTATGGCGCAGTGAGCGAACAGGTCTCGCGCGCGTTGGCCGAAGGCATACGCAAACGCTGCGCAACCACACTGGGATTGGGCATCACAGGAGTCGCAGGCCCGACCGGAGGAACGGCGGAAAAGCCAGTCGGGCTGGTGTTTCACGCGTTGGCCGGCGAGAGCGGAACGGAAGTGATCAAGCGGAATTTTCCCGGCGACCGCGCCCGCGTGCGCTGGTTCGCCTCGCAGCAGGCGCTGGATATGGTCAGAAGGAAGCTGATGTAGTAGTACGGCTTCGCGGGGGGCCGTATAATCTTCTGTTTGCCCGATGAGTTTCGATGCCTTCAGAATGACCTTTCAAACCCTCCAACTCGGTTACGACTCGGGCGTCGCCACCATTACGCTGAATCGTCCGGAAAAGCGTAACGCGCTCAGCTTCCAGTTAGTGGACGAAATTCTAGCGGCGCTGGATGCAGTCGAGAAGTCCGACGCCCTGGTTGTGGTCCTAACCGGAGCGGGCAAGGCATTTTGCGCCGGGCTCGACCTGGATGAATTGAAGTCGCTGATTGGCAAAACCCACGCTGAGAACGTGGAGGACTCGCGGCGGATGGTGCGAATCTTCCGCCGGCTCTACGATTTTCCGAAGCCTACGATTGCGGCAGTAAACGGCGCAGCCATTGCCGGAGGCACTGGACTCGCGACCATGTGCGACTTCACTCTCGCTGTGCCGGAAGCGAAGTTTGGATACACGGAGGTGCGCATCGGATTTGTCCCTGCGATAGTGTCTTCACTTCTGGTCTGGCAAGTGGGACACAAGATTGCCCGCGACCTGCTGCTCAGCGGAAGGATTTTTGATGCAGAGGAAGCATACCGGTTCGGTTTGGTGAATGAGATCGTCCCGGCGGAGCATCTGATAACCAGAGCGCGCGAACTGGCGGTGCAGCTTATGGAAAACAGTCCAACGTCGGTGCGCCAGACCAAGAAGCTGATCAATGGATTCATCGCAAAAACGCTTGACCAGCAGATTGAAGCCGCAGTGGAGCAGAATGCAGGGATCCGCCAGACCGAGGACTTCCGCGAGGGCGTGACCGCGTTTCTAGAGAAGCGCAAGCCGCGCTGGAGTGGCAAATGAGCGGCCGGCAAGTGAACGACCGCGCGGGCGAAGTGCGATTGCGGGTGCGCTATGCCGAAACCGATCAGATGGGCGTGGTCTATCACGCCAATTATTTCATTTGGTTTGAGGTGGGCCGAGTTGAACTGCTGCGGCAGCTTGGATTTGCTTATCGCGATATGGAGCAGAATGACGATTGCTTCATCGCGGTGGTGGATGCGCGCTGCCGCTACAAAGCTCCCGCCCGTTACGACGAGGAGATCATCGTGCGCACGCATCTGAAGAACGTTCGCGAGTCGCTGGTGCACTTTGGGTATGAGTTGGTCCGGGTGAGCGACAGCGTGCTCCTGGCAGAGGGCGAGACCACGCATCTCGTGACCGATGCAGAGATGAAGGTCAAGGCGATCCCGGAGAAATATATGAAAGTGTTTCGTGAAGCGATGGGAAGATTTTGACCGCAGAGGACACAGAGTTCGCGGATACTAAGGTTCACGAAGGAGAACCAAAAGGTAAGAGCTAACAGCTAGAAACTGAATTCCATGAAAGCCCTCCACATCAACGGGAACGATCTCACGCTCGAAGAGGTACGGGAAGTCGCGGTTGAGGGACGCCCAGTGCTGCTGGCGCCGGATGCCCGCGAGGCCGTGGGCCGGGCACGGGCCGTGGTGGACGCGCTGGTCACGAGCAATCAGGTTTCATACGCAATCACGACCGGGGTAGGTAAGCTCAGCGACGTTCGCATTGCGGGAGACCAGATTCGCGAGTTGCAAATCAACCTGGTGCGATCGCATGCGGTCGGCGTTGGTGATCCTCTGTCCGCGGCAGAAACCCGCGCCATGATGCTGCTGCGCGCCAATTCCCTCGCCAAGGGACACTCCGGCATTCGCGCAGTCGTGATTGATACGCTTTGCGAGATGCTGAACCGCAAGGTCACGCCGTTCGTGCCCTCGCAAGGCAGCGTCGGGGCCAGCGGAGACCTGGCTCCTCTGGCGCATCTGGCGCTGGTGTTGATCGGCGAGGGTGAATGTCTGGATGAAAAAGGTTCTCGTATCCCCGGCGCGCAAGTCTTGCGGCCTGCCGGCATCAAGCCGCTGGTTCTCGAAGCCAAAGAAGCGGTGTCACTGATAAACGGTACCCAAGCCATGCTCGCGGTGGGCACGCTGGCGTTGCTAGCGGCGGAAACTCTGGTGGATTCCGCCGACGTCATCGGATCGCTGACCCTCGATGCGCTTCGCGGGACTGACGTCGCATTCGATGAGCGCATTCACCGGGCGCGTCCTCATGCTGGGCAGATCAAGTCGGCGGCAAATTTACGCAGCATGCTCGAGGGCAGTCAACTTCGCGAATCGCATCGCGAGTGCGGCCGGGTACAGGACGCGTATTCGTTGCGCTGCATTCCGCAAGTACACGGCGCGGTGCGCGACACCCTGGCAAATTGCCGCGCAATATTCGAGACGGAAGCCAACTCGGCGGTGGATAACCCGCTAGTGTTCACGACAAGCGCTGGCACCGGAACAGAACACGTGGGGACGGGCGCCCTCGCCCGTCCGAGCGAGCAAAGCTCGCCTGAAGCCGTCGTCATCTCCGGCGGAAATTTCCACGGCGAGCCCATCGCCTTTGCGCTCGATTTCATGGCCATCGCTCTGAGCGCTCTCGCGGGAATTTCCGAACGCCGCCTGGAGCGACTGGTCAATCCCGCACTGAACGAAGGCCTGCCACCTTTCCTCGCGCCGGGGGCAGGATTGAATTCCGGTTTCATGATGCCGCAGGTGACCGCCGCGGCGCTGGTCAGCGAGAACAAAGTGCTGTCACATCCCGCGTCGGTGGATTCGATTACGACCTCGGGCAACAAAGAAGATTACGTTTCCATGGGCATGACGGCAGCGCTCAAGTTGCGGCGGGTTGTCGAGAATGCGCGCAATGTTCTGGCGATCGAGGCCATGGCGGCGGCGCAGGCTATGGATCTAGTTGCGCCGCTCAAAACCGGCAAACGGGGGCAGCGCGCATGCGAGGCCATTCGCGCGGTGTCACCGAAGATGGAGAAGGACCGTGTGATGTATGAGGATTTTGCCCGGATTGCCAGAATCATTGATGAGGGAAGGATCAGCGATGTTCTCGAATAAATAACCGATGTCATTCCGAACCGCGTTAGCGGTGAGGGACCTGCTTTTCTCTCGGCCAACGACAAACAGCAGGTCCCTCGACTGCGCCAGATGATTTGTGAAGCAAATCATCCGGCTGCGCTCGGGATGACAGGTTTTTTTTGGGTCGGATTTCGTCGGGAGAATTGTTCCGGAGGCACTCATGCGACGCTTCTTGGCTGTAGCGTTTGTCCTAATCACTGTTCTTCCCTCTTTCGCCCAGACCAAACATCCCTTCACCTTCGAAGATATGATGGCGCTCAAGCGCGTCGAGGAGCCGGTTCCATCGCCGGATGGGAAATGGGTGCTATTTGCGGCCGTGGATGTTGATCTGAAGGCGAACACCAAGACACCGCACGTGTGGGTAGTGCCGATCGCCGGAGGGAAAGAGCAGGAAATCATCTCTGACCAGGACGCCGACCGGCCGCGCTGGGAGCCAGATGGGAAACGGTTTGCGTTTGTTTCGACCAAAGAAGGCGGATCGCAAATTTGGATTGCGGGTTTTGATGGCGCGACCGGGACGGTCACCGAAAAGCACCGGCTTACGAACGCTGCGACCGAGGCCGCGGGCGAACTGTGGTCGCCCGACGGCAAGAACATTCTTTTTACATCGGATGTTTATCCGGAGTGCGACGGGACTCCCGCTGCCGAAGCCGATTGCAACGCGAAGAAGCTTGAAGATGCAAAGAACTCCAAGGTCAAGGCGCAGGTTTTTAATCACCTGATGTATCGGCATTGGAATGCGTACAAGGGCGGCAAGCGGACGCATCTTTTTGTAATTCCCGCGTACCGTCTGATCGCTATTCCGGGAGGGGCCGGGCCAATCACCTTAGACGGTGACGCCGCGCGCGATTTGGACGTTAACGCAGCTCGCGACCTGACTCCTGGCGATTACGACGCACCGCCATTCTCGCTGGGCGGGCAGGACGACTACACTTTCTCGCCGGATGGGCAGGAGATTTGCTTCAACTCGAACCACGATCCGGTCGAGGCGATTTCGACGAACAAGGATTTGTTCACGGTGCCTGTGACTTTTCCGTCGGATGCTTCGTCCGCCCAGGTTCTGGCGCAAACCAAGAACATCACTGCCGATAACAAGGCGGCGGATGAGACTCCGCTCTATTCGCCGGATCGGAAGTACATCGCCTATCGCGCGCAGGCGCGTCCGGGAGACGAGAGTGACCGCTGGCGTTTGATGCTGTACGACCGGAAGACGGGGGAGAAAAAGGACCTGACACAGAACTTCGACCACTGGGTTGGGAGCTTCGTGTGGGCGCGCGATTCAAAGACGATGTATTTCAGCGCAGAGCACGAACGCCACAGCCTCATTTACGCTGTAGGGACAGCTCCGATCTCCAGAGGCGACAGGAACAAAGTCGAGTATCTCACGCGTTCCGTCGTGGGGGGATACAACGATGATGTAGCAATCACCGCCGATGGGAAGACTTTGGTCTTCACCCGCATGTCGGTTACTGCACCGAATGAAATTTACGCGAGCCCTGCTGCCGGTGATGGTTGTCCAGCCAAAACGGGTTTTGTGGATCCGGGCAAATGGGACTGTTCCTTGAATAAGGATTGGGCAGTCTCGCGCGTCAACGAGCAGCTGCTGTCGCAAATTAGCATGTCAGAGGCTGAGCCTTTCTGGTCCGATGGTGCCAACGGAGACAAGGTGGAAGGTTCGTTGGTCAAACCGCCGAACTTCGATCCCAACAAGAAATATCCGGTGAAGTTCCTCATCCACGGCGGGCCGGAGGGGGCGTGGGGAGACGACTGGAGCTATCGCTGGGACCCCGAACTGTTCGCGGCCCCAACTTCGTCAGGCCCAGGATACGTGGTCATTATGATCAACTTTCACGGCTCGACCGGATACGGGCAGAAGTTCATTGACGCGATCAACGGCGACTGGGGTGGCGCGCCGTTTGAAGACCTGATGAAGGGCCTCGACTACGCCGAGCATCATTATCCTTTCATCGACAAGACACGGGAGTGCGCGCTAGGCGCCAGCTACGGCGGATACATGGCCAACTGGATTCTCGGCCACACCGACCGCTTTAAGTGCATCGTGTCGCACGACGGCATGTTCAACAGCGAGTCGGCCTGGGGCACGACCGAAGAGTTGTGGTTCAACGAGTGGGAGTTCAAGGGCACGCCGTACACCAATCGCGAGATGTATCGCAAGTGGTCTCCGCATTTGTCGGCAACGAATTTCAAAACCCCGACTCTGGTGATTCACAGCCAACTCGATTACCGGCTGGATGTGTCGGAAGGATTGCAGCTTTTCACGACATTGCAACGGCAGGGCGTGCCGTCGAAAATGCTGTATTTCCCCGACGAAGGCCATTGGATTCTCAAGCCGCAGAATTCGCAGCTTTGGTACAAAACGGTGAATGATTGGGTGGACCAGTGGGTAGGGAAATAGGGAGGTTGATTGGGTTTTTTTGAAAAGTGGGCTAAGAAAAAAGGCCAACCCTCGCCCGAGGAAGGCAACCCCTCCTTCGTGCAGGCCATGCAGGAAGTAGCGCTCCGTGGACAGTCCAGACAATCGTAAGCGGCTCTACGCGATAATGCTCCAGACGATGTTGATCGTTCCGATCCCGGAAGTGCCCGCCGGCTTGAAGCCAGGTTTTAATACCACCGAGGGGAACACCCAACTACAGTTGGTGTTCCTGACGGACAGGCAGGGCCGTAGGGTGACACCGGTATTCAGCGACCTTGCTGCGTTGCGCAATTGGGACCCGAATACTCCGTACGTCGGGCTGAAGGCGCAGGACTTTTTCAAAGTTCTTGTGAGGACAGATGTACAAGAGGTCCTGGTTAACCCCTTTGACCCAATAAGGAAAATGTTGCGCCCGGCAGGACGGATAACACGTGTTGAGTTCGAGGCGCTTGCACAAGGTACGATACCCGCCCCGACAAAACGTGGGAAAGAGTTACATCTCCGTCCCGGCCAACAAATCGCGATTGGCGTTCCTGCTAAGAAACCGAAAGCGGAGATACTCGAGAGCTTGAGCGCAATCGCAAACTCGATGCATGAAGTTAAGCGACTGTATCTGTTCCAGTTGGCTGCCCAAGCCGACGGGGCATGGTCAAGTCACACTGTAATTGGCATCGACTTGCTGGGGGCGGTTTCCGAAGATATGAGGAAGCAAATCGTTCATGGGCTTGGCAGAAGCGTGCAGGACAAGCTGGGCCCCGGCGAGTCTTTGGACTTCATGGTTATTTCCAACACTCTCGAACTGGTCAAGAAAAATGCGGCTTTGTTTTTTCAGCGTCGTTGATCGCGCTCGTGCCGCGTGCGATACTCAAGCTTGCATCCAGCGTTCAAACCAGCCACAATACCTCCGCTCTGATGAGACCCGGACTTCGACTTCTCCTCTGGATTGCGATTGCACTGCTGGGCGCCCTCGCCGTGGCCACGATCGCGCTGCATCGCGGTGAGCAGATCAACGCCCTCTGGCTGGTGACGGCGGCGGTTTGCACTTACGCGGTCGGATACCGCTTCTACAGCAAGTTCATCGCCGCAAAGGTCCTCGCTCTCGATGCCCAGCGCGCAACGCCCGCCGAGCGCCTGGAAAACGGCCGCGATTTCGTCCCCACCAACAAATGGGTTGTTTTCGGGCATCACTTCGCCGCTATAGCCGGGCCGGGGCCGCTGGTGGGGCCGGTGCTGGCAGCGCAATTCGGATATCTGCCGGGCACATTGTACATTCTGATCGGCGCCGTGCTCGGCGGCTGCGTGCAGGATTTTGTGATTCTGCTTTTCTCCGTCCGTCGCGATGGCAAGTCGCTCACTGAGATGGCGAAAGAAGAAATCGGGCCGATAGGCGGACTGGTCGCCTACGGCGCGGTCATCTCAATTCTGGTCATCTTGCTTGCGGTCTGCGCGCTGATCGTGGTGAATGCACTCAAGCAGAGCCCGTGGGGAGCGTTCACCATCGCTATGACGATTCCGATTGCGCTCTTGATGGGTGTGTACCTGCGCCGGCTGCGGCCGGGACGGGTGCTCGAGACCTCGGCGATTGGGTTTGTGCTGGTGCTGGCGGCGATCTGGGGAGGACAGTGGGCATCGCAAACCCCTGCGGTCGGGAAGTACTTCACGCTGGCGGCACCGGCACTGGCAATTGCGATCATCGTTTACGGATTCGCTGCGTCCGCGCTGCCGGTGTGGCTGTTGCTGGCGCCGCGGGATTATCTGAGTACGTTCGTGAAGTTGGGGACGATCGGGCTGCTGGCGGTCGGCATAGTCGTCATGCACCCCACGCTCCACATGCCTCCGCTGACAAGATTCATTGACGGCACCGGGCCTGTCTTTGCAGGAAAACTCTTCCCGTTCGCATTTATCACCATCGCCTGCGGAGCAATCTCTGGATTTCACTCGCTGATTTCGAGCGGCACCACTCCCAAGCTGATCCGCCGGGAAACGGAGATTCGCATGGTGGGATATGGAGCGATGCTGTGTGAGTCTCTGGTTGCGATCATGGCGACGGTTGCAGCGTGTGTGCTCGAGCCGGGGACGTATTTCGCGATCAACAGTCCCGCGGGAATTGCGGGGCAGGTGCCGGAGACGGCCGCGCAGACCATCAGCGGCTGGGGATTTCCGGTGACTGCGGCCGGGATGCAGGCGCTGGCCCACAGCGTTGGCGAACAGACGCTGTTCAACCGCACTGGCGGCGCGCCAGCCTTTGCGGTCGGCATGGCGCACATTTTCTCCGGCAGCCTTGGGGGACAAGCGGTGATGGCGCTGTGGTACCACTTCGCGCTGATGTTTGAAGCGCTGTTCATCCTGACCGTGCTCGATGCCGGCACGCGTGTGGGCCGATTCATGGTGCAGGAGGTGCTGGGGCACGTATGGAAGCCGCTCGCGCGCACGGCCTGGTATCCCAGCATCCTGCTGAACAGCGCGCTCATTGTCGGGGCGTGGGGTTATTTCCTGTATCAGGGAGTGCTCGACCCGCTGGGCGGGATCAACACCCTCTGGCCGTTGTTCGGCATCGCCAACCAGTTGCTGGCCGCAGTAGCGCTTGTCGTGGCCACGACGATCCTGATCAAGATGAGCCGGCTGCGCTGGCTGTGGGTAACGCTTGGGCCGATGGTCTGGCTGGTGTCGGTGACGCTCACCGCCAGCTACCAGAAAATCTTCCATCCCAACCCGCGCATTGGCCTGCTGAGTTACGCCAATCAGCTTGCAGCCAGGCTGGCGGCGCATGCTGTCCCCGCCGAGCAGCTCGTCGCGACCCAGCGGCTCGTATTCAACAACCGCCTGGACGCGGCGGTGACGGCGCTGTTTGCGGTGCTGATCGTGATCCTGCTGGTGGAGGCGTCGCTGGAGTGGTTCCGCATCCTGGCCAAGCGCGAGCCGGCCGTGCTCCACGAGGCGCCTTACGTGGCCACGGGCTGGGCCGAAGGAGACTGACGTGAGAGTTGCACTCAAGGATGCTCCAAGGAGACAGGCGATCCCGCATGAACACGGTGTAGCCCGCGCCTTCAGGCGCTGGGCCTTTGCCCCGCCCAGGCACATTGCGAAGAACCCCGCCTGTGAACAGGCAGGCTTCAAGGCTGCGCAATGGCGACAGAAGCTATGGGAGCGCCTTCGTCATGTGTGGTGGGGGCTGCGCCAGGTCTCGGGCGATGCTGCCTACGAGAACTACCTCATGTGGACGTTTGACACACCCGGGACTTGGCTTTTCGAGATCGGGCGAGATGCCCGCCGCCGAAGGGGATCGCCCTCCCCGGTTCTCTCTCCGCAGGAGTTCTATCTGGAAGAGCTCAAGCGAAAATATGCGCGCATAAACCGCTGCTGCTGAAGGGTTTACGCCGAATTTTTGCGCGTAAAGTTTGCATAGACGCGCGCGCCCGTGGCACCTATAATTGCTAGAGGCCGTTGCTTGGGAGCCAGTCGCCGGGGGATAGGCGGATCGAACGGCCAGGAGCACACGGGTATGACCACCGTCCCAATGAAAGCCCCTCGCCTGATGCCAGAAGTTCGGCCCACCGCCGCGCTGCAGCTCTATCTGGAAACGATTGTCTACAGGACCCGAGAACGCCTGGAGCTGATCAACATCACCCGCGACCTGAACGAGGTCGTGCGCAAGCACGGCCTGAAGGCCGGATTCGTAATTGTGCAATCGCTGCATACCACTACGGCCGTTTTCATCAACGAATTTCAGCAGGCTCTGCTGGACGACATGAAGGCCTTCCTGGAAAAACTGGTCGGCCGCATTGACTATTGGCGGCACAACGACCCCCGGCTCTCCGAGTGCGACCGCAAGAACGCCGATTCGCATCTCCGCGCCATGGTTCTGGGGCACACACTTTCCGTGCCGGTGCGCGACGGCTCGCTGGCGCTCGGCAACTGGCAATCCATCATCCTGGCTGAGCTCGACGGCCCCCGCGAGCGTGCCGTCCACGTCCAGGTGCTGGGCGTGCCGGAGAACGTGGCCGAACCTGAAAAGTAGCCCTAAGCGGTTTTTCCGGCCGGACCGTTCTCGACGCCACTTCTTCTACCGGCGGCGATACTTGGCGCATTCCCCAGAACTGTTCCTCAGGGATCTCCATGCTAGAATTTTAAACCGATTCTACTGATGAGCCGCACACGTCGTATCGGAATCTTGACGGGCGGGGGAGACGTCCCCGGCCTGAATTCGGTTATCAAGAGCGTCGTCTATAAGTCCACCGAGTTGGGCTACCAGGTGATCGGCATCCGCCGCGGCTGGGAGGGACTAACGCATCTGCGGCCCGGGCCCGACCTCGACCCGGAGTATCTTCGCGAGCTGGACCGCGTGAGTACGCGAGGAATTGACCGCACCGGCGGGACCATGCTGCACACCTCGCGCGTGAATCCGAAGCGCATCAGGCGGGGGAAACTCCCGCCGCACATCCTGCCCGGGCGTCTGGCGGGACTCGAATGCGGCCCAGACATTTTTGACCTGACCCCTATCGTGCTCGAAAACATCGAGCGCCTGGGACTGGATCACCTGATTGTAATCGGAGGCGACGACACGCTCAGCTTCGCCAAAGTCCTGGACGCAAGAGACATCAGCGTACTGGGCATTCCCAAGACGATGGACAACGACGTGCGCGGCACCGAGTACTGCATCGGCTTTTCCACCGCCATCACTCGCGCCAAGGAGCTGATCACGCGCCAGCGCACCACGCTCGGATCGCACGAGCGCATCGGTGTGTTCCGCATCTTCGGGCGCGATTCGGGATTCACCGCGCTCTATACCGCCTACGTCACCTCGGCGCGCTGTGTGCTTCCAGAAATCGACTTCGATCTCGAGCGGCTCACCCAGATCCTGGTCGAAGACAAGGGCAATAACCCCAGCCGGTATTCATTCGTGATTGCCTCCGAGGGGGCCGTCTGGAAGGGGCAGAAGGTCGCCGAGTTCGGTGAAGCAGATGCCTACGGACACAAGAAGAAGGAGGACATCGGCCACGCACTGGCCGAGGAGATTCGGGCGCGCACCGGCGAGGACACAATGATGGCGTCCACGGCCGGCTCATCGCCATCCAGGACGGCAAGTACACCCACGCGCCTCTGCCCGACCCCGGACTCGGCCCGCGCACCGTCGATGTGGAGCAAATGTACAACCTCGAGCGCTTCCGGCCGCACTATTCGGATAAGTTGGGCGTTCCGCTGTTGCTTAGCGCCGAGCACGCCTAGCCTGGGGCTGCCGCTCCCCGGCGCGACGTCGTGCCCCTTGTCAACCTGCCGTGCCGGGCATAAAATCCAGCCGGTCAGCCTGGGAACTCTAGGTCCACCAGGCACACGGAGGGGAAGAAATGCACAGACTGTTTTGGCTGATACTCAGTCTATGTCTTGTGACGGGGATTGGGCTGGCGCAGTACGATACCTCGTCGAAGCAGAAGCCCGCCGCCCCTGCCGCGGCGAAACCCGATTTCTCAATCACCGCTTCCTACATCGAGGCCTGCAGTTGCGACATGTTCTGCCCGTGCTACTTCAATACGCGCTCCACGTTGCACGGCGACGCGCAGTTCTGCCGAGCCAACCTGGTTCTCAAGGTGGATAAGGGCTACTACAAGACCACCAAGCTCGACGGCGCCAAGGTCTGGATTTCCACCGACCTCGGCAGCGACTGGAGCACCGGCAGGGATACCTGGCTGGTGGTGACCTACGACCCCAGCGTCAGCAAGGAGCAAGAGGCGGCCCTCGGCGACATCCTGGGCCAGCTCTATCCGATGAAATGGAAGTCG
>WNFG01006583.1_pt1 | contig 15324 bp, 12 predicted proteins | sample 5400431 | NCBI WGS metagenome assembly WNFG01 (sample SAMN13153346, study PRJNA577476) | soil metagenome | isolation source: 120 cm saprolite under Douglas fir tree site 2 hole 3 replicate 2 | place: USA:California | collected 2015-04-18 | reverse complement strand
TGCAAAGCCTGGGCATTCAGGAAGAGTTGGAGCAGCGCCGCGTCAAAGAGTTCGCCGCGGCGGAAACAGAACGTGCCACCGACCGGGGCCAGGTGGCGCTTTTGAAATGGCGGGACCTGCGCCTGCGCGTGGCAGCGCTAACCGACCCGGCTGGCATGGGGAACTTTAAGGTACTGATCCTGCGGCGCTAACGCGATTCTAACCGGGCAAAATGGATGCGTGTTTCGTCAATGGCGAGCAAGTGCAGGCGCAAGAAGGCGACTTCTATGGCGGGTGGATCACGAGCGAGGTTGTTGGGCCGTTTAAAGGTGGTGCTGGAACGTTCGGGTGGTGAGAGCAACCATACGTATCATGAATCCTCACTCGGGCTGTAATGGAAAGAGCATAGTAGTAAGCACAAGTCCAGCAATTTAAGGAAGAAAGCGTGTGAGAGCGTTTTCAAAGAGGGACGATAAAGACACGCATTGAATTACATTCCGCTGATAGCCGTTACAGAACCGACAGGCATCGGCTTCTCTCTCACCAGTGTTGGTACACTTCCGGCCAGAGGTCTAGCGCTTTGGCGTTGATGTCACGAAGCATAAAATTTAGCGTAGGCTCATACGATATCTGGCCAAACATGTTAAATTGTACTCCCTATTTAGGAAACGCATGTTCTGCCTGTGCCTGTTCAGCAAGTCTCTGCAATATTTCGAACAACATATCATCTAATCGCCAGGGGTCGCGATCGTCACTCGGCCTTTCAATTGGGCTAAGCGACAACATAGGATCATTCAGAATATTCATAATCTTTTGTGCGGCTATTTCTCGCACATCCCATGGAACCGTTTTATTCTCTTGCAGCAATTGTATCACCGCTTTCACATGAGGTTCCTCAATTTCATGTGGCATTGCTGAAGTAGCTTGGAAAACTTCACGGGTCCCTCGTAATACAGCGGTAGTGAGTAAACTATATTCTGTCGTAAGTGGCTGTGCTTGCCGCTTGAATTGCTGAATACTTTTTTGTATTTGCCGCCTGTCAAATGATGATCTACTGCTATTAAAAAGGATGCTGAGGAATGCAAGCAGTACTATTGATGTTATATCTCTTCTTTGCTCTAGTATTTTGCATAAGTTTTCAACTATAAAAGCCCTGTCTAATAGCCAATCTTGTTGCAACCAAACTTGTATATTACCCCAATCTTCTCGTATGTCTCGTTGATATCGCAAATACTGCAAGTGTAGTAAATAAAGCAGACAACGCAAATCTGGCAAATAAAAAAAGGCTCGTGAGTTTCGCATCTTCCGTAAGTCTCGTGTCTCTCCCATATCTAGTATATGGTAAATATATGTAATCGTGATTAATGCTTGTGTTTGCTCTTGACTATTGCTTGAGAGTGCTACCATCAAGTTTTTTGCCAATTCCTGGCGTCGTTCTTTATTAGCTTGACAGAGCACAAGTCGCAGGTTGAGGCAGGCATGATACGTTGCATTGCGTGCATGCGCCATCTCTTCTTGGAGAAACGTATCCCAAATTACGTACCAAGGCTGCCCTGTTGAGGATGAGGCCATTTCCCTCTCAAGCAATTGTTTGAGCAGGTAAGCATGAGGATACCTCACAGTATTACTTGCATATAATAATTGATTCTGCAGTTCGCCTGGGTTATTCTGAGCAATTTCTTTCCATCGATTACATGTCTTGAATAAGGCATCGTTAATCTCGAAGGACGAGGCCCAGTTGGAATCGTAATCCTGGGAAGGAAGAGTAGAAGGAGTGAGCAGAAAACCAAGCTCGCGGGAGTGTTGTGTCAGCCGATCTAAAAGTTCTGGTTGCTCTTCACTCCACTTGAGCCACTCATCGCGCAACCAACCTGCAGGGCCTGCTGCATCGAGTAGGTTCAAGGTAACAAAGGCATACTCCGCAACTCTTTGCGAAGTTGGATGTGCTGCTATATGGGAAAGTTGTGCTTTTATAGGCGAAGGGCAGGGGAAATCTTGCAGATCAGCCAATTTGAGTAGTGGCGGAAGCAAGGCGGACAAAACGGATGTGGGACAAGCCTCCAGATCAAGGCCAATCGATGCCAACAGGTGGGCGGCCCCTTCCTGACGTACAGGATTTGCTTCGTTACACAAAGCCTCTCGCCATGTTTCTACTAGAGGAGGTGTGGTATTACTTCTTTGCGGCTGTCCACGCAACCAAAGTAGGGAAGCCTGCTCTATACCCTCTTGCAATTGCGTGTAGCGTCCAGCACCGAGAATATCCCCGTAGAGATCAAAGAGCTGATTAGCTAGGCGCTTTTGAAGTTCTTTCTTAATCGACCATACTTCGCAATCAATCATGCTATTTACCGCGAAGAGCAGGTTTCGATGTAAAAACCTATCATAGTCATCGTTTTTATCGACAATAGCTTCAATCAACGTACTGGTTTCCTCTTTGTCATACCCGCTCTTATCAGCTATAGCGAGCAAGAGTGGTTCATGCCAAATGGCAGAACGGCAATAGTTTACTGCGAACGTCCGCAGTTCAACCGGTGCCATATGAATCAAATACCGAGCGACATAATACTCCTGGAATGTACGGTGCATAAAGCTGAAAAGCCCTTGCCCAGTCTCGACGAATACCCCGCTGGTTCGACGAATGGTCTCTATGAAAGTTTCCACCGTGTCATCGTCGCTCTTCGTCAGATCACGCTCATAGAATTCTGACATCGAGCGGCGCACAATATTTTTTACATCTTGTTCGGTGCAGAGATGATCGCTACAATGAATATGATATGCCAGATCGCTTAATGTTTGTTCTGCAAGATTCACATTCAGTGCCTCACGTCCAGTGCCCTGGTTCCAGTTATCAAGTAAGGTGCGTGTGACAATCTGATAGAGATCGACGCGACGATGCGGGAGAGTTTTGCCGTTCCTCTGGATTAATGCAAGGATGGTAAGCATCAGAGGGTTAACAGCTAAGCGCCTGATGCCAGGACTACTCTTGAGAGTATTCAGCAGAAGTTTTGTTTGCTCGGAACCAGCCTCATCCGCCTGCATCTTTTGCAACGTGCTCAATTCCTTTGATCTCTCTGCAGATCGCGCCATGTGGCGTTCAACGGCGGGACACCATGTCGTCAAGAACCGGTCAATCTGCTCATCTGTAAGTTCGAGAAGCGTATAATGGTCATACGCGTTAAATGACCCCTCTTCATAGCCAACGATACGCGAAGTAATCATAAAGCGATTAAAGTGCTTCTTCGAGGGGTTCCCAGTAGAATAGTCAAAGATGAAATCGTAGATGTTCTTCGCAACCCTCCTGCGCAGGCTATCGTTTGCTACTTCGTCAAGTCCATCGAACAGCAGCAGACAACGCCCTTTTTTTAGTTTGTTCATAAACAGGCTTGGCAGTTGGGGATGAATCCTAACAAGGCGCCTGTTGAAATATTCTTCAAAGGAGAGGTCTTCAGTGTCTAGCTGTTTTGCATAATCACTGATACGTAACAAAATGGGAAATTGCTTAGGAGACAATCCATCAGGTAGATGGTAGAACCAACTAAGTGCAGCGAAGGCCATGTGAAGGGCAAGCCAGCGTAGCGTGGTGGTTTTCCCAGAACCTGGAGTTCCCAGGATGATTGCTACAGGACTAGTTGCCTTGAGTCGTCGTATCACTTCTTCGATTTCCACTTCCCGTTTCCGATCTACGTCGGGTAAGCTTTGCTCATGTGGTGAATAAAACCAGATACCACGAAGATGTTGCATCTGCTCTTCACGTTCTTCCTCGTTCAAGTTAGGGTTTTGAAGAATTTCTTGCAGTAACCGTTGTTGTTCGCTTGGCATGTCATAGCGAGGTCGATCAGGCATAGCCTGTAAGTGGATAAAGTTGGTATCAAGAGGGACATTAACAGAGATCAACGCTTGCGATTGCTGGTAGATACCTATTGGATTTAGTTTATTGTTATCACCTATGACGTGGAGCAGATATTTACGGCGTGGCTCGCCGCCATTACGGACATTTTCGATTGTTACGAAGATAAATGAGCAAAATGTGAGAGTAGAGAATAATCCTATTGCAAAAAGTATAAAGATTTGAATCGGTCTGAGGAGAGCAAACCAGTGAAGCACACTTACAAGAATAGTTGCAGAGAGATCTTTAACTTGCACAACCAAAAGATTAGCGAAAAAAGTAATAAGGAAGAGGGAGATAAGCGTCAACCAAAGCAGCTTGCTGATGGTCCAGAACTTACGTGCTATCAGATATATCATGTAAAACACCGTCCTTCCCTGGCTACCATCTAGGCATATAGAAGAAAATGCTGCTTTCTACTTTCGTATGAAAGAGCGAAATCAACAACATCAGTGGATATCATACTCAACGGTGGGTATTATACTATGGAAGTAGTTTGATGGAAAGAGCTGTTTCGCTCAAGGTCTCCATCCTTGGGGATTCTGCCCTCGTCTTTCTGTTAGCTGTGGCAAGTCAGGTGAGCTATATGCAGGCCAGGGATGGGCCTCAGACCGGACGGGGCATGCTTTCGCTGGAGATCGTGCTCCTGGTAGGTGCAAGTGGGACTGGCATTCTCATCGTGGCGTTCTAGTATTGGCGCGCAATCGTGGCCTATGCCCGTACGGGTCGGTTCCTTGGCAGGCAGAAGACCCAGCTACAGGACCGCACTAGTCCTTGTGTGAGAAACAAGAAGTTCGGCGATTGGCTATGCGGTACTCCTTTGGCTGTAGAATGCCATCTGAACCAGCACAGCAGAACGCCTTCCGTATGGCACGAGCTTCCACCTCTCTTCCCTCATCCCCTCAACTTGTTCATCTCCACTTTCCCGTTTCGTCAATGGTTTGATCTTGGGTAGCGTCTGATAAAAGGCGGAAAATGGAAGGAGAATTGTGTTAAATTGTCCAGCTAAGAAGCACATATTGCGCTTTAATCCACGGGTGGATCACGAGCGACATCGTTGGCCCATTCAAGGGCGGATCGGGAACGTACGGCTGGTAAGTCTATCATCCAGGATATGCTATACTTTCGATTATCAAGGGAACCATCATCATTGTGGCTGTCTTGATCGATCAGTTACGCGCACGAGCTTTTGTTAGGTAAATAGCCATAACTGGCGGTTTGAGTAACATTGGTTTTTCACAAGAGGTGTTGTTCAATGACGCATACAATCGGTATCGGTGTGATTGGAATGGGCTGGATGGGCGAAGTGCATAGCCGCTCGTATCGAGCCATTCCGGACCGTTTTCATGAGAGCGGGATTCAACCTCGGCTCGTTGTCTGCGCCGACCCGGTGGAAGCGCGCGCACAAGCCGCCCAGCAGCGTTTTGGCTTCGAGCGCTGTACGACCGACTGGCGCGCGGTGATCGCCGATCCTGCGGTTGAGGTCGTCAATGTGGCTGCGCCTAACGGGATGCACCTGGAAATCAACCGGGCCGCGGCCCAGGCCGGGAAACACATCTTGTGTGAGAAACCGGTCGGCAAGGAGCCGCAGGAAACCATCCAGAGCGCCATCGCCGCCCGCGAGGCTGGGGTGTTGACCTTCGTCGGATACAACTATCGCTGGGCACCGCTCGTCCAGTATGCCCGACAGCTCATCGCCGGGGGGAAACTGGGACGGTTAACTCATTATCACGGTCGCTTTCTCAACGGCTATGCGAGTGACCCCAACGGCTTCCTCTCCTGGCGCTTTGAGCAGGAGCAGGGCCTGGGTACCCTGAACGACTTGATGTCGCACGTAATTGATCTGGCCCACATGTTGGTTGGCCCCATCACGCGCGTCACCAGCGACAAAGAAATCTTTATCCGCCGACGCCCCATTCCCCAAGCGGGCAGCGGCACCCATTATGATGTCGGCAGCAGCGAAGGCCCAATGGGAGACGTGACCAATGAGGATTACGTCAGCGCCCTGGTACATTTTGAAAACGGCACGCGCGGCCTATTGGAATCGTGCCGGGTCATCAATGGGGCCAAATGCGATATGTCCTTTGAAATTCACGGGATCAAAGGCGCCATCAAGTGGAACATGGAACGTATGAATGAACTCCAACTCCAATGGCGCAACGATGCCAATCCGGCGGAGGATGGCTACACCACCCTCTTGAGCGGGCCGGCCCACCCTTTCCACCGCCACTTCAACCCGGGCTGGGGACTGAATTTGGGCTATGACGACCTGAAAGTGATTGAAGCCTACAACTTCTTGCACTCCGTCGTCACCGGCCAGCAGGGGGAACCCGGCTTTGCCGAGGCCCTGGCGGTGGCCAATGTCCAGCAGGCGATCATCCGCTCCTGGGAAAGCGAACGTTGGGAGGCTGTTGAACGCCAGTCCGGAACCCCTATTTCCGAACCTCTATAGGAGATATATTCATTGAGGAGCAGACCAAGATGAGCATAACAGCAACACAGATAGTAACAGACTTTATGGAGGCCCTGGAAACCAAACAATTTGAAAAAGCCGCTACGTACCTGGCAGACGATTTTCGATTTATCGGCTGGACCCCGCTGCCATTGAACAAAGACCAGTTTATCAGGCTCTCGTCAGAACTGGCCTATGGCATGCCGAACCTGTCGTACAACTTCCACGACCTGCACGAGGTAGATGCACTGGCAGGGGAGGGCATCAGGGAGCGAGCAGCCATCCGAGTTACCGGCACGCAGGTCAATGAGTTTGTCCTGGTTCCGCTTGGGCTTCCCCCTATTCCCCAGACGGCTCAATCGGTTGCGCTTCCCGAAGAGCATTGGGAGTATGTTGTCAGGGACGATACCATCGTGACAATAGATGTAGAGCCGGTGCCTGGCGGAGGTATCTCAGGGTTGCTCCACCAGTTCGGCATCAATATCCCGATCATACAGTAGGCGGGAAAAGTCCTACAAACGCGGCAAAACGCTTCTAGCGAATGCCCGCAGCCCATCGATATCGTCCAGGTCAAACCATTGCAGCATAAGCTCTTCGACGCCCACTTTTTCATAGGCGTTGATTTGCTCGATAATCATATCGGGCGTGCCAACGATCGCATGTCCGCCACCTCTCAATGCTTCAATGACAGCATCAAGTGGTTTGCCTGCATACTCCGCATCATCGTGGCGCCAGCTTAATCGTCGATCAAGTTCGCTCATATCGCGCCCGAAGAACAGACTCAACATCACGCTGCGCCCGACATCAGCAGGTTTACGCCCGGACGCACGCAGCAGTTCATCGAGTGTAGCCGAACGCTCACGGAAAGCGTCGGGTGAGATGAAAGATGCGTTCCAGAAGTCGGCATACCGGGCCACGAGAGGCAAAGTACGTTTGGGGCCGGTACCGCCAATCAAAATGCGTGGGCCTCCAGGTCGCTGAGGGCGCGGTAACAATAGAGCGCCGCGCAAGTGGAAGAATCTTCCTTCGTAGGTGACCGGCTCATCGCTGCGCAGTAGTCGCGTGATAACCTCAAGTCCCTCTTCCAGGCGTGCCATGCGGGTTGGCACATCGCCGAGGTTATAACCAAAGAGGTGGTGTTCGCGGTCCTGCCAGCCGGCTCCGACGCCCAGGATCATACGACCGCCGCTCAGGTCATCCAGCGCCGCGGCCTGTCGAGCCAGCATCGGCGGGTCACGAAACGAAATAGGCGCGACCAGTGGCCCAAAGTGGATGCGCTGTGTATGATCCGCCAGGTAGGTGAGCGAAACAACCATTTCCAGCGAATCTTTATCCGGGGGCCGTGCATTGGTGAAGTGATCTGAACGGAAAAGCCCGGCAAAACCCAGGTCCTCCACTTCACTGACGATTCGTTTCCAATGCGGCCAGGTGAGGCCCATTTGCCCCTCGATCATGATGGATAGCGCGACCATGTGACTGAACTCCTATCTTGCTTGCTTCTTTTCCTATTATTGAATGCTTATCCAGCATTGCATGTCAAGTCCTGCCGCTCGTGGGCTCTCCATCTGTGGAAATACCCTTCCTGATGAATTTTTCCAATCGAAGAGGGTAATCACGCCCATCGGGACGCTTGCGTCCCCGGCGTCCTGTAGGGACAAGGGGCGGATGCGGAGATGGGTGGGGGCCTTGTGCTTGTCCTCGTGAATGGCGATTCCGCCAGGGTTTCATGCTGACCCGTTGGATCAGCTCACCCGGACGAGGACAAGCACAAGGCCCCCTCATCCACCCCACCCAACCCCTTGTCCCTACAGGACGGCTTACGTCTATTGCTGCATTCGGTCGTCAAAATTCATCAGGAAGGGTATTTCCCCCGCAAAGATAGAGAGCCGGGTGATTTTGGAAGGTGTATGCGTGCATAATGTATACTATAGGAGCATGTTGTTACCACAAGGAGAAAGTTTTGACTCATGGCTATTCGTGTTGATGTTTGGTCCGATTTCGTCTGACCTTTTTGCTTTTTAGTAGCCTCCAGTTTGGAGAAGCTTGAAAAGCAGTATGATCTTGTCGTCCATTGGCGATCGTTTGAACTTCGACCAGCAGGGTCTCCCCCCATATCACCAGAATACCGGGCGCGAATAGAGGCGTCAAGTCCGGTGTTGCAAAAGCGGGCGCGCGAACAATACGGCCTGGATATAAACAGGGGTCCATTTGGCATCGATAGTCGTCCCGCTCTCATTGTTCAGAAGTATGCTGAATCGCAAGGGAAGGGAGCAGTCTTCCATCAAGCCATCATGCAAGCGTACTGGCAGCAAGCCCGGTCGATTGGTGATAAGGCTGTGCTGAAGGAAATTGCGGAACAAGCCGGCCTTAGCACTGAGCACTTCGATGAGGTTCTGGCAAACCCGGCATTCGATGCGGAAGTAACCGCCGATATCGACCTGGCGCATGAATACGGGTTGACTGGCGTGCCCGCGCTCATTTTTGCTGATCGATACCTGGTGGTTGGGGCGCAGCCATATGATGCGCTAAAGCAGGTGGTTGAGAAGGTTCTGGAGGAAGAATAACGCAGCTTTCCTATAGAATGGCCACAGTGATATGCTGGCGATCAAACTGCTCTTGACCCCGATGCTCGTCGGCGTGATGAGCCTCGTGGGTCGTCGTTGGGGACCGGCTGTAAGCGGCTGGTTTGTTGGCCTTCCCCTGACATCAGGTCCAATCACGCTGTACCTCGCGCTCGATCAGGGCACAGCGTTTGCAGCCCGTGCTGCCCAGGGTACACTGCTTGGACTGATCTCGGTAGCGAGTTTTTGCCTGGCGTTTAGCTGGCTTTCACTGCGTGCCGGCTGGTTGGGCGGCCTGCTGGCGGGTTGGTGTGTGTTCTTTGCCTCGACCTTCGTCTTAGACCAGTTTTCCGTTCCCCTGTTCATCGCGTTTGCCGGAGTGATCGCCTTCCTCGCCATCGTGCTGAAACTCTTCCCCACCAATTATGGTCGATCCAGTATGATGCCCCCACCTCAATGGGAGGTGCTTTTGCGCATGGTGACGGCTACGGCATTTGTGCTGGCGCTGACGGCGGTTTCCGGTCTGTTAGGCCCTCAATTGAGCGGCCTGCTCACGCCATTCCCGATCTATGCCACCATCTTAGGCGCCTTTACCCACCACTTCCAGGGCGCGGCTGCTGCTTTCTTCTTTCTGATCGTCGCTGCCACAATCGAGAGGGAGGGCATTGTGATCGCTTTCGGCGCGGCTGCGCTGGCGTCCCTGCTGCTGCACGGGTGTTCACTCTGGTTCCTGCGCAGGTACTTCGATACGCCTTAGAGGAATGCCATAGCCCCAAGATAGCGTTATGATAGACAACGAACAATCCTTTCAAGAAAGGTTGGAGACAGCGCGTGAGCGAGAATGAAGAACTACTGAAAACCTTACGGCAGCAAGAGGAGGAGGTCCAGTTTGAGAGCTTTACCAATGATACTGCGCTCGCAGTAGGTATGGCGCTGTTGCAGGAAGCCAGAAAACGGGACAAGCCTGTTGCGATAGATATTACGCGCAACGGCCAACAGCTCTTTCACTTCGCCATGGCAGGAACGTCCATCGACAATGGCGAATGGATCAAGCGCAAAAACAATGTGGTCAACCGCTTTGGACACAGTTCGTACTACATGGGCATTTCCTTACAGAACGCGGGCCAGACGATGGAGGAGAAGTATTTGCTCCCGTCCAGAGCGGCTATGCCGCGCATGGAGGCGCGTTCCCGCTGATCATTAAAGATGTTGGGGTCGTTGGCACCATTACTGTTTCAGGTCTTCCACAGCAGGAGGATCACGAACTCGTGGTAAGCACGCTCAAACAGTTTTTGGCAGTGCGCCCAGGAAATCCAGCACAATCTGGTTGAATTCCCGGGACTTCTCCATATTCAAATGGTGAGCCGTATTCGGGATGACCACTTTCCTGGCACCGGCGATGCCTTTCTCAAGGATATCAGCAATCGTGAGAATAGAGCGTACATCCTGGTCACCGACAACAATGAGCACTGGGACGTGTATCTCAGAGAGGCGCGAGATGGCAGGTGGCTCTAACGCTTGCGGCTCTACCATCTCCTGATCATCGGGACGCTCGAAGTTACGGGTCGTCATGGCCCGCACTTTCTCGCGTACGGCGGGATCAACCTGGCCTGGTTTGCGCAGGGGGCCATCTGTCCATGTACGCAGCGTCAGCTCGACCGCTCGTTGAACGTCACCTTTTTTGAGGGCCTCATCTGCCCCAACCCAGGAAGCCTTCTCTTCTTCCGCAAACTCGTCCTCCGCAGGCTTGAAGCCACTTAAACCCATGGCGACGGGAACGAGGGCATCCACCATTTCGGGGTACAGCAGGGTAAAATCGATGGCTGATGCCCCGCCCATAGATAGCCCAAGCACGTAGGTTTTCTGGATGCCCAGGAATTGAAGCAGAGCGCGCAGGTCCTTTTCAAAGGAATATGGCCCTGCCTCAGCCTTGATCAGTCCGGAATCTCCGAAGCCGCGCATATCAAAGCGAATGACCTGGTAGCGTTGTGCAAATGCATCGAACTGGTCATCCCACAACCTCCTGTCCACCAATCCGCCGTGAATCAAGGTCAGCGGATGGCCCGTGCCTGCAACCTCGTAGTACAACGTTGTTCCGTTTACTTCTGCAAAGCCGGTCTGTAGTCGCCCGTTTTCAGTCATAACAGTTCTCCTTCAAAGGCTTCTTTGATTCATTACCGTCACCCAGTAAGTGTATCATGAAAAGCGGGCATCATTGATCCCGATTACCTTTTGGCTAAGAACATATTCATGACGCTACTCATGACGCTTTCATGACGCTTTCTCTTTATACTAGCATCAGTTTGACTTTGAAGGTGCATTTTGCGTAAGGAGATTTTTGGTGGTACAGGCCAAACGACTAACAGAGATTCCCGTTGGCAACATAAAAGAGGTTCGGCCCGAGGCACAGATTCGCGACATGATGAAGCTGGCGCGAACCTATGGATCTATTTATCAGCTGCCGCTTCCAGGAGGGAAACGGCAGCTTGTCCTATCCAGTTTTGCCCTGGTTGATGAAGTATGTAACGATGCGCTCTTCGATAAGGCCATGTCGCCTGGTCTGAGAGCTGCACAAGAGCTTGCAGGGGATGGGCTCTTCACCGCCGAGACCAGCGATCCCAAATGGCGGAGAGCGCACGCGATCTTGATGCCCTGTTTCAGTCTTCAGGCGATGCGCAACTATCTCCCGATGATGGTGGATATCGCTGAGCAACTCGTAGGACGGTGGGAGCGACTCAATCCGGAAGATGAAATCAATGTCGTCAATGATATGACCCGTTTAACGCTGGATACAATCGGGCTGTGTGGTTTCAGCTATCGCTTCAACTCATTTGCTCGCGAGGAAATGCATCCCTTCGTCCAGAGCCTGGCTCGAATCCTGAGCACCTTGGGTGAGGTGGCAAGTCGCTCAGCCCTGGAAACAAAGTTAAGAATCCGCCAGCGCTGGCAGCGCCAGGAGGATTTTGACCTGATGTTTTCTACGGTTGATCGCCTGATCAAAGAGCGCAAAGCGAGTGGCGAAGAGGGGGCGAAAAAAACCGATTTGCTCAATGCCATGTTGACCGGGACTGATCCGCAGACAGGCGAGAAGCTCGATGATGTCAACATTCGCGACCAGATCATGACCTTTTTAATTGCGGGGCATGAAACGACCAGCGCCTTACTGTCGTTTGCCCTCTACTTCCTCATCAATCATCCCAGCGTCTTAGCCAAAGCGTACGAGGAAGTTGACCGCGTGCTGGGCAAGGATGTACAAACGCCGCCGGCGTACCAGCAAGTACACCAGTTACAGTACATCGCGCAAATTCTGAAAGAGTCGCTTCGCCTGTGTCCACCAGTGAGTCTTTTTAACCGGCGGGCTTACGAGGACCGTATCCTTGGTGGCAAATACCAGATCTCTACGGACGACCTCTTAACGGTTCACGTCCCTATGTTGCACCGGGATCGGAGCATCTGGGGAGATCATGCAGAGGTCTTTGATCCTGATGGCCATTTTCGTCCTGAAGCAGAACAAGCTCGACCAGGCAACGCCTTTAAACCCTTTGGCACCGGTCAACGCTCCTGTATTGGACGCCAGTTTGCTATGCAAGAAGCTGCACTCCTACTGGGTATGATCCTGCAGCGCTTCCTCCCGTTTACCACCAGAACCTATCAGCTCACGATCAAAGAGGCCGGGGCGATCAAGCCCCTTGACTTCTTTATCAAGGTCAAACCACGAGCGGACGTGGATCGTGTTACTGAGTTTATCGCTCCTGGCGATGGAGCTGCTTCAACCATCACGGAAAAGCCTCAGCCCGCGGTGACGGTGCAACCGGCAGCGGCGACAGAGCAAGGGTCGCTGCTTGTCCTGTATGGCTCCAATATGGGAACATCAGAAGAACTGGCCAATCAGATTGCAGAGGATGGTCAGGCCAGGGGGTTTACGGCCACCGTTGACACGCTCGATGACAACACTGATCAGTTACCGAAAAAAGGTGCGGTGGTGATCGTGGTATCCTCCTACAATGGGGCACCGCCTGATAATGCCGCCGCATTTTGTCAATGGCTGCAAAACGGGATCGCGCAGGATGCACTCCAGGGGGTACACTACACCGTCTTCGGGTGTGGCAATCGTGACTGGGCAGCCACCTATCAATCGATTCCCAAACTCATCGATAGCGGTTTAGAAAAACATGGAGCGACACGCGTTTATCAGCGCGGAGAAGGCAATGCCGCGGGGGACTTTGATGGGCAGTTCCAGGCGTGGTATAAGTCCTTGTGGGGCACGCTGGCACAGGCATTGTCTCTGGATACGAGCATGGTAGCTCAGCCGAAGCAACAGCAGCCGCTGTATGAGGTAGAGATCATCCGCCATCCTCATCCCTATCCATTCGTGAACTCCTTCGGGGCTGCCCCGCTGACCATCGTTGCCAATAAAGAGCTGGGTGGACAGGATGGCGCTCGTTCAGTACGGCATATTCAGATCGCCCTGCCCGCGAGTATGCCCTACCGCACTGGAGATCATTTAGGAATAGTGGCCAGCAATGGGGCTGCGCTGGTCAAGCGCGTAGCAGACCACTTTCAATTTGACGAGCAGACGATTATCCGGCTGCATAAGACAAATGGGAGGAAACAGGCAACTCCTCTCAATGAACCCATTTCCGTCTATGACGGGCTCGCCAATTACATCGAACTCCAGGATGTAGCTACAAGAGCGCATATCCGTCGTATGGCAGAGTATATCAACGATGGGGCAGCACGACAGCGACTCGAGTTCCTGGCAGGAGATAGCGAGGACAGTGCTGCTGCATACAAGGCCGAGATCCTGAACAAGCGCAAATCGGTCATCGATTTGCTGGAAGAATACCCATCGTGCGCTCTTCCATTTAACATCTACCTCGAACTCTTGACTCCCTTGCGCCCGCGGTATTATTCGATTTCCTCGTCGCCTCTGGTCGCTCCCGACGAGTGCAGCGTTACCGTTGGTGTGGTGAAAGGACCAGCAAAATCAGGTCGTGGAGAGTTCGAGGGCATGTGTTCAAGTTACCTGTGTCACCGGAAGGAGGGTAATATTGTCTACGCTTTTGTACAGGACACGAAGAGTCCCTTCCACCTGCCGGAGGATTCCCGGACACCGATCATCATGATTGGCCCAGGAACCGGGCTTGCTCCATTTCGTGGGTTCTTGCAAGAGCGCGCTATGCAACAGAAGGCGGGCAAGCAGATTGGACCGGCGCTCCTGTTCTTTGGGTGTCGACATCCAGAAAAAGATTTTCTCTACCGGGAGGAGTTGGAAAACTTCGAGAAAGACGGGGTGACGAAAATGTACACTGCCTTTTCAAGGCTCGAGCCGCGGAAAAAGGTCTATGTCCAGGATAAAATCTACGAGCACAAAGACGAGGTATGGCAACTGCTGCAGGATGGAGCGATTGTCTATATTTGCGGAGATACAAGCCAGATGGCCCCAGATGTGCAAAGGACATTTGCCCGCGTCTACCAGGAAAAAACGGGGAAGAGCGAGCAAGAGGCAAATCGATGGCTCGATGACCTGACAGTGAAGAACCGCTACATGGTAGATATCTGGGGAATCTAGCTTAGAGAGTTCGCTTAGAGGGTTCGCTTAGAGGGTTCGCCCAGAAAGTTCGCTGTGAGGGAAGCGATGAAAGCGAAAAAAGCACAAGCGAGGATAGTGCCGTCGAACCAACTCGAACGTATCTTTGATACATTACCGGATGGTGTCATTGCCTGTGATCGTGAAGGGAAGATCTTACGGACCAATGCAGCAGCCCTGAAGCTCTTTGAAGTGGCTGCTGCACCAGGGACATCCTACCGCCAGTTTCTTCAGCACTACGAGATGGGTGACGAGCAACAACGAGCACTCTCACTCGAGCCATGGCTCATGAGTCTCATCATTGGAGAGGCGGCGTCCAGTCTGCAAGAAGAAACCATTTTTCTACAGGTTCCTTCCGGGCGGGAGGTCTACGTCCACATTTACTGCTTAGCCGTGCTTGATGCACAGAAGCACGCTGTAGGAACGGCCTATGTTTTCCATGATATCACTCACTTTTATCAGAAAGCACTCCATCTCCAGCGTGTCCACCAGGCGGTGTTGAACCTGAGAGAAGCCATCGCGCACATTCCTGAGCATATTGATCTCGCTTGCCCCGAAGGACCATTCCTCTTGTCGCCCCCAGTGCTCTTCATTGCCCAGCAGCTTGTTGACGTGATCGGTCAAGTCCTGGATTGTCAGCATGTCAGTCTTCTGGCTCTTGTGCCGCCAGCAGGTCATCTGTATTATGCCGTGGGAAGTGGCTTCACCTCGGAGCAGGAACATTACCGCCGGAAGATGCGCGGGTGCTTCTTGCCCTCAGAGATTGTCGACGAAACGGTGCTTGCCCGCCTCGCCGCCAACCAGGAGGTGATTCTCCCAGCTGATCGCCTGCGCCTACCACCTGGGTTCCGGGAAG
>WNFG01002630.1_pt1 | contig 15325 bp, 15 predicted proteins | sample 5400431 | NCBI WGS metagenome assembly WNFG01 (sample SAMN13153346, study PRJNA577476) | soil metagenome | isolation source: 120 cm saprolite under Douglas fir tree site 2 hole 3 replicate 2 | place: USA:California | collected 2015-04-18 | reverse complement strand
GGGTTCGCGTGCCATGACCGGCACGCAGGCGCCTCAACTGAGGCGCCTCGCGTTCCCAGCTACGGGACGCTCGCCTCGCGGCGCTCCACCGTGGCGATTTTCGGCCCGGGCCCGTGCTCCCCGTTGTCCGGGATTCCCTTCGGGATCGTGCGGCGACCTTGTTCGCGGCACGGGTCATCGTTACCCGAAGGAGCGGGTCTCGCGGGCCTCCTTCGGCGCGGTAGCAAACCTCGCCGGGGACGCCACGCCTCGCTCCACATCAAGACCGCCTCATGAAGCGCCCCTCGATGAGCGAGGCTGGTTCGGAACATGTCACAGGCGCATTCCAAAGTCAAGAAGAAAATGCATATTGTAGACAGTGATAAATTGTCGCAGCTAGACTCCGCGAATCGAAGCCATACCCCTAGCCGGAGAGCGTAGCGAAATCCGGGCGCTCTCGCCGCGGCTGCCCCGCATTTCCCCCGGTTGCGCGGGGGCAATGCGGGCTACGGGCGGCCGCGGCTCGCGCGGGCCGAGATTTCATGGAGGAGCACCTTGCGGAGGACATTTCCCTCAACGTGCTGGCCGACCTCGTGCGATTGAGCCCGTATCATTTCCTGCGATCTTTCAAGCGGTCGTTCGGAGAGCCGCCACATCGCTACTGGATGGGGCGGCGAATCGAGCGCGCCAAGGCCTTGCTGGCAAATCTGCGCGCATCGATCACCGACATCGCGTTCGATGTCGGATTCAGCGGAACGAGTGCGTTCAGCGCCGCGTTTCATCGGATCACAGGGCAGACACCGACGGACTATCGCCGCAGCCTGGAATGAGGCGAGGCGCGATCAGGCGACCTGGCCGATCCGACCGGGTTCGCTGCTGTTGCCGATCGATCGTGCTTTCGAGCGTCGCGCCTCGGCGTTGGCCCCTCACGAGGCTGCGACCCTTCTCTGGTTCCATTTCAGAGTCAGTAAAATACTGCGAATCGGGGACGGGAGGACACCGGCGTCCGGCCCAACAGGCATAATTCCAAGCACTGGAAATAGGGTGGCCTTCGTGCTGCACTGACCGGCAAATCGCCGGTTGGACAGCTGTGGATTTCCTTCATGATGCGGCGGCGCGAGCTCATGGGGCTGCTCGGTAGCGCGGCGCTCGCCTGGCCGCGCGCCGCGCGCGCCGAGCAGGCCGGCAAGGTCGTGCGGATCGGCTTTCTTGGCGCCAGCCTCAACGCACCGGGGACGGCCGCGCTCTACCGGCATTTCCTCGACGAGCTGCGCGACAATGGCTTCAGCGAGGGCCAAAATCTCATCGCCGAGCATCGGCGGGTCGATGATCCGCGCGGGACCTTCGTCGCCGCCGCCGATCTGATGCGCTCGCAGGTGGATTTGATCGTCGCCCAGGGACCCGAGGTCGCGCTGCAGGCGGTGGTCGGTGCGAGCCGCAGCATTCCGATCGTCCTGCAGGCCATCGGTTACGATCCGGTCGAGCGCGGCTATGTCGCGAGCCTCGCACGGCCGGGCGGCAACATCACGGGACTGTTCTTTCGGCAGCCGGAACTGGCCGCAAAGAAGGTCGAGCTGCTGACGCAGGCCTTCCCGGAGAAAACCCGCCTGGCCATCCTTTGGGACGCGCATGTGGCCGACGAGCTCAACGCAGCCGAGGGCGCGGCGAAGTCGCTGCATTTGGAGCTTCGCACGCTCAAGCTCGAAAACCCGCCCTACGATTTCGCCACGGCGTTTCGGACCGTCGCGCAGGGCGGCGCACAAATGGTGCTCGTCCTGTCGAGCCCGTTCTTCGCCGAATATCGCGTGCAGCTCGCCGAATTGGCGATCGAGCATCGCCTGCCCTCGATGTTCACTTTCAGGTCCTACGTCGAGGTCGGGGGGTTGATGGCCTACGGCGTCGATCAGGCAGCGATGTATCGGCGGACCGGCGCCTACGTCGCCAGAATTCTCAAGGGCACCAGGCCCGCCGATCTGCCGATCGAGCGGGCCGCGAAATTCCAGCTGGTCGTCAATCTCAAGACCGCCAAGGCGCTGGGCGTCACGCTGCCGACGGCGATCCTGCTGCGCGCCGACGAGATGATCGAGTGACGCGACGCGGGTTTAGATAGCGGCGACCGTCGAAGCGCGCGCGGCGATCGGGCACGTCGGAATCATCCGCGTGCCCGTGGTCGAGCCCGCCGAAATAATCAAGTGCTGCCTCGACCGTCGCCGTCGAATAGTTGTGAACCGTGGCGGCGCGGCAACAGGATAAATTTCACGTAATGGTATGCTGTTTCCGGTTGAACGGGGAACGACGCTGCGGGCCATGGGGTCGCGTGACGGCGTCGACACAGGGGGCTTCAATGTCACGCATCGATCGCAAGGATTACTTCGCGTTGCTCGTCCACGCGATGCTCGGGCTGAGCCTTGTCGGACTTTCGGGAGCGGCACAGGCGCAAACAGTCACGCCGCCGCCGGCAACGGCGCTCTGCTTCGAGAATATCGCGCTAGGCAACAACCAATTGGCGAGCGGCAGCGGGTCGGTTGCGACGGCGTTCCACAGCACGGCTGTCGGCATCAACGCTACGGCACCCTCGCACGGCGGTTGGCGCCCAAAGCTTCGCGTTTAGCGAGAGCACGGCAGTCGGCAACCAAAGCTTCGCCAACTCATTCGGCACGGCTCTTGGCGCCAACAGCAGTGCGGACCCCGCAGGGACCGCGCTTGGGACCCAGAGCCTCGCTTCTAGCAATGCCATCGCGGTAGGCGCGGGGAGCTCTGCGACGGGCGAGAAGTCCATCGCGATGGGCTTTCTATCGTCCGCGACCAAGTCCGGCGCCATCGCAATCGGCGCAAACAGCCAGGCCACCGGTGACAACTCCTGGTGCGTCGGCACCGGCTGCACGGCTGGCGGCTCGGGCGCGATCGGCGCCTTCGCGCTGGCCGCGAACGGCGGCAACGCGTTCGGCGACCGCAGCGTCGCGACCGGCTCGCTCGCCACGGCGCTTGGCCCCGGCGCCTCCGCCACGGCGGCGAACTCGGTCGCGATCGGCGCCGACTCGATCGCGACCGCGCCCAACACGGTGTCGTTCGGCTCGCCCGGCAACGAGCGCCGGCTCACCAACATCGCACCCGGCATCGGACCGACCGACGCCGCCACCTTCGGCCAGCTCACCGACGTCGGCAAGGAGGCGCGGCGCGGCATCGCGGCAAGCGTTGCGCTCGCCGCGCCCATGACGCCTTCGGCTCGCGGCAAGACGACGATCACGACCAATACCGGGTTCTTCCGCGGCGAGACTGCCGTCGGCGTCGCCGTCGCCCACCGCCTCAATATCTCGATGCCGATCGTCATCCAGGGCGGCTATGCCAATGGCGGCGGGCGCGAGCATGCCGGGCGCGTCGGCATGGGGTTCGAGTTCTGAGGCGGGGCGACGGCGGCATTGCTTGTCGTTCTGGCGTCCGAGACGGTTTTCGGTTAGCGTGCCCCACCTTGCGCGGATGCGGCGACGTGGTTCCCGGCCGTTCATGAAACGGTTCACCTCGGCGATCGCCCTGTCTCTCCTGCCGCTGTCGGCCGCCGCCCAGCAGGCGGAATGGGAAAAGCTGCCGCGCATGCAACTCGAGCGCCAGTATGCCGGCCCATTGAAGGACACGCTCATCCAGCGCTGGCGCGATCCGGTCGACGGGAGGGTATGCTACGTCTACCTTCCGATCACGGCGCCGCACTCGACGGCGACCGCGTCCGGCTACGTGCAATACGGCAGCAACGTCATCGGCTCGATCAGCTGCGTGACCCCGGTCGCTGCGCCCGCGGCCTCGCCCGCGCAGGCGAAAAGGCCGGCCGCCCCGCCACGGCCGACCGCTCCGGCCGCCCCTGCCGCACCCGATCAGCCTGACTCGCCCGCGCCGAAGAGGTGATCGAGTGAATCGAAATAATTGCAAATCTGCCTCGGCGCATCGCGCTACTTATCTTTCGACTTCGAGCGTGGCGCGCGCCTGCGGCGCATCGAGCAACAGATCGCCGCGAGCGCAATCGACGAAGAGGCCGTCGCGTCAAACCGCCACCTTGCCGAGGAAGCTCTCGACCTCGCCGCGCAGATTGGCGGCGACACCGGCGACGGCCTGCGATGCGTCGATCAGCGTCTGCGCCGACGTGCGCGCCTCGCTCGCCGCGCCCGCCGCGTCGCTGAGCACGGATGCGATCACCTTGGTGCCCTCGGCCGCGCTCGCTACGTTGTGCGAGATTTCTCCGGTCGCGGCGTCCTGTTGATGCACCGACGTGGCAACCGACGAAGTATCCCTGTTGATCTCCTGCATGCGCTCAGCAATACGGCCAATGGCAGCGACCGCGGCGGCCGTCAATTCCTGCACGGCAGCGATCTGGCCGGCGATGTCCTCGGTGGCTTTCGCGGTCTGCACGGCCAGAGATTTGACCTCGGACGCGACCACCCCGAACCCTTTGCCGGCCTCACCGGCGCGCGCCGCTTCGATCGTCGCATTGAGCGCGAGCAGATTGGTCTGGCCGGCGATGTCGCGGATCAGCTTGACGACATCGCCGATCTTCTGCGCCGCCTGCGCCAAGCTGGCGATCTGTCCGTTGGTGCCCTGCGCTTCGCTCACGGCGATGCGCACGACGTCGGTCGTGCGCACCAGCCGGCGGCTGATCTCGGCGATCGATTTCGACAATTCCTCCGCTGCGGTCGCCGCCGTCTGGACATTTGCGGACGCCTCGTGCGATGCCTTGGCCGCGCTCTCGGCGCGCTGCGACGTCTGGCCGGAAGCGGCCAGCAGGCCGCTTGCCATGGCCCGCATCGTCACCGCGCTGTCGGCAGTGGATTTCAGAAGGTTCTCGGTCCGTTGCCGAAACAACTGGATTGCCTCTTCCAGCGCCGTGCGGCGCTGCTCGTGCTCCCGGATGGAACTGCGTTGCAGGGCGGCACGCCGCCGCTCGGTGATGTCCTCATGCGTGTCGACCCACCCACCGCCGCGCATCGGCCGGGCCGCGAGAGCGATGATGCGTCCGTCCTTCATCTCGCGCGCGGTGCTGGTGATCTTCCCTTGCGCGATCCGAGCCATACACCCGGCTGCGTATCGATCCGAGTTGCCGGAGAATGCTCCCGCCGCCCGGCACTGCTCGAGGAGGTCGCGCAGCGAGCAACCGAGCACGACCTGCTTGGGTGTCAACCCGTAGATTTCAAGATATCGTTCATTGCACAGCATCAGCCGCGCCGAGGAATCCAGCATGCAAAGGCCCTGCGGCATGTTGTCGAGCGCCGTCGCCAACAGCCGATTTTGTCGGCGCAGGCGATGGATCACGAAGGCGCCGGCGGCGCTCAACCCGAGCAGAGTCAGCATCGCACTGTCGGTGGTCCAAGCCGGCAGCGCCGGTACGAAAGAAAGACCTTCGGTGGCGCTCAAGATCGCGAGGCTTGCGCCAAAGCAAATCATGCCTGCCATGATGACGAGCAGCCAAGCATGCCTGACCGCCAGCGAGATGTGAGCTCTGAGCATCGTTCGGCGTCCCGGTGGTTAACCGACCGTAGCTCGCAACGGTATTTTTGAAGTTAAGCGTCCCGCGCCAAAAGGATGAAGAAACGATTAATGGTCGTCGTGCCGCGCCGGTGCGGGGCATCCAGCGGACCTCCGGGAACCGCTTCGCGAAGTTGATCGTCAATGCGCAGGACGAGCTCGACCGTCTTTACAGCGTCGTGCGGCAAGTCGGACATGCGACGCAGCCTGAACAGGTTGACCGACGCGCTCGGCCCCGGGCAAAAGTCCGACCGGCACGAGCCGATCGACCCGACCATTCAGCAATTCAGGTATTGAACCTGGGAGAGGTCACATGGCCGGCATGAGAAAAGAGAGCGACAGCCTCGGCGTGGTCGAGGTGCCCGCGGACAAGCTGTGGGGTGCTCAAACCCAGCGCTCGCTCGAGCATTTCAGCATCGGCAGGGATCTGATGCCCCGCGAGATGATCACCGCCTACGCCATCCTGAAGAAAGCCGCCGCCACCGCGAACCACGCCGGCAAGCGGCTCGACGATCAGCGCTACGAGTTGATCGTGCAGGCTTGCGACGAAATCCTCGCCGGCCGGCACCACGACATGTTTCCCTTGCATGTCTGGATGACGGGCAGCGGCACCCAGTTCAACATGAACGTCAACGAGGTGATCTCCAACCGCTGCTGCCAACTCGCGGGCACGCCGCTCGGGAGCAAGGAGCCGGTTCACCCCAACGATCACGTCAACATGGCGCAGTCGTCGAACGACACGTTTCCGTCGGCCATGTACATCGCGGCAGCCGTCAACGTGAAGCAGCGCCTCGCTCCGGCGGTAGCCGCCCTGCGCGATGCGATCGGCGCGAAAGCGCTGGAATGGAGCGACATCGTCAAGATCGGGCGGACGCACATGCAGGACGCCACTCCGCTGACCTTGGGCCAGGAATGGTCCGGCTATGCCGGGATGCTGGCGGACGATCTGGAACGGATCGAAGCAGCCCTGCCAGGGGTGTACCACCTGGCGCTGGGCGGCACGGCGGTGGGAACGGGCATCAACTCGGCACCCGGCTTTGCCGAAGCGGCGGCTGCCGAGATCGCCAGACTCACTGCCCTGCCCTTCGTCACCGCGCCCAACAAATTCACGGTGCAGGGCGCCCATGACGCGCTGGTCCAACTCTCCGGGACGCTTCGCACCCTGGCGGTGTCGCTGTACAAGATTGGAAATGACATTCGCCTGATGTCATGCGGGCCTCGCGCCGGGTTTGCCGAATTGGCGATCCCGGAGAACGAGCCGGGCTCCTCGATCATGCCCGGCAAGGTCAATCCAACTCAGTGCGAAGCGCTGACGATGATCGCTGCGCAGGTGATGGCCAATGACGTCGCGGTGGGCTTTGGCGGCGCCGGTGGCTACCTCGAGATGAATGTCTACAAGCCGCTGATGATCTTCAACATTACCCATTCCATAACGATCACGGCCGATGGCTGCTTGAACTTCCGCAAGTTTTTGGTCGAGGGAACGAAGCCCAATCTGAAGAAGATCAACGAATATGTCGAGCGCTCGCTGATGCTGGTGACGGCGCTTGCGCCTGTCATCGGCTACGACAAGGCATCAAAAATCGCCCATCACGCCATGGACAACGATCTCACGCTGAAGGCAGCGGCGTTGCAATTGGGCTTTGTCACCGAGGTCGAATTCGATCGCGTCGTCGATCCGAGAAAAATGGTGAAGCCCTACGTGGCGGCGGCCGCAGCGACCACAGGCCCACATTAATGACGCTGGAGGAGCGTTCCAACCTTGTCCTCACCTTTGCCCGAGTCCTTTACGTCAATGGCCAAGCCACAGACGACGCTCTGGCCGCGGTCGAGCACCTCGGCCACACGTTCGGGCTGCGCGCCAAGATCATACCGCGCTGGGGAGAGCTTCAACTTCAGGCCGAGGACAAGGACGGCAGGCTGATTTCCCTGGTGGCGGCCGATCCCACCGGTGTGAACATGGGTCGCGTGGCCTCCACGATGAGGGCAACCGAGGAGCTCGACGCCGGTCGGCTTGCGGCAGACGCCGCGGTGGAGGCCATTGGCGCAATCTCACGGGCGCCACCGGCGCCGACATGGCTGTTCACGCTCGCGGCGGCGGCGGGTGCAGTGGCGTTGGCAGTTCTCTTCGGCATTCAGCATCTGCCCGCGGCGGCTCTCATATTCGTGAGTGCAGCGGCCGGTGCGCTTCTGCGCCGCAGCCTGGCGAGGTACACCGAAAACGTCTACTTGCAACCATTTTGCGCGGCGCTCGTCGCTGGAGTTATCGGTGCTCTGGCGGAGCGCTACCAGCTGAGCTCGTCACTGCGCCTTGTTGCGGTCTGCCCGTGCATGGTCCTGGTCCCGGGGCCGCATGTGCTCAATGGCGCGCTGGATCTCATCAATGGCCGGATCCATCTTGGCGCCGCTCGCTTGATCTATGCGGGGCTCATCATTGCGGCGATCTCTACGGGATTGCTGCTTGGCCTCGGGCTTCTCGGCGTTTCGTTGCCGGTGGATGAGGCCGGCAGAGCCGTCCCTTTGTGGCAAGACGTGATCGCCGCCGGCGTCGCCGTCGCCTCCTACAGCGTCTTCTTCTCCACGCCACTGAACATGCTGACTTGGCCGGTCGCGGTCGGCATGCTCGCCCACGCTCTACGGTGGGCCGCACTCACAGTGCTCGGTGCCAGCAACGCGACCGGCGCCTTTGTCGCTTGTCTTTTCGCAGGGCTGATCCTCACGCCGGTCGCGCACCGTTGGCACATGCCGTTCGCGGCCATCGGCTTCGCCTCCGTGGTTTCGATTATGCCGGGTGTCTTTCTTTTCAGGATGGCTAGCGGCCTTGTACAAATTGCCGGCGGTTCGCAGACGACGTTGCAGCTGATAAACGCGACCATTTCCGACGGCATGACGGCAATGCTTATCGTTTTAGCTATGAGCTTCGGCCTCATCGTTCCGAAGATAGCCATCGATTACTTTGGCGAGAGATCGACGCAGGCAAAATCATAGGAGTGAAGGAAGATGCCGACGCTCACCACAAATTCCGACGCGATCCGTCCCCGGCCCTACCTATCGAATGACGCAATGGCGCTGTCGCGATTGGAGGAGCGACTTCCGCTTCTGCTTAGCGTCATCGCGGGGATGGTCGACCTCAGCGGCTTCTTTATGCTCGGCAATGTCTTCACCGCCCACATTACCGGCAATCTCGTGGTGGTCGCGGCTGCGGCCGTCCGTGGCGACCCGCTGAGCTTGGCTCAGGCCCTGTCAATTCCTGTCTTCATCCTCGCTCTCGCAGCCGTGTGGCTGCTCGCCCGAGCGTCGGGCCGGCGCGGTGCGGGCCTGGCACGGCTACTTCTCCTGATTCAGTTTCTGCTGCTCGCGGGGCTGTTGATTTTCAGCGTAATCACCAAACCCTCCGCCAGTCCGCACGGATTGATGGCCGAAATCGCCGTCACGATCGCCGTCTCCGCAATCGCATGTCAGTACGCTCTCTTTCGCTTGGCTATACCGGGCGCGATTTCAACGGCCGTGATGACCGGCAACTTGACCAACACCGTTCTGTCGCTGATGGACGTTTTGTCGCCAAGCCGTCCGTTGATGCCGGTCGACGCGGGGCGGTTGAAAAAATCCCTGCGTCTCCTCGTCGGCTTTCTCGTGGGCTGCGTCGTGGCCGCCGCCGCCATCTCCTTGCTGGGAGACTGGGCCTGGTCGTTTCCGGTCGCGCTGGCCGCCGTGGCGCTCGCGTTGCGGTAGCAGAGGAGACAGATCATGTCTGGCCTTGAGAACAAGGTGGCGCTGATCACGGGCGCCTCGCGCGGCATCGGCCGCGCCGTCGGCGACAAATTTGTATGAGAGCTGCCTTAACTCGGAACGAGACGACAGATGAACGTTCGTTGATGGAAAGGAGAAGTGCGATGGCAAATTGGATTTACAAAGTTGAGAGCAATTGTTCTGATCCAAAGCGTGAGGCGGGATTCAACGACTGGTACACCAATACACACGTTCCCGATATTCTGAAGGAGAAGGATTTCATTCGTGCTGCGCGATATGAAGCTTACAAACCTAAACAAGGGCAGGCAAAGTTTATCGCGCTATTTGACTTGGAGACCGACGATATCGAACGGACTTTGAAGGTTCACGAGCAAACCGAGGCAGCATTGAAGGCTGGCGGGCGCATCAGCGATCTGCTCGTGATCGTGACGAGGGGAGCCTACAAGCGGTTATCGTCGTCTAATAAGTAGCTAGGTCGCGGGCCCTGTGCCCGCTTTCGGGAGGAACGGTGTAAGGAGCGAGACATGCGCGCCTTCGCTGTCCATGACTTCGGCAAAGCTCCGGCGGGGTTTACGACCTACCGATCCCCGCCGCGGATGGCGCGTTCCTCATCCGCGTGAGGTATGCGGGGGTCAATCCGCGACTACAAACTCCTCGAACAGCTGACCGCCACCTCAAAATATCCTTTTGTCATGGGTATAGACTTCGCCGGTGTTGTCGAACGCGTTTCGACGGGAGAACGCGATCTCCATATCGGCGACCGTGTCTTCGGCATGGCGCGCCGACTCGATCTATTCCAAATGGCTTGATCCTTAAACCTTGACCGGGTCTGAAACTGGGCCGACCCTCCCGCTCGGCCCGCACTCGCGCAAGCGTCCAAACTGTCTCGAAATCAGCCACCCCGGGCCGATGCATGGCCCGAAGACTCTCCGCAAAACCGCAATTTTCACCAAACACTCGTGCGATTGACTACGCGCGGGCTCAGCGATAGATTGATGGTTGGCGAAAAGGGGCGCTTAATTTCCCTATTTCCCTGCTTGCCTTTTACTTTCCACTAATCCAGAAAAGGAGAATTTGCCATGGTGAAGAAAGCATTGGCTTACATGTTGTTCCTCGGAGTCATCTATCCGCTCTCCGCGGTGGCGGAGGACACGCTCGCTAGATTCAAGGGGGGCATCGGGGTTATTCCGGTCTCGAGCGGCGTGGGGTTGGCCGCGACCGCCGTGGTCGTGAACCGGAACATTGTCCGCGGGGTCCAGCCCGCCGGCCAGATCTGGGTGATACACAAGCTGGATGCCAAGGTGGGCACGGACGGGCACATCACAGTCGACGGAAAGGGGCTGGTTTTAGCTGGCGGGAATAACGCCGGGAGGGCCGGACAGAGCGTGTTTGCCACGCTGATTTGTGAAGCCGCGGCTCCCTTTACCGAGCGCAACACGGACCTTGCCGGCGTCCCGCTCGCGCCCAACGGTGACTTCAAAATCGACGACATGCTGTCGCCGGCGCCGTTTGACTGCACCAGCCCCATGCTCCTCATCCGCAACGCAGCCGGCTTGGCCTGGTTCGCCGTCGGAATCCTGAAGCAAGACAGCGACGACTAAACCGCTGACCCTTAACTATGGGGAACCCCGGGGTGCGTGGGGCGCATGTTGCGCCAAGCGCGCCCTATCCGTGGAGGGCGCGGCGCGGGAGGCGGTGGGTAAGCTGCGCAAGCGCGGCGCGGCGAAAGCTATATCTTTTGCGGCCGCAGACGAATGTGGTGGTGGACTGTTGCTGTTCCTCGAAAAGTCCTTCAAACGTCACTGCGTATCCGCTATAAGAGCATACGCCAAACTGAAACTCCGGCGCAGGACACCTTGACCGGTAAGGCAATTTGTATTTTAAGGACCTATAACAACCGAATATGTTATCAAGTTAAGAATCGAACGAATCCTAAGCATCGTGGTGCGGCAGTTACCGCGGTCGATCTATTTTGTGGTGTTGGTGGACTTACGCGTGGACTAGTAGATGCGGGTATACGCGTTGCGGCCGGTTATGACATTGACACTGATTGCGAGTATGGATATAGCCATAACAATGTCGGCACAAAATTCATCACAACGAGCGTTACGGAGTTGACCGGCAAGGCTCAAGACGTCATTACCCGAAAGGCCACACCCGAGTGTTAGTCGGATGCGCACCATGTCAGCCGTTTTCAAAATACACTCAGAGCTCGTAGGGTGCAATTGCGCAGCGTATTGCACCGAATGTAAAATCCGAGGCCTACAATTGACGCGTAGGACATGCCGGATTACCGCCGTTACCGTATCGCCGACGGATGTTATTTTTTTACCGTCAATCTACTGGAACGTTCACCTAATGACCTGTTGGTCCGTCATATCGACCTTCTGCGCCAAGCGGTGCGCCCAGTTACGCAGGTGCGACCTTTTTGCAGCTATGCGTTCGTGGACTACATTCACTATAATCCTGTCAAACATGGCTAGGTGACGCGCGTGACTGATCGGGCCTGTTCTACTTTCCAGCATTGCGCGGAGTATTTATCCTGTGGATTGGGGCGGAATGGATGTCGTGGGTAGCGTTGCAGGGGAGTGGCGGGTGAACATTCGGTGCAATACGCTGCGCTATTGCACCCTATGCGGGCTGCACTATCAGCCAAGAAGTGCCTCCTTAAGACCGTTGTCAAGAGGACGCTTACCGATCCAAACCCTTAATAGCGCGTCGTTCAGCGCTTTCCCCATGATCGCGTTACCCACGACACGACCGTCAACGAAGATACGTGTGCCCGTCTCAGGCGTGTAATCGATGTCCACACGCCTGCCACGACCAAGTACCCGAATATTACGTACGGTGCCGCGTAGCGTGTCGAGTTGTTCGCTAATCGATTGGAGTTCCGACGCCGAGCTGTTATTGGCAAGCCCCTTGTTTAGACCCCAGAGGAACTGTCCTGCCGAACTTTCACGCAACATGACCAAGGTAATACGCCTCGATGTATCGTTTTTGAGAGGGCTGCTACCCCAGGTGTCTCGCGGTGGAAGATAGAGCCCACACATATACACAGACAGAAAAAAGAAATGGAATTTACCCGCTCCAACCAGTTGGAGTTGGGCGCCATTTTCAAACACCGCTTTTTCATCCATGGTGATGCCGTCAATTTCACGCGTTAGCGCTATGTTTGGCAGTAACGCGAGTGCGAGCGCTCGGTAGATGAAGACGCGGCGTGAAAGCAGGTTGCTCATTGAATTCGATGATAACGATCGAGTGTGCTCTATGTTACAGATTGCCGCACACGTTAACCAGTTTGGCTTATTGCGCTTCGATAACTTTCCATCCTGAAGGTATGCCCATTTTCTGGATACAAAATATGGCCTTACGGAGGAGCATGGGGTTTGTAGGGTGCAATAGCGCAGCGTATTGCACCGAATGTTAAAATCCTAGGCCTACCATTGAGGCTTAGGGCATACCGGATTACCGCCGTTATCGTATCGCCGGTGGATGTTACTTCTTTACCGTCAATCTACCGGAACGTTCACCCAACGTTCTAATGACTATTGTCGAAGGTTAGAACTCAGCGAGCTGAGCCGTCCTCTTACGTACTGCCACTCGTTGCTTTGGTAGAGTCCTGGTTGCAAGGTCAGCAGATTCCATCCCACGCTTTACCGGCGATCCTTGTCAGCGCACCGACCCCGCCGTTAGGTCTATCCCGCTCAGCTTTTCGCGAGATCGATCTTGCTCAGGGCCGCCTTCAGGCTTCTGGCCAGCCTCCCGGCATCATCGTTTGCCCAGAAATGCATGAAGAATAGCCGCGGTTGCTCATCAAGCATATGACTATGCAGTGCCGTCACCTCGATCCCGCCGTCGCGCAACGTCTTGAGTACGGGATTGACCTCCTGCGCGATGAGCACGAAGTCACCGGTGATCGCCGCCTTACCGCCGCCAGTCGGCTGGAAGTTGATGACAATGCCCGAACCCATGGCGACAGGAATCGCCATTCCGCCCTCCATGATGGTTTCGGCCCGGGGGATGTTGAACTGATAGACACCGCCGTTGACTGTACCCTTGGCGCCAAGCGTCTGATCGATTGCGGCGGTGTCCAGGTCGAGCGGCGGTGGAGAACCGGCGGGTGCCGGCGCCGCCAATGGGGTCTTGCTTTCGGCAAGCGCGGTGCGCAGTACGGCGGCGAGCTTGGCGGGGTCGCCGCGGCCGAGGAAATGCATATACATGGTTGCGGGTGAGGAGCGCAGCAAATGGTTGTGCACCGCCGTTATCGCTATGCCGCCATCGATGAGTTTCTTCATCACGGGGCTGACCTCTTCTTGCGTCAGCACGAGATCGCCCATCACCATTCCCTCGCCGCCCATTTTCTGGAATGCGAGATAGGAGCCCAAAGCAAGAGGTGGTTTGATCTCGACCCCATCAAGCGTGACCTTTAGGTCGCTCCGCCCAAGACCGACGCGGTACACGCCGCCGGGCATCTGTGCACCGGATCGGCCAAGCGCCTCGGCAACCGGAGCCCAGTCGTTGTCGGCCGCGAGGGCGGCGGTGGACAGTCCGACCGCGAATCCGGCGCTTGCCAAGATTAGATTAAAGCGCTTCATAGCATGACCTCCTAGAAAGTGGTTTCGGAACCAATGCTACCGCCGTGCGGATTAAAGTGCGAGGACATCGTGAATGCTATGACCAGAGCTCGTAGGGTGCAATAGCGCAGCGTATTGCACCGAATGTAGAATCCCAAGCCTACCATTGAGGCGCAGGGCATGCCGGATTACCGCCGTTACCCGTATCGCTGGTGGATGTTATTTCTTTACCGTCAATTTACTGGAGCGTTCCCCTAACAATCTCTTGGTCCGTCATAACGACCTTCTGCGCCACGCGGTACGCCGTGCCCGGTCATAGACACGACTGTGCGCTTCCTTCATTATTGTCTCGTATTAGCAACACGGTACAAACCGGTTTTCGCCAGGAGATCTTAGATGAGCACGAACGAGACACTACGACCGGGCCGGCGCACGTTTCTACTCACTACCGCCGCAAGTATCGCGATCGCCGGTCTGCCATTTAACGCTCGCACGGCCGAGAGCAAGAGCCTCAAGATCGGTATCATCGGCGCCGGCAAAATCGGCGGCACACTGGGCGAGCTGTGGGCGAAAGCCGGTCACGAGGTGTTTTTATCCTCGCGCCATCCCGAGGAGCTCGAGCCGTTGGCAAAGAGCATCGGGGCGAAGGCACGCGTCGGAACGCCGAAAGAGGCCGCCGCCTTCGGCGAGGTGATTTTAATCTCGGTGCCGTACGGCGCACTTCCGCAAGTCGGCCGCGATCTTGCCTCGGAGATCAAGGGCAAGGTGGTGCTCGAGACCGGCAACCCGTATCCCGCTCGCGACGGCGACATGGCAATCCCGGCGCGCAAGAAGGGTACGGGCGTCGCGTCCGCCGAGTTCCTGCCCGGCGTGCGCCTGGTGCGCGCGTTCAATTCGCTACCTTCCTATGAGCTCAAGAGCGAGGCGCACCGCAAAGGCGAGAAAGCCGCGGTCCCGCTCGCGGCCGACGATGAAGCCGCGCTTAAGATTGCAGTACGGCTGGTCGAAGACGCGGGCTTCGAGCCGGTAGTGGCCGGCAAGCTTTCGCAAGCCAAGAAATTCGATGTCGGAACCCCGATGTACGGCAAGGCGCACACCGCGAGGCGCACACCGCGCGTGAACTCCGCCGGAGCCTGGGGCTTGCGCCCTAGAAACGCATGAGTCAGCTCGAGTCGGCAAAGCAGCTGTTTCTGGAAGGACGCGGCTTCCTCGAAAATCCGGGTCAGCAACCGTAGCGTGCGCTATGCGCACGACTAATCCTATCTATAATGTCTCACATGACAACCTTCAGATGAGCATCTATCCTGCGCACTAGACTCGGGAGGTTGCTTTTAAACGAGGGGCGATTATGGCGAGCCAGTTTTGATCGTGCGCACAGCGCACGCTACGGTTGCTAGTGTCCGGGGAGATCGCAGCCAACCAGTTTGGATCGATGGCGCTCGGCGTGATGCCCCACGCGGTTGACCCGCAAGCGGCAGATCGTCTCTGGAACCTGAGCGAGCAGCTTATATTTG
>WNFG01002527.1_pt1 | contig 15330 bp, 10 predicted proteins | sample 5400431 | NCBI WGS metagenome assembly WNFG01 (sample SAMN13153346, study PRJNA577476) | soil metagenome | isolation source: 120 cm saprolite under Douglas fir tree site 2 hole 3 replicate 2 | place: USA:California | collected 2015-04-18 | reverse complement strand
TTCGGCATGGATATGCCCAAATTCGGTGTGCTGAACATTAACAACGCGCATGACATGGAACACTACGGCAATCTGGTCACATACATGCGGCTCAAGAACATTGTTCCCCCGACGAGCGAACCGGCTCCGGCGGCACAGCCGAAAAAGTAAACGGCGGGTGGCCGCGCCTTAATTCCGAAATCGCCTTTGGGTGGCCCATCCTTGCGGGTTTGTTTCATGCAAGGGTGGGGTCTTTCTACTGTCCCTTTTCCAATTTCTATTTTCCATTTTCCGGCAGAGCAGGGCGGAGCTTGCCTGCGGTGAGGTCTTTCAAGGCGCGGGGGAGAAAGGAAAACTAGAAACTAGAAGGCAGAAACTAGAAAGTGGAGGGAAGTATGCGGAGTGGCGAGTGGTTGGTGGCGAGTGGCGAGAAGAGGAGAAGGGGGGAGCGAAGAGAGATTCCTCTCTGCGCAGGCCGACGGCATCGCTCGGAATGACGGGAGAAGGCAAAAGCGTGAGGAAAGAGAGTAGAGGCAGAAAAGAACGGGTCTTCCCGGTGTGAATCACCGGGACACAAAAAACGTGAAAGACCCGCCACTACAAGAGCCGGGCTGAGGCGGGCGGGGCAAGCCACGCCCCTACAAAGACACCAGCTCTGCATCTACGCCGACGCGCAAATAAGCGCGGGAGCTAATGGCAACTGGGGTCGTCGGCAAAGGCGCCGCTGACGAGCATGGTATTCAGAAACTGGCCGCAACTGCGGATTTTGGCCAGCGCCGGGTCGTTCTGCAAGGCGTTCGGATCCACGGTCATGGCGCCATTGAGTACCTGGCGGGCCGCGAAAACACTGTCCGCCCAGCTCGCCAGTTTATGCGCTTCATTTTGGAGCAGCTGGAGAGCGTGCTGATCGTCATCAGTGGCCGCAGCTACTTCCGCCTGCCGGAGACCGGTCATGACCCGCCCCCGTTCGTCCTCAGCCCAATTGTCGCTGACAGCCAATCCGTAAGTGATCATTGCCCGGACAGCCCCCCGCATCTCCCTCATTTCCGCCAACTCGGCGATCGCCGCGGATGCAAAGCCGCGAGAAAGCCCTGGTGGCGGTTGAGCGGGAGGGGCGTTGGCAGCAGGAGCGCTGGCGGGAGCGGCGCCGGCATCGGCGGGAGGGGCATCGGCGGGAGCGGCGCTGGGCGTAGCGCCGGAGTCCGAGACAGGTATTGTCAGTACGATGCGATGGCGCTCAATGGTGATGACGCCGTTAGTAACCTGGGCCAGAGCTTCAATATCGACGTAGGAGCGGCCATCGATCTGCCGGACTGCCGGTCCGGCGCTTTTTCCATTCACGACGAGAATTTTGTTTGGCGCGCTTTGCGCGAAGAGGACTCCCGCGAGCGCCAGGACAAATCCCAGCGGCAGGAAGAATCGAAAATTGCCATGTTTGTTCATCATGCGCGGTTCACCAACATTTCCGCTTTGACTTCCGAAGCAACTAACATTATACGCCGCGTGCGAGGCACTGAGCATGCTCAGCACCCCAAATCCATCAGAAGTATATTTCGTCGTGATACCAGCGCAGCTATTTGCCCAGGTGCTTGTCGAGGAATCCGGCCATGATTTGACGAGGGGTGGAATTTGCTGGTGTTCGCGAGCTATGCTTTTGGGTGCGGTATGGCGGCTAGGGCTGGCCGCGGTGAGGGGAGATTATGGTTACGCGACGCGAGTTTCTGGATGCGATGGTTGTGGGGGCGGCGGGGCTGGCGGTGGGGACTACGGCGAGGAGTTATGGGCGGATTGTGGGCGCCAACGACCGGCTGAACTTTGCGGTGATTGGGCTGAATGGACGCGGGTACGCTCATTTGGGGTCGCTCAAGGTGAACAAGAGCGCGGCGCGCATCTCGCACGTGTGCGACGTGGACGGCGATATTCTCAAGAAATTCGCCGACGCCGTGCACCGCGAGATGGGCGAGGCGCCTGCGGCGGTGAAAGACTTTCGCGCGATTCTCGAGCTGAAAGATGTGGACGCCATCACGATTGCCACTCCGGACCATTGGCATGCGCCTATGTCCATTGCGGGGTTGCAGGCGGGCAAGCACGTTTACGTGGAAAAGCCGTGCAGCCACAATCCGGCAGAGGGAACGATGCTGGTGGAGGCGCAGGAGAAATATGGAAAGTTGGTGCAGATGGGCACGCAGCAGCGGTCTTCTCGACACAGCATTGAGATTGTCGAGAAGATTCACGGGGGCGTGATTGGCAGGCCGTACCTCGCGAAAGCATGGTACAGCAATGTGAGGAAGTCGATTGGCACGGGCAAAGAAGCGCCGGTGCCGGCGCAACTGGATTGGGACTTGTGGCAAGGCCCGGCGCCGCGGCGTCCTTATAGGGACAACGTGCATCCTTATAACTGGCACTGGTTCAGAAATTATGGGACGGGCGAAACGCTGAATAATGGAACGCACGAAGTGGATGTGTGCAGGTGGGCGCTGGGCGTGGACTATCCGAAGCGGGTCACGGCGTCGGGCGGCAGATACCAGTTCAAGGACGACTGGCAGTTTTACGACACGCTGGTGACCAGCTTCGAGTACGAAGAGAAGATGCTTACCTGGGAGGGCAAGAGCTGCCAGGGAATGAAGTATTACGGGCGCGACCGCGGCTCGGCCATCATGGGAACGACTGGAACGGTGGTGGTGGATCGCGATGGGTACGAGATCTACGACCTCAAGGGGAATAAAACGAACGAGTTCAAGGCCGGCAGCAAGACGTCATCTTCGGACCTCCTTGGGGCCGATTCCATGACGGATTTGCACTTCGCGAACTTCATCGCGGGAATCCGGAAGGGCGAGAAGCTGAACGCGCCGATTTCTGTGGGGAACGTCGCGGTTACGATGCTGCAGCTTTCGAACATCGCGTGGGAAGTGAACCGGGAGCTGCATCTGGACACGAAAGACGGGCGAATCCAGGGCGACGAGGAAGCGATGAAGATGTGGGGGCGCGAGTACGAGAAGGGCTGGACGCCGCGTGTCTAAGAGGCGACCGTACCAGCCGGGTGATGAGACGTCAATAAAAAACATTTTTTCGCGGCGCGATTTCGTTCGCTCCGGGGCGCTGGTTGCGGCGGCGTTGGCTGGTCCCAAGGACGCATTTGCAGCAGCGGCGGGACGGTCACCCGCTGACGAAGGATCGGCGATTCGACTGGGGGTGGCCAGCTACACGTTCCGTAACTTCGGCCGTGCGCAGATGATCGGTTTCCTGAAGCAACTCAACGTGCTGGCGCTGAATGCGAAGGACGTGAAAGATCATCTCCCGATGGAACCGCAGGAGGAAGCGGCTGCGCTGGCGGACTACGCCGCGGCGAGAATCAAGCTGCACGCTGCCGGAGCCATTTATTTTCCGAAAGATGAAGATGCGGATATCCGGAGCAAATTCGAGTACTGCAAACGGGCGGGGATTGGGGTGATTGTCGCGGGCGACCCCGCGCCGGAGACTTTGCCGCGGATTGAGAAGTTTGTGAAGGAGTACGACATCCGTTTCGCGATTCACAATCACGGGCCGGAAGATAAATTGTGGCATTCGCCGCTGGATGTGTTGAAGGCGGTGAAGGGGATGGATCCGCGAATTGGGTGCTGCATTGATGTCGGGCATACGGTTCGCGCGGGGACGGACGTGGTTCAGGCGATTCGTGAGGCAGGCCCGAAGCTGCATAACGTACACATGAAGGACCTTGCGAACTTTGAGAAAAAGGATAGTCAGGTGGCGGTGGGAGAGGGCATCATGCCGGTGAAGAGGATTTTTGAAGCGCTTGGCGCGATTAAGTACAAGGGCTTCGTGGATCTGGAGTATGAGATTCATGCCGACGATCCGATGCCGGGGGTTAGCGAGAGCTTTGCTTATATGCGAGGCGTGCTGGCGGGGATGGGGTAGGCGGGCCAGGGCTGAATGGCGAGAATTGAGGGTTGAACTCTAACGGAGGTGGAGTGAACGGTAGCATAATTTGTGCGCATATTCGTGCGCACTCGACTAATTTGATTTGTGATTTCTAGGAGTGTGGAACGTAATCCACGCTGCCGAGCCGCTCCCTCATCTCATCGGCTTCCGACAGCGGATAAAGGAACGCCAGAAATCCGGCTTCCTTCTTGGGGTCCGTCATTATTTCGGACGGATCAAAGCCGCCATAAAACAAAAACATCTCCGACTCTGGGCCAAGCCTCGGAATTTTCTCGCAGGTAATGGCCAGCACATGCCTGGCGTTCGCATGCGGGCCGGCGAAGAGACACGCGTTTCTTTGAACACCATCACCGTCCATCGTGAGAAGCGTGGGGCCAATCTTCGGCGTCGGATTGTTGAAACGCAATTTGTTTACGTCAAACCACCGGCCAACGAATTTAATGGCTTCAGATGGTTCTACCTGAAAGTCTACTACTGTTCGTTTCGGAGACATGCCCGCGTCTTTAACCGGATCGGCAACGTCCAACGCCTGCACTCCTTGAACGAGCAGCGAGAAAATATGTCCGTGTTGTTTATCGAGGGCGATGGATTGACGTTTGACTGCTGTGATTATTTTTCCGGTCTGAGAAAAATGCGCGCACCCATCGGTGTGGTGAGAATACTTGACGAGATGGGATGTAACCTTGCCGCCCTTTTCAAGATTCACCTGGGATTGTCGCGTTCCCGTTGCCGGAATCGACGATGAAGAGAGAAGTCCGACTCGGTGCCTGAAATAGGGAAACGTGATAAATAAACTGCCGTCCCGGCCAAAAACTATTTGAAACGCCTTTGCGCGCAGATCACCGGCCTTGACAACGCACACGACGCGCTCGCATCGAATCGCATCGATATTACCGGCCTGAAAGCCGTTCATGCGAACCATTGTAATGCTGTACGGCGGCACCGTCGCGCTCGGTTAAATAATTAGGCATGGGAGAGCGCGGGTTGCTTGTGTTCCGCCACGGATACAAGCGCGGCTTCGAGGACATCCAGGCCCTCGTCGAATTGCTCGTCACTGACGGCCAGCGGCACGAGAATGCGCATGATGTTGTTGTAGGTGCCCGCTGTGATGGTAATGAGGCCGTGCTCGTAGCAAAAGTGCGCGACCTCTTTGGTTTCGGTGTCGGCGGGCTCGCGTGTCTCGGCGTTGCGGACAAGCTCAATCGCGCACATGGAGCCGAGACCGCGCACATCGCCGACGAGCGCCCACTTTTTCTGCCAGCCTCGCGCACGTTCTTCGAAGCGCTTCCCGATGGCGGTGGAGCGGGCGAGCAATCCTTCCTTCTCGATCGTTTCGATCGCCGCCAGCGCGGCGACGCAAGACAACGGATTGCCGGCGAAGGTGCTGCCAAGGCCTCCGACGCCCGGTGCATCCATGATCTCCGCGCGGCCGGTAACGGCCGCGATCGGCAGTCCACCGCCGAGCGACTTCGCCGTGGTGATCAAATCGGGCTCGAGACCAAAATGCTCCGAAGCAAACCATTTTCCGGTGCGGCCAATTCCGGACTGGACTTCATCGGCGATGAAAAGAATGCCGTGCTTGCGGCAGATGTCGTGCAGGATGCGGAAGTAGTCCAGCGGCGGCACGACAAATCCACCTTCGCCAAGCACGGGCTCGGCAATCACCGCGGCGACAGACTCGGGAGCGACAATCCGTTTGAAGGCATCTTCCAGATGATGCGCGAAACTTTCGGCGGTGGCACCATTCTGCCCGCGATAGGCGTAAGCGAAAGGAATGCGGTAAATGTCGCTAGCGAATGGCGCAAACCCGGCTTTATAGGGATGCGTCTTGCTCGTCAGCGACAGTGTCAAAAGCGTGCGGCCGTGAAAGGCATCTTCGAAACAAATCACCGCCGGGCGCTTGGTATAGGCGCGGGCGATCTTGATGGCGTTCTCGACCGCCTCGGCTCCCGTGTTAATGATGAAGGTCTTCTTGGGAAACTTGCCGGGCGCCAGCGCATTGAGCTTTTCCGCAACAGCGATGTAGCTTTCGTACGGCGTTACGCTGAAGCAGAGATGCAAATACTTTTCGAGTTGTTCGCGAATCGCGGCAACGACACGCGGGGCGCGGTGGCCCATGTTGAGACAGCCGATGCCGCCGGCAAAATCAATAAAGCGGTTGCCGTCGACGTCCTCGATGACCGCACCTTCCGCCTTCGCGGCAAAGAGGGGCGTCGCGTGGTACGGCCCGCGCGGGATCGCGGCCTCGCGGCGCGCCATCAATGCGCGAGACTTGGGTCCCGGGATTTCCGTGCGAAGCTGAATCGTTTTCATTTGCGCTTTCCTTCTTGCCGGCGGCCAGGAAGCCGCTGCCCTGATTTCTAGTACCAGCCGATCGGCGTTTCGTCGAGATTGACGAAGACCTGCTTGGTTTCCAGATATTCTTCAACACCCCACGGACCCAGCTCCCGGCCAAAGCCGGATTGCTTGTAGCCACCCCACGGCGCTTCGACGTAAGTCGGTTGCATATGATTGACCCACACGATGCCAGCGCGCAGCGATTTCACGACGCGAAATGCTTTGTAAATGTCCCGCGTCCAGACCGCCGCCGCAAGTCCGTACGGGGTGTCGTTGGCGATGCGAATTGCCTCCGGTTCGCCTTCGAACGGGATCACCGAAGCGACGGGGCCGAAGATTTCTTCGCGAGCGATGCGCGCGCTGTTATCGACGTCGTAGAAGATGGTCGGCTCGACGTAATAGCCCTTGCCAAACTGTTTTGGCCGCCCGCCGCCGATGGCGACCTTCGCTTCCTTTTTGCCGACTTCGAGGTAGGAGCTGACGCGGTCGTATTGTTCTTTGCTGACGAGGGGACCCATCTTCGTTTCGCGTTCGAGGGGCGCGCCGAGCTTGATGCGCTTGGCCTTTTCGGTCATGGCTTCCACGAACCTGGTGTAGATTTTCTTCTCGACGAGAATGCGGCTGCCCGCGGAGCAAACTTCGCCCTGGTTGATGAAGATTCCGAAGAGCGCGCCATCGACAGCCGCTTCCCAATCCGCGCCATCGAAGAAAATGTTGGGAGACTTGCCCCCGAGTTCGAGCGTAACGCGCTTGAGCGTGTCGGCCGCACTCTTGACGATGATTTTTCCCACCGCAGCGCTGCCCGTGAATGCGATTTTATCCACGCCGGGGTGCGCCACGAGCGCGGCCCCTGCCGTCTCGCCAAGCCCGTTGACAATGTTGATGACACCCGGCGGCAAGCCCAGTTCCTCAAACCAGTTGGCGACTTCCATCATCGTGAGCGGCGTCTGCTCAGCAGGCTTAAGGACGCAGGTGCACCCCGCAGCGATCGCGGGTGCGAGCTTCCACGAAGCCATCACCAGCGGATAGTTCCACGGAATGATCTGTCCGGCGACGCCAACCGGTTCACGCAGGGTAAAACTCAGGGCATTCGCGGGCACAGGATTGACATGACCCAGAACTTTGTTGGCGAGGCCGGCATAATATTCGAAACAAGTTGCGGCATCGGCGATGTCGTATTCCGCTTCAACAATGGGCTTGCCGGAATTGCGGCATTCAAGTTCGGCGAGCGGCGCGGCGTTGGCGCGGATTTTCTCGGCCAGCTTGTAGAGAAGGCGGCCGCGATCGGCGGCAGTGGTTTGGCGCCAGGGACCAGAGTCGAAGGCATCGCGCGCGGCTTTTACAGCGCTATCGACATCTGCCGCGGTGCCCGAGGCAACGTGAGCGATCACTTCTTCGGTGGATGGGTCGTACACGGGAAACATCTCGCCGGAAGAACTCTTGACCCACTGCCCATTGATGTAGTTTTGATAGGCTCGAACGATGGTTTTTGCAGTGCTGGACATAAGGACCTCCCCAACTCAAAGGGCGGGCGCGGCCGCCAGCTTGCGCGCGGCTTTGCGGCGCCCGTAAATAAAGAAGAAAAACGCGGCCAGACCGACAAAAAACAAGGTCCCGATGAACATCTTGATTTCAAATAACCGTATGGATTCGATTTGATGCGAGGGAATGAAAGCCACGCCGATGCCCAGGCTTGTGGTGATCAGCCCGAAACTGCCCGCCAGAATAAGGGTGGACTTGCGGTAGTAGCCTTCGCCGGGCGCTGATTGGCCGGCGAGCTTGAGCAACGCCGCGTGCATGTACAGATAGGGCACAAGCTGGAGCACCACGGCCAAATCCAGCATGGTGACGAAGGCTTCCTTGACCCCCGCGCCGACAAAACTCATGGCCAGGAAAATCGCGGAAAAGCTGGCGTGCACGATCAGGGCGACGTAAGGGGTCGCATACTGTTTGTGCAGCTTGCCCAAGCCCTCGGGCAAGTAAAGATCGAGGCCAGCTACAAAAGGAATGCGCGCGGAACCGGCAAGCCAAGCCGAAGCGATGCCGGCGATGGAAATGCTCAGCACGAAGGCGAAGGGGGAAACGATCCAGGGCACATGGACGCGCTCGGCCATGTGACTGACGCCTTGCACGACGCCCTGGAGGACGCCGATGTCCTGCTTGCCCACGGCCAGGAGTAGCGTCAGAGTTGCGCCGAAATACAAAGCGCTGGCGAGAAGACCGCCCCATCCAACGGCGCTGGGAAGAGTTCGCCGCGGATCTTGAATTTCGTCACCCATGATGGAGGCGAGTTCGAGGCCGACCAGGCCAAAGCAGATCACTCCGAAGGAGCCGATCAAACGAATGTCGCCGGTGATGCGGAAATCGGATGGGGTCATGGTGGTGCCGAAACGAAAGAGCACGACGAGTCCGAGGCCAATGAGCGTGGCAGCGGTGATGGCGGTGCCCATTCCACCCAGGTTATTGACCCACCTTCCGACGCCCAGGCCGCGCACATTCAGGATCACCAGAAGGATGAGCAGCACCATCGATGCGCCGAGCGCGAACCAAGGATTGTCGGCCAGGGTGCGCGCGCGCGGACCGGCGACGTAAACGGAGATGCCCACGAAATAGAGGAGAACTGTCGGCACGTAGAAAATGTTGTTGGTCCAATAGCACCATCCGGAGAGAAAGCCGTGGAAGTCACCGAAGACCTGTTTGGCCCAGAGATAGACGCCGCCCTCACCCGGATAACGGTGGGCCAGTTCGATGACGGCGATGCCCTGCGGCCAGAAAAAGAACAGCAAGGCGAGGAACCAAAGCCAGACGGTGACGCCGCCGTTGGCCGCGATCGTGGGAACCACGTTGAGGTTGACGATGGCGACGACGAACAGCAAAACGAGGTCCCAGCGTCCCAACACGCGGCGCAGATGAGGCGGTTCTTGCGACAAAGGCGCCGCCGGCGCGGTGATGACCTCGTTTGGCAACGACTTTCTCTCCTGAGTTACGTTACATACGGAAGCGGACTAGTGTCCGGCCGCACCGACAAATGCCAGGCCGCGCTCTTGTTGCGCCTTGGTGAGCGCGGGGGCGACTTCTTCAAACACCGCCAGATGCTTGTCGATATCCGCGCCGGTATGCTGAACGGAGATGGTCCACTGCTCGTCCCACCAATAGGGCTGGGGGAGGACGCCGCGGTTGACCATGGCGAACCAGTAGTGGCGCCAGAGGTCGACGTCGATCTTGGTCCAGTCGCGATAGTTCTGAATCTCTTTCGGATAGAGCATCAACGCGCCGTTGACGCCAGCACTGATGACGTAGGCTTGCAGCCCGCATTTCTTGACGATGGCGCGATAGCCTTCGGTGAGATTCTTGCTGAGTTTGCTCACGTGCGCATAATTCTCGCGCGTCAGGACTTCGCGGAAGGTGGCGAGACCAGCGGCCATGACCACACGATTGGTGTTGTAGGTACCGCCATGAAAGACTTTGTGCTGCGAGATCAGATCCATGACCGCGCGGCTCGCGCCAAACGCTCCGAGCGGCAAGCCGCCGCCGATGGACTTGGCCAGGCAGATCATGTCGGGATTCACGCCGAAGAATTCGCTGGCGCCGCCCCAGGCGAGTTTGGCGCCGGTCTTCACTTCGTCGAAAATCAGCAACGCGCCGTTCTTGCTGCAAATATCGCGGAGGCCCTGCAAGAAGCCGGGCTGCGGCATGCAGAGGCCGACATTCATAAGGATGGGCTCGAGGATGATGGCGGCAATCTGTCCGGGATGCTGCTTGAAGCGATTTTCGACGCTCTTCAGATTGTTGAAGCTAGCGACGACAACATTCTCAAGCGAAGCCTTCGGAATGCCGCCACCCCCGGGAACGGAGGTGGGCGCGTCCGGATCGCCGTAATCCTCGGCCTTGGGCTTCACGCTGACCAGGGCAGTGTCATGCAGGCCGTGGTAGGCGCCTTCGAATTTCAGGATTTTGTCGCGGCCGGTGGCGGCGCGCGCGATGCGGCAGGCGTGCATGGTCACTTCGGTGCCGCTGGAACCGAAGCGCACCATCTCCACCGGATAGCGCTTGCAGATTTCTTCCGCGAGCTCCCATTCCTGCTCGTGCGGCATGCCGAAAGTCGTTCCTTCATGCAGCTTCTGCTCGACGGCCTTGACGACGGCGGGATGGCAATGGCCCGCCATCAGCGCGCCGAAACACAGGTTGTGGTCGATGTATTCGTTGCCGTCGAGGTCGTGAATGCGGCTGCCCTTCCCATCCTTCACAAAGAGCGGGTAGGGCTCATAGTGGCGGTAGTTGCTGGCGACTCCGAGCGGAATGCGCCCCAGCGCGCGCTTGTGGGCTGCCGCCGACTTCGGGGTGCGCTTCTCGTAGATGGCAATTTCTTTTTGTAGTGCGTCGTGCATTTGAGTGCTCCGTCATTGCAGGTCTGTTCCCTGCGGTCAGTATCAGCGAAGAAGGATTCCTGGAACTGCCACTCTCGATTTTACCAGACGTGCGAAGGCGCGGCTCTCGCGAGCCGCGCCTCAGAAAGCATTGTTGATCCGCCAGTCTGCGCTAGAAGTGAAACTTCAGCGCGAACTGTACCTGCCGGGGCTCGCGAGTGTGTTTGACGCGACCGAAATCCGCTCCGTCCGTGATACTCCCGTCTGGGTTTAGAAACTGCGTATGGTTAAAGATGTTAAAAAACTCGGCGCGGAACTCGAGTTGCGTTCGCTCTCCCAATCGTGTGAGTTTCTGCGCGGAGAAATCGAAGTTAGAAATTCCTGGTCCGCAACAGATAGTCCGCGGCGCGTTGCCCAGCAACTGCAATGGGGTCGAATTGGAATCCTGGACGGGGAGCGCAAACGAATTGGGGTCGAAATAGAGGCCACCGTGAGTTCTCGGATCGAAGGTGCGGAATGGGGCAATCAGATCCGGTTTGCCAGGGAGCTCGAAGTCAAAACTGTTTTCCAGTTCCGAGTCGTTGCTCGACTCCAACCGAATGGGGAAACCGGTTTGGAAGGTAGTAATGCCAGAAACCTGCCATCCGTTCAAGACCTTGCCCTTCGCACCCTGGTATTCAGGAACCGGGAGCGTCCAAAGGTAGCTGATAACGAGCCGGTGCCGCGCGTCGAAGAGAGAGAGCGAGCGATTACAACGGTCACAAATCGGTTTTAGGATGTTCTCAAAGCTGGAGGCGTTGTCGATAGACTTACTGAAAGTGTAGGCCAGCTCGAATTGCAAGCCATGACCCATTCTCTTCTCCAGCGAAGCTTGCAGAGAGTTGTAATTCGAGTTCGCGACTGTGTCCTGGGCGAAGATGCTGGAAAATACCGGTACGTTATCGGAGGGGCAGCCGACACCGGTTGTGGGCTCGCAAATTGGCGAACTGTAGCGACGCAAGCCGACCAACGTGGTATCCGGATTACCAGGACCGATGGTCGGAACCGAGCCGTACGGCAGGTGCACCGTGAACCCTGCGGGTACCGACCCCGCAGGCAAGAAGAAAGAACTGTCAGCGAAGAATGGCCCACACGCATAATCGGACGCTAAGGTCGCGTTCGGCGCCACATTTGTGTAGTAATCCGAAATGTTCTGCATGTCGATGCAGGTTTGCGCGTTCCCAAAATTAATGTCATGGGTGGCGAGCAGGCGGTGGCCCTGCGCGCCTACGTAACCCACCGAGAGCACCATGTCCTTTGTCAGCTGATGCTGGATCCCGAGGTTGTACTGCGCGGTGTACTGCGAACGCAGCTTGGGTTCAAGTTCCCCAAACAGCAAGAGGGGGCGGAAGGCGGACCAGTCGGTCGGGGTTCCGTGTGGCGGACTGAGAATCCCGTTAAAGGGATTGGGAGCCACCGTTCCATTTTGAAGAACAAATGGCGTGCTGAACAGTCCCTCGGAAAGGAGCGAGCTACCGCCGAAGGGGGGCTCAGCCTGAAACTGCTCAAGCACCAACTGCTCGATCGGGTTGTAAAAGAGCCCCCAGCCGCCGCGGACTGTGGTCTTGCCAGTTCCCCACGGGTCCCAGGAAATTCCGATACGAGGAGCAAAAGACTTGTAGTAACTGTCGGTAAGCCCTTTCGGAACACCTTTGTCTCCAGGCACGACCAGGCCCAGCGGAAATATTGCTGCGGCCGAACCGCCGGGGTTGCAATTGGTGTCAGGATATCCGAGGTTTGCCTGGCTTGCCGCCGTGAGTTGGCACGGATAGGTAGTGGTAGCTTGCCCCGGCCGGAAGGTCTGGTAGCGCAACCCCGCATCATAGAGTGGCTGGTTGTATTCCCAACGCAGTCCATAGTTGAGGGTTAGATTCCGCCGGATTTTCCAGCTATCCTGCGCAAACAGATAAATCGAGTTCCCACGCACGTCCTCACTCTGGGCTGACCCCTGCAAATACGAGTCGGGAAGACCCAGCAGATAGTTGGGGAACAAGTTCTGGTTTCCAAGAGAATCCAGGGCGATAGGGTCGTTCAAACCGCCGCCGAAGTAGCTGTAATCACCATTGGGGTCGAAGAACAACGTTTGGAAGAAGCGTTGTTTTCTGAGATCGACGCCGAACTTAGCGGTGTGCTTGCCCATCACCTTTGTCAAGCTGTCGCTAATTTGATAGGTGTCACCTTTCTGGGGCAACTCGCCTTCGAAGTCGTTGCCGATAGTAAATCCGCCCGAAATGCTGATAAACGGCACGCCTTCTCGATTCGGGCCGAGACCCGGCGTGATCCCGAGCTTTGGGTTGGATGGAATGACGCCGGGCACGTCGGTGGTTCCGGTGAAGCAAATCGAAGACAGCGCGGAACTGCAAGAATCGGTCACCAGGTTGGTGTGTTGCGGGTGAAGGAATGTGCCTTGCGCCTCGCGGAAATAGCTAAGCCTCAATTCGTTTACTACAACGGGACTGATAGTCCAGGTATGGGAAACATTGATTTGTTGCGCGCGAGTGGCGTTGTTGTTGCCGAATCCTTGAAGCAGATTTGGCGTAGGAGCCTGGAATCTAGTAAACGGTTGCGCGTCGAACGAATCGTTGAAGTAGTAGTAGATACTCAGATTCTGTTTGTCGCTAATCTTGTGGTCCACTTTCAACGTGAACTGGTTGGCATGGGAATCGTCATTAGGGATGGAACGGAAGGTGTTGGCAGCGCCGGGTGTGAGATTGGAGCAGTTGGGGTCGGCATTAGGACAGGGCACATAGCGTTTCATCAGGTCGACTGCGACCGGGTCCAGGCAGTTCGTCGGAACTATGCTGCCGGGAAACAGCGTGGCGTAAGCGTCCCCGACCGAGGCGCCGAGATTACACCGAGCGTTGAAAATATCTGCAACCAGCTGATTCTGAATGGTAGCGCTAGGATCAAACGGCGTTGCGGAGAAGTCTCCCTTCCGCTCGGCAGCTGTTGGAACCATGACGGGATCGGATGAAATTCCATGGACCACGCGGCGTCCCTCATAGGACGCGAAGAAGAAGGTCCGGTCTTTCTTGATCGGCCCGCCAAATGTCCCGCCGAACTGGTTTTGCTTGTCATCGGGCCGCCGCAGGTCGAGGAAGCCTTTAGCGTTGAATAATTGGTTGCGCAAGAATTCGTATACGTTGCCATGAAAGGCGTTGGTTCCCGACTTGGTGACCACGTTGATGACGGCACCGGAGTTGCGCCCGTATTCGGCGTCGAATGTGTTAGTCAGGACGCGGAATTCAGCGATACTGTCGGGAGTGGGCTGAATTCCGGGGGAGTTAACAAACAGGTCGTTACCATCGCCGCCGTTTACGTTGAAATTGTTGGAGCGCCCGCGGCCTCCATTGACAGACACGGCGCCCGACTGATTGCTGCCGTAGAATAGATCTGAACCTCCAACGCCCTGGACTCCAGGCTGCAATTGCAGCAGTTGGTAAGTGTCACGGGCGTTGAGCGGTAACTGGCTCACCGCGCGCTCGTTGACGACGGCGCCCTCAGTTGCGTCGAGGTCGTATCTACAACCGGAGGCGCGCCAGTAACTTCCACCACCTCCGTCGATCCGCCGATTTGCAATGTGAGGTCAACGTTTACGACTTCGTTGAGATTGAGGACGATCCCCTTGCGCGTGTATTTCTTGAAGCCCTGCCTAGTGGCATCGATCTGGTAAGTCCCCACAGGCACTTCCAAAAACACGTATTCTCCGTTGGCGCTCGTTTGAACCTCACGCGTGACGTGCGTCGCTTCGTTGATCAGCGTTACAGATGCGGCAGGCACAGCGCCGCCGCTAGCATCCATCACCGTCCCGCGGATGCGTCCGCCGGTGCTTTGCGCGCCCGCAAAGGGCGCCGTGAGGCAGAAGACGGTCGCCAAGAGAGTTGCGGAGAAGATGCCGCGGCAACACGTGGAACGCAGTCGCCGGAACGGTGCGTAAGACTTCATGATCTCACCCCTATGCCGCGAAGATTCTTTCGAGGACTAAATCTTCGTGGTTGCTGTGCCCGTCAAACCTTACTATAATCCTGTAAACTTAGAGAAAGTCGGGACCGGTGTCAAGCAGAAAGAATTTATCCAACGCATCGGCGGCGCGCAAGCCGCGCACGCTGCGCATCAGCGAAGTGGCCCGCCGTGTAGGCATTTCTTCCTCGGCGCTGCGCGCCTGGGAAACACTGGGCCTGGTCTCGCCGCAGCGCACCGAGAGCCGCTACCGGCTCTTTACCGAAGCGGACGTGCGCCTTCTGCAGCGCGCGATATTCCTGCGCCGCGCCCGCGGGCTCAATCCCGCCGCCATCGTTCACGTGCTCAAGCGCCAGGGAGTTGTCTCTGCCCCAGCGGAGAACTCGCTCCTGCCCGGGCAGCGATTCCGCCGGTTGCGGACCCGCCGGGGCCTTTCGCTGGCGCAAGTGGCTCGCGCCACCGGTGTCTCCGTGGGTTTTCTCAGCGCGCTCGAGCGCGGCCAGATGCGCTCCTCGGTCGCCACGCTGCGCCGCATCGCGCGCTTCTATCACACCAACATCCTCTCACTCTTTGAAACGGCAGGCGACAATCCGCGCCTGGTGCGCCCGCATCAGCGAAAAATCCTGGAAACCACGCCGGACGTGCGGATGGAGCTGCTGGCCTGGGGAAACACGGTGATGGAGCCGCATCTATTCCGCATCAAACCCGG
>WNFG01002525.1_pt1 | contig 15339 bp, 12 predicted proteins | sample 5400431 | NCBI WGS metagenome assembly WNFG01 (sample SAMN13153346, study PRJNA577476) | soil metagenome | isolation source: 120 cm saprolite under Douglas fir tree site 2 hole 3 replicate 2 | place: USA:California | collected 2015-04-18 | reverse complement strand
TGGACGACCTCGAGATCGAGCCACGCCTGCTGGACCTTCTTACCGGCCGGAGTGGCACCGATGGCCTCGATCGTGGTGATCGCCTTGCCGGCGGCGGCGCTCACCGGCGTGACGCAGGAGCGGATCGCCTGGCCGCCGAGGTGCACCGTGCAGGCCCCGCAGAGCGCCATCCCACAGCCGAACTTCGTGCCGGTCATGCCGAGCACATCGCGCAGCACCCACAGGAGTGGCATGTCCGCGGGCACGTCCACCGCATGCGTCTTGCCGTTAATCCGCAGCGTGATCATCGCATCGTCTCCCTGAACGTCGTTGGTTCTGGTGCCTACCGATGCTCAGCGGCCGCCCAGCCACGGCGTCCGCCTCATCTCCCGCGTTCATCCCGGAAACGCATTGCCGAACATGGGCAGACCGCTTTTCGATTGGGCCTTCGTTGCCTCGGCTTGCACGACGTCCCAGTGCTCGGCGAGACGTCCGCCCTCTATGCGGAGGATATCGACGACGATCCGAGTCGGCTTCCCACCCCCACTGAAGCGCCCGTGGACCATGACGTAGTCGCCTTCGGCGACGGCGAGCGAGTGTTCGTATCGCCGCGTGAGACCACGCACCAACGTGAAGAGCCCGTCCCGCCCCGGAGCGATCCCCTCGCTGTGCTGGATATACGTGGGCGACCAGTACTTCTCAGCGGCCGCAAAGTCTCTGCGGTTGAATAGTGCGTCGAATGCCTCGACAACCAGCGCCTTGTTTCTCGCTTCCTGATCCAGGTCCCGTGCCATTACTCCCCCTGTCGAGACTTGAGAGGGCGTCGCCCTGCGCGGTAAGTAATGGTCCCACGGTTTGACGACGCGCGCCAGTCACGGGGGGGCGCGCGGCGCGGGCGCAGCTGGCCCCCCCAGATGCTCACGGCACGGTAGCGCTCGGCGGTGGCAGCTCTGCAGCGATCTTCCGCAGCTCCGCCGTCGACCCGGCCCAGGCGCCAAGGGCCTGGATGTAATGTGCGACCTGCCACACCTGGTCAGGCGTCAGCGCATCGCCGGACTCGGGCATCGGCGTGCCGTTGATCCCGGCCATCGCCCGGAGGTAGATGTCGCGGGCCGTGCGGGCCCACTTCCCGCGACCGAGCGTGAGGTTGGCTGGCGCGATGGCCATCCCCCAGTCGTCCACGAGTTTACCGCCTGAAGTTCCGTTGCCGCTGCCGTCGCCGTGGCACTTCGCGCAGTTCGCCTCGAACAGCTCCCGGCCTTGCGTCACCGCCTCCCGCGTGGGGGCCGGCTCGGCGGGGATGGCGACCGGTTTCCCTGGGCCTTCGGTGCGCCAGCGTGGCGACAGCGTTTGCAGATAGGCGATCACGTCCCGGCGCTCGCGCACGCTCAGGGCGGCGAAGGGAGGCATGCGTGTGCCGTACAGGCCGTTCTGGATCACCCGGTCGAGGTCGTCCGTCGTGGGCAGGGAGCCGTACGGCGTCGAGCTGAACTTGTAGACGCCTTGCCGGAAGTCACGCGGCTTCGGTTGCGACCAGCGCGCGACCTCTCCGGCGCCGTCCCCGCGGTCTCCGTGGCACTGCATGCAATAGCGTTCGAACACCTGTCGGCCACGCGCCGGGTCGCCCCGGGTTTGCGCCGCCAGTGGTGCAGCACCGAGCGCGAGTGCGCCGAGCATGAAGGCCGCGAGCGCCGTCGCGCGTCGTAGGGTTGACATGCGCTCCCCCTTCAGAAGTCGAGGTGAGTCCCGAGCCACAGGGTGTTGGACGTCACGTCCGTACCCCCCGGTCCGACCTGTTTGAACGTCCATCGCCAGTACGACAGCTCGAGCAACCAGGCGAACCGGCTGGTCAGCTCGAGCGCATGCCGCACACCGACGAGCTGGAAGTCCTGGTCGCCGAAGCCGTCGGGCGTCCCGGCGATGGCCTGGCGCTGATTGCGGATGACCTGGAGGCGGCCGTAGAAGACGAGCGGGAGCGCCGGTAGGTACTCGAGCTGCAGCATGCCCGCGTTGAACTTCGGGTCCTGCGTCGCCGCCGGCACGAGCGCGCGGTCGTCCCGCCCCGTCATGCCCATCAGCGTGACGCGGAAGGGGAGGACATCCGACCCCAGTCCGAACTCCAGGTCGCCGCCGAGCCGCCGCTGCCCCTTGAGGTCCGAGGTGTCGGGGCCGACCGGCCAGGTCGCGTACGCCCCGAAGACGCCGGCTCGCACGCTGCGGAGGAATCCGTTCGCGAACTCTTGGCGGTGCGTCACCCGGCCGAAGACCCCGGGGGCGCAGAACGCGCAATGCGCGCGCGGCGCTCCGCCCGAATTGAACACATTCACCGCGTAGCGGTTGCGGCTGCCGAGATCGTGCCCCATGACTTCGATGCCGTTTTGGGGGAACAGCACGCTGAAGCGCGATACGGTGCCCGGCACCGAATAGGCATACAGTACGGCGAAGCGGGACGCGCCCATGTTGTATTCGCGCCCCGGGTAGATGGGCAAGTCGAGCTCGGCGGCTCCCACCTTGATGTTGAACCAGTCGCTCCCGAATGCCTGGTTGTAGCGGATCCAGCCGTGGTCGACGACAGTGGCCCCGTCCTCGTAGATGATCGGCGCAAAGCGGAACGAGACTTTGTCGCTGATCGAGCCCAACCCCCCGAGGACGAGGGCTCCATCGGAGATTCCCCCGCGCTTCTGCACCGTCTGCCCACCGACGCGCTGGACGTCGAGCTCATAGTTCTTCCACAACCAAGCGAAGATGGGCCAATAGGCCGGGTCGTTGGCCCGCAGGTCGTCGGTGCCGTTCTTCATCCGGTACCCGTTGTCCTTGAACGCCTGCCCGTAGGCGTTGAGTACCGGCACCGCGAGGTGACAAGCCGAGCATTTCATGCCGTATTTCCGGGCAAAGGCCGGGATGCCCAAATGGGTTTCATACGCGCGAACCGCGGCATACGCCGCGTTCCGAGTGGTGGACGTACGCGCATGCAGAGGGAGGCCTGCACCGGGATGGTCGGTCGCGTCCGCCGATGGCACCCCGACGACGCTGCCGATCAAGACCGACACCCACGCGATCCCGCGCTTGACAGTCATGGTCACCCCTCCAGAATGTTCACCGCCGCGTGTGGCTCCGCGGCGATCGGATTTAGCAGGTCGTGACTCCGCCGACTCGGCCTCGCGCGGTGTCGCGGGCGCAGGACCTGGAGGGCTGTCTCGACCGCCGTGCGTGACCGTATGGCCGGCCCCGTTGCGAGACCCAACATCCAATGCAGACACGCGCCGGCGACGATGGCGAAGGGCAAGCGGTGAATGGCCCACGACGCGCACCGGGGCCGAAACGCCCCGGAGGCCACGCCCTGACGAATCACCGCAGACAGTGCGCACGTGCCGCGCTGCACCAGCTCGCGGCGGGCGAGCAGCGCGCTCGTGTCACGGCGCGATCCGTCCAATGCCCCCTCAGACGACCTGTGTTCGACGACCGTCCAGATGGCCTCCACCGTCTCGCGCAGCGCGGTGGTCGCATCCCGGTCCGACATCCCGGACCGTTCCAGCGATCGGAGCTGGGTGTCGACCCGCTGGGGCAGCAGGGATCCGGAGACGCGGGCGGCCGGATCGTCGCGTCGCTCTCCTGCCGCCGCGTCCCCGCGGGGCGGCTCCCCCTCGATCGCTGACGATGTGGGTTTCAAGTCCAGGAAGACGAAGGGCTTAAGCCGCGAGCCCAGGTTCGATGAGCTCCTCAGGCGCCGAGCGGTGCTGGCCACTGCGGCTGAAGCCGCGGCCATGGTGGGGTTCCTGTTAGAGTGAAAGGTGAGTCGCTTCCGGCGACCGTGCCACATAATTGCGCGCACGCCGTGCGGCGGTCTATCACAGCTTTCTATTATTGCCCTATGGTCGGCGTTGCCTCATGCTGGCACGACTCCAGCAGGGGCACGCTGCAACCTGGATCGAGTCCGATGACTCTTGCCATGAACGTGTCTTCCGACCTGCGGCGTCTGAGTTTGGCAATCGCGGCGTGCTGCGCGGGCGTGCTGGTAGCCTGGCGCCTCGGCGCACCCTACCCGTACCTCCTCGTTGCGCTCGCATCGACGGCGATCGTCGGCCTGTTCATGCAATACCGGGAACTGCGGGCGAGGGGGAAGGGCTTGCGCGTTGCGCTAGAGGAGCGCGAGCGACTGCAAGAGGCGCTGCGGACCAGCGACCAGAGCCTCGGTCGGTTTCTCGACACCCTGCCCGTCATTGTGTGGCGCACGACACCCGACGGCGAGCCCGACTACATCAACTGGCGGGCGGCAAGTCATGGCAGGAGAAGTCTGGCGGACGTCGTCAATCTCCAGCGGCAAGGGAAGCTGGTGCACCCAGCGGACGCGGAGCTGACGACCCGGGAGTGGGCTCGCGCGCGCGAGACGGGTACCCCCTTCGACGTCATCCACCGAATCCGTGGTGTGGACGGTGTGTATCGCTGGTTCCACACGCGCGCCGAGCCGCTGCGCGACGAAGCGGGCCGGGTCATCCACTGGTATGGCGTGGATGTCGATGTCGACCAGCGCAAGAAGGCGGAAGAGGCGCTGCGGAAGAGCGAGCAGGAGCTGCGCCTCCTCATCGAGACCCTGCCGGCCATGGTGTGGCGGACAACCGCCGACGGCGAGGCGGACTACGTGAATCACCGGTGGATGAGTTATACCGGTGGATCCCTGGCGCTCGTTGCGAATCCCGAATGGCAGGGCTCCTATTTCCATCCGGATGATGCCGAGAGGCTCGTCCGGGAATGGCGCCGTGCCCGCGAGACGGAAACCGCGTTCGACGTTACCGGCAGGGTCCGCCGAGCGGACGGCTCGTATCGCTGGTTCCATACCATTGCCGAGCCGCTGCGCGACGAAGCGGGCCGGATCATCCATTGGTATGGCGTGGATGTCGACATCGACGACCGCAAGCAGGCGGACGAGGCTCTGCGAAAGAGCGAGCGGGAACTTCGTCTCTTTCTCGACACGCTGCCGGCGATGGTGTGGCGCGCAACGCCCGAGGGCGACCCCGACTACATCAATCAACGCCTGGCCGACTATCTCGGCAGGCCGGTAGCACAATTGACGCAACAACAGTGGCGAGAAATCGTGCACCCCGATGACGTTGACACGGCGGCGCGCGAGTGGGCGGCGGCGCTTGAGACCGAATCACCGCTGGCTGGGCAGTACCGGTTCCGCCGAGCCGATGGGGTGTATCGCTGGTTCCAGTTCCACGCCGAGCCACTGCGCAACGTCGATGGGCGCATCGTCCATTGGTATGGTGTGCAAGTCGACATCGACGACAGCAAGAGAATAGAGGACGCGCTGCGATCGACCCAGGCCAAGCTGTCCCGCGCCTCCCAGCTTGCGACGGTCGCCGAGCTGGCGGCGTCCATCGCCCACGAGATCAGCCAGCCCCTGGCCGCGCTGGTCGCCAACGCGCACGCCGGCCAGCGCTGGTTGTCAGCCGAGCCTCCCAACCTCGAACGGGCACAGCTCAGCGTGGAACGGATCATTCGCGACGGGAACGGGGCAGCCGATGTGGTGAGCCGCATCCGCGCGCTGTTCCAGCGGACCGAGTCGACGAGAACCCTGCTGGACCTGAACGAAGTGATCGGCGAAGTGAGCCGGCTGATGAGCGACGAGCTGTCCAGCAGGGACGTCGGCATTGAGACCGACCTGGAAGACGATCTGCCACCGACCTGGGCCGATCGCGTGCAGATGCAACAGGTGCTTGTCAACCTCGCGCGCAACGGCGTCGAGGCGATGGCGTCTGAGGAGAGCCATCCGAAAGTGCTGTCCATTCGCTCCCGGCGCGACGGCACGAACAGTGTGCTGATCGAGATCCGCGACCTCGGGCGCGGGCTCGAGGACGTGGAGCGAGTGTTCGAGCCGTTTTTCACCACGAAGGAAAAGGGCATGGGGATGGGCTTGGCGATCTCCCGCTCGATCGTCGAAGCGCACCGGGGGCGGCTCTGGGCCACGAGCAACATGCCGCGGGGAGCGACCTTCAGCTTCACGCTTCCGATCGGCGCGAGCGATCCCGGATGAGCGCGAAGGATCATATCGTGCTGGTCGTCGATGACGACGTTCGCATGCGCGAAGCGCTGCAGGAGCTCCTGACGTCTGCGAATATGAATGTGGTCACGTTCGGCTCCGCCGCCGCATACCTCGCGTTTGCGCAGCCCGATCTGCCGGCGTGCCTCGTCCTGGACGTCGAACTCCCGGACATCAACGGCCTCGATCTTCAAGGCCAGATTGCCGCCGAGCGGCGCCCGCAAATCGTCTTCCTCACGGGACACGGCGATGTGCCGCGTTCCGTGCGCGCGCTCAAGGCAGGAGCGGTCGACTTCCTGACAAAACCCTTCAGCGAGTCGGCCTTGTTGGGAGCGATCCAGGCCGCGCTTGCGAAGGATCGTGAAGCGCGACTGAGCAGGCTCAAGCTGGCCACGCTCCAGCAGCGCTTGTCAGCCTTGACGCCGCGTGAGCGGGAGGTCCTCCCCCTCGTGGTCAGCGGGCTGCTCAACAAGCAGGCCGCGGCGACGCTCGGCATCAGCAAGGTCACCCTCCAGATTCATCGCGGCAAGATCATGCAGAAGATGAAGGCCGAGTCGCTTGCCGAACTGGTGAGGATGGCTGGAACGCTGGGAATTCCCGTCGTCCACTCCCGGGGCGCCCGCGCATGACCTTCGTCGTGGCCGTCGTAGACGACGACCCTCGGATCCTCGAGTCCCTCGAAAGCCTGCTCGAATCGGCCGGCCATGCCGTCCGTCTGTTCACGTCTGCTACAGCGCTGTTGGAGCAGTGCGGCTTCGCGGGCATAGACTGTTTGATCTCGGACATCGGTATGCCCTGCATCGATGGATTCGAACTCCAACGACTCGCCCACGCCGCCCGCCCCGAGTTGCCGGTCATCTTCATCACGGGTCGTGATCTGCCCGACCAGGCGATGGCAGCCGCTCAAGGCGGCCGGGGGTGCTTCCGCAAGCCGTTCAATGGTCAGGAGCTGCTCGCGGCCGTCAGCAAGGCATTATCGGCTGGATGAGCTTCGTCATCGCTGCGCTCACGATCCGAAGGCGATGCATCGGTGTTCTCCATGAAAGGCGCGATGCACGCTAATCCCCCGCGATGGTTTCGCCTATCGGGTCTTTCTAATAGCCGGGCGATCGGCCCGGGCGCGACGCGGCATGCCGGTCGCTCGCCGCAAGGCGGGCCATAACCGTTTTCTGTTATTGTTCCGATGCCCGAGGTCGCCACCTTTGTATCAGGCCAGTAGAGGCACGCCGCCACCTGGATGGAACTCCCATGACTGTTGCCCTGACAGCAGCTACTGACGAGTCGCCTGATCACGGCGACCGCGAGGCGCGCTTGATCGTCGAGCACATGCCCGGATTCGCGTGGTCGGCAGGGCAGGACGGGAAGCTGAGATATGTGACTCCGCGGCTGGTCGAATTCACGGGCAAACGCATCGAGGACGTGTCGAACACTGCAGTCCTGCATCCCGAGGACGTCGCTGCAACGCTCAACGCGTGGTCGCATGCCGTCGCAACCGGGGAGCCGTATCTCGTCGAACACCGGGTGCGGCGAGTCGATGGCAGCTATCGCTGGTTTCGCGTCTCCGCACTGCGGGTCCGCGATCCCGGCAGTCAGGACCTGCGCTGGTACGGCGTGGACATCGACATCGATGAGCAAAAGCGGACGGACGACGCCGTGCGCGAGAGCGAGCAGCGCCTCACCCGGCTGATCGAAACGCTTCCGGCGATGCTCTGGCGCGCGACGCCCGACGGCGAACCCGATTACATCAATCCCCGTCTGGCCAACTATACCGGGAGAGGCCTGGACGGCGTCGGAAGAGGTCCGGAGGACCTCGGTAGAACCCTGGACGACCTCGTGAAACTCAAGGTGCAGAACGCCATGGTCCATCAGGATGATCTCGAGGCGGCTGCCGGGGCGTGGGCTCGCGCCCACGCGACGGAAGGGGCGTTCGACCTGACTGCCCGACTCCGGGGAGCGGACGGCTCCTACCGCTGGTTCCAGGCGCGCGCCGAGCCGATGCGCGACGAGGCGGGCCGCATCGTCCATTGGTATGGTGTGGCCGTCGACATCGACGACCGCAAGCAGGCGGAAGACGCGCTGCGCAAGAGCGAGCAGGAGCTGCGGGGCATCGTCGACGCCCTACCGCAGACCATCTCCGTCCTCGGCCCGGACGGGACTGGCCGGTACGCGAACCGACCCCTCCTCGACTACACGGGCCTCACCATGGAACAGCTGATGACTCCGGACTCCCGGGGCAATCCGGTTTTGTTCCATCCCGACGACTGGGCCCGACTGAAGGATGAGCGCCTCCAGGGGCTCGCCCGCAAGATGCCATTCGAGATCGAGTGGCGCGTACGGCGCAAGGATGGCCAGTACCGGTGGTTCCTGGTCCGCTACCATCCGCTGCGCGACGAGCAGGGACAGATCCTCCGTTGGTATGCGGGCGGAACCGACATCGACGATCGGAAACGGGCAGAGGAAGCACTGCGGAAGAGCGAACAGGAGCTTCGCTTGCTCATCGAGACCCTGCCGGCGATGGTGTGGCGCACCAGCGCGGACGGCGAGCCCGACTACATCAATCAACGCTACGCGGATTACCTGGGCAGGCCGCTGGCCGCATTGGCTCAAGAGAAGTGGCGAGAAATCGTTCACCCAGATGACGTCGCGACTGCTTCACGAGAGTGGTCCTGGGCCCGCGAGACCGAGACGCCGCTCGATACGACGTGCAGGTTTCGCAAGGCGGACGGAGAGTACCGTTGGTTCCACGTACACGCTGAACCCCTGCTCGATGGCGATGGCCGCGTCGTCCGCTGGTACGGTGTGCATGTCGACATCGACGACCTGAAAAAGGCGGAGGAGGCCCTGCGAGCGACCCAGGCGCAGCTGTCCCGTGCCTCAGAGATTGCCGCGGTCTCTGGAGTCGCCGCCTCCATTGCCCACGAGATCAGCCAACCTCTGGCGGCGATGGTCGCCTACGGTCACGCCTGTCAGCGCTGGTTGGCAGCCGACCCTCCCAACTTCGAACGAGCGCGGCTCGCTGCGGAACGGATCGTTCGCGACGGAACCTCCGCGGCCGAAGTGGTGAGCCGCATCCGAGCTCTGTTCAAGCGGGCCGACTTGTCGAGAACGCTCGTGAACTTGAACCAGGTGATCGGCGAAGTGAACCGGCTGCTGACCGACGAAGTTGCCAGCAGGAACATCAGCATCGCCACCGATCTGGCCGACGATCTGCCACCGATTTGGGCCGACCCGGTGCAGATGCAGCAAGTGATCGCGAACCTGGCGCGCAACGGCGTCGATGCCATGGCGTCCGAAGATAGCCGCCCGAAGGTGCTGGACATTCGCTCCCGTCGCGACGGGACGAACCGCGTGTTGATCGAGGTCCGCGATCGCGGCAGCGGCCTCGACGATGTGGAGAAAGTGTTCGAGCCGTTCTTCACCACGAAAAAAGAGGGCATGGGCATGGGCCTCGCGATCTGCCGCTGGATCGTCGAGGCTCACGAGGGGCGGCTCTGGGCCGCCCGAAACAGCCCGCGCGGAGCCGTCTTCAGCTTCGCGTTGCCGATCTCCTCAAGAGAGTCGTGATGAGCACGCAGGATCATATCGTGTTTGTGGTCGACGATCATTTCCGCATGCGCGAGGCACTGCAGGAGCTCCTCACGTCGGCCCATTTGAATGTCGTCGCCTTCGGGTCCGCCACCGAGTACCTGGCGTTTGCCAAACCCGACCCGCCGGCGTGCCTGATCCTGGACGTTGACCTTCCGGATATCAACGGCCTGGATCTCCAAGGCCAGCTGCGGGCCAACCGCATCCGGAAATCGTCTTCATCACGGGCACTCGGTTGCTCAGCTCACTCCTCGCGGGCGCGCTTGCCCTCCCCGAGCTCGCCTTCCGCCTTCGTCTTGTCTTCGATTGTGACGACGACGTTGGCGAACCTAGCCTTTGCGCCCTGGCCGAACAGACGCTCCTTCATAGGAATGGAGACATTCAACGCCGGCGCCTCCGAGTGCTGGAACGGGAACGCGTCGAGCAGGCTAAAGAGGCCGTGGGCAATGAACACTGAGTTGATCTTGTCCCGTAGCAGCTCACCCGGTCCGAGGGAAGGGTAGATCCCGGTGAACTTCACCCCCTGCACGTCGAGGGGAATGCCGACCTGGTCCACCTTGGACACGCGCTCGCCATCGAGGAAGTATTCCACGCGCGCCCCCCGCCGGTTGCGCGAGTAGCGGATGGCCGCCGTGTGCGGGACGCCGGCGGCGATCGGCACCTCGGCGATGATCTGCGTGTACATCTTGTCGATGCCCACGTGCGCGGCCGAGCCGCTCACACTCGATGGCAGACGCTCGATGAGCGGGAACGCGGTGTTCCCCGACACGAACCAGTCGAAGAGCTGCCCGGTGGTGAAGTCGATCATGTGGAGCGTGACGGCGGCCTGCTGACCCTGCAACACCTTCGCCGCGTACGGCGCCCCTGACTGCACATAGGTACCGTGAACGATGTGGCCGTCGATGGTGCCGGGTGTTTCGGCCTCGATGTCGATCGAGACCGTGATGGAGCCGATCGCCGGGACCGCGAACACCTGTTTGCTGATGGCGGTGTACTTGCCGTGATCGAAGATGCTGGCATCGGCGCCCGTCCGGAACGGCGTCGCGGCGATCGACAACGTGTGGTTGTCGAACTGGCGCGTGTCCTGGATGGCCATCTCGCCGAGCGTGACGGACCATTTGGCGTTGTAGTCGGCGAGCGTGTAGCCGCCGGGCTTGTGGAAGTCGTCATAGACGATTACGGTGGTACCGGGTCGGTTGGGATCCACGTTCTGGCCGAGGCGGGTACCAACGACGCCGGCGCGGGGGCCGTTGAGCGCGCTGGGGGCCGTGTGTTCGCTGCAGGCTGCCAGCAGCGCCGTCAGCGCTGCGGTCACGATCAAGTGGCGTTCCATCGGTGTCCTCGTTCGCCCTTCATGAATGGATAGGGGCGTGCAGTAAGGGGTGGAGGTGCCGGTTCGGTCGAAGGCGATGTTCGATGAGGCTAATTCCGGCCGATATGTCTGCCTATCACGTCTTTCCATTAGTCCGTGACGGCGATGGCGCCAGATTGAGCATCAACGCAGATCTATCTGCCCGGCGCATCTCATGGAAACACATGATGGTGGCTTCCCCTCACTGCGTACTAACCGCCGACACCGCCATACGCCACGAAGGTGATCGGCTTGTCCGTCCACTCGTTCATGAGTGCGACTCTTACGACGTCCGCTTCCCGCATCTGCCCCGCCAGGTAGACATGTTAAACGGCCCCCTTCCAATTATGGCAGCATTCCGTCCTGGGTTCCTAATAGAAAGTCATGATAGGCGGCGAATGTCAGCCGGGTTAGGCTCGGTGACCCTGTCACAATCTGACGTGAGCGATCCCACTCACGGAGCGAGGCCTGGGTTGCAAATTGGCATTGACAGCTTCGCGGCCGCCTACGACGACACCAGCCTAGCGGTCGATCCGTCGGAACGCCTGCAGAACCTGGTCGAACAGATCGAGTATGCGGACCAGGTGGGCTTGGACTCATTTGGAATCGGTGAGCACCACCGCCGGGAGTACCTGGACTCAGCTCCCGTCGTGATTCTCGCAGCGGCCGCGGCCCGCACCCGCCGGATACGGCTCACCAGCGCCGTCACCGTTCTGAGCGCGGCGGACCCGGTGCGCGTGTTTCAGGCGTTTGCGACACTCGATTTGCTGTCCCAGGGTCGCGCGGAAATGGTTGTCGGACGCGGCTCGTTTATCGACGCGTTTCCCCTGTTCGGGCTGTCGCTGGAAGATTATGACGCGCTCTTCGAGGACAAGCTCGATCTGCTCTTGAAGATCCGAGAAAACGAGCACGTCCACTGGACGGGGCGATTCCGGCCGGGCCTGACGGGGCAGGGCGTCTACCCGAGACCGGTGCAGAATCCGCTGCCGATGTGGCTGGGCGTCGGCGGGACGCCCACGTCGTTCGCCCGGGCGGGCGCGCTGGGGCTTCCCTTGATGGTCGCCATCATCGGCGGCGAACCGCGGCGCTTCCGGCCCCTGATCGACCTATATCGGGAGACCGGCGAGCGATTCGGACACTCGCCCGCACAGCTCAAGGTGGGCGTCCACGCTCTCGGCTATGTCGCGGCGACGACGCAAGAGGCCGGCGATGACTTCTTTCCCGGCTACGCCAAGGCCGTCAGCAGCGTCGCCGCGGAACGGGGCTGGGGCCCCGTTTCCCGCGAGAGCTTCGACGCCCAACGCGGGCCGGACGGTGCGTTGCTCATCGGGGAGCCGGACGAAGTGGCCGAGAAGATCATTCGACATAGCGAAGCGCTAGGCGGCATCTCCCGAATCACCTTTCAGATGAATGCGTCCTCTTTGCCTCATGCGAAACTCATGCACGCCATCGAAGTGATCGGCACCCGCGTCGCGCCCGTGGTGCGCCAAGGGCTCGCAGACGACTAACGAGGGAGGGAGCCACCATGGGTCAAACGGTCGACGATCAGGCGCTGAACACACTCTTTCGCGAAGCCCGCTCGTACACGACGTGGCAGCCGCGGCCCGTGACGGATGATATGCTGCGCGATCTCTACGACCTGCTGAAGTGGGCGCCAACGAGCGCGAACGCCGCGCCCGCGCGGTTTGCGTTTCTCCGGTCAAAGGAAGCCAAGGAGCGGCTCCGCCCGGCGCTCGCCCCGCTCAACGTTGAGAAAACGATGACCGCTCCTATCACCGTGATCGTCGCCTACGATCTGAAGTTCTACGAGCAATTGCCGAAGCTGTTCCCTCAGAACCCTGGGATGGCGAAGCTCTTTGAGAGCAGCCCGGAGATGGTTGAGACGACCGCGAAGCGGAATTCCAGCCTGCAGGGTGCCTACATGATCATGGCCGCGCGGGCGCTCGGCCTCGATTGCGGGCCAATGTCCGGCTTCGATCACACCAAGGTCGACGAGGAATTCTTTGCGGCCGGCAAACCCTGTTTCGGCTGCGATCAGGAGTTCTTCTCTGAAGGCCATGTGAAGTCGAATTTCCTCTGCAACCTCGGGTACGGTGATCCAAGCACGCTGCACCCGCGCCTTCGTCGGCTGGGGTTCACCGAGGCGTGCTCGCTGCTGTAGCGGCGGCAGACCCTGGAAAAATTGTGCGGCGATACTTCTCGCGCGGCCACCGTCAAAGGCTCCAGCGACGAGGCAATCGACGGAGAGGGCACACGCGTGAGTTACAGCCTGGAGCTGCTTTGAAGTGGGCACTGCAGATCATGTGACGGCGAGATTTGCACCCGCGACCCCTGAAACCCCATAGCGGCACCCCAGACACCACCCCGGCCGATGGCACAGGTCGACCAGGGTGCACCACGAGCAGCAGCGTTCCCGTGGGCCCTATTTGAGCGGGCGTTGTCACCGCAAACCCGGAAGACGCTCTGGGAAATCATTTTTCGACCAGTATTCCCGTTCGTGAACCAGTGGATGCGGCTCGGTTCCGTGTCTCAGCTGGATACAGCGTCGGCCTCCGGAGCGAAAACGGTCAGCGTCCACCGACGCTGGCCGTTGGTTTTTCAGCAAGTTACGGGGCCATGAGGCTCGGTTAGCATTGGCCAGCAACGCCCTCGTTGGCACTACCTATGGCACTACGTGGCAGCGAGGGTCGGACACCGCCGGAGGAAGGCTCGGGAGGCCGGTCAGAAGTTAATCGCGGCAAACCCCTGCCGCTTAATCTGATGTGAAGGCGGGTTCGTCACGGAACGCCGTGGTGCGTCTGCGCACGGCGTTCGCGCGTCCCGCAGTCCCTCCAGGTGTGCCTGGTCGCTAGGGAATCCTGGCGGCCCGGACTACTCGACCGTCAGGATACCCCTGTACGTACCCGAGGACGCGGCCGGTTGCGTCGCGCTCGACAGCCGAGCACGGTCTAACGGCTAGGCCACCAAGCTTCACAAACTCTCCGCCGATCATAACCGGATCGGCGGAGCTCACTTTGTCTGGGAGCGTATGACTACTGGTTCGCGGGCACGGAGGTGGCCGCCTCTTCGATGAGTTTGGCTGTTTCCTTCGGATGAGACATGTAGGCCACATGGCTGGCATTTACTTCGATCGTCTTGGCGCGGGCGCGCTTCGCCATCATGCGCTCCTGGTCCGGATTGATCGACCGGTCTGCGGCAGCCACCATGTACCAGGTGGGCTTGGTCTTCCAGGCGGGCGACGTGACCTTGTGGGTGAACGAGTTGGTGGAGATCGGCACCTGCGAGATAGCCATCAAGCGAGACACGTCCGGCGGAACGTCCGCCGCGAAGTCGGCCGCGAAATGCGCCTGGTCTATCCACCAGTTGCCGTCGCTGTCCGGCTTGAACGCCTTGGAGGCTTGCGGCAGGGCCTGTTCGATCGACGCAGGGCTCTCACCCTCATCGAGTGCAAAGGCGGCGATGTAGACGAGTGCCGAAACCTTCGGATCGTTGCCGGCCTCAGTGATGATGGACCCGCCATAACTGTGGCCGACGAGGACCACCGGCCCGTCCATGGCGTCGATGGCCGCCCTCGTGTACTTGACGTCCTCGCCGTAGGAGGTCTCGGGGGGCTGCGGCACCGACACTGTATAGCCATCCTTCTCGAGGATCTTCGCGACGGCTGCCCAGCCGGAGCCATCGGCGAACGCTCCATGCACCAACACCACATTCTTGATGCCAGCCGGCTGCGCTGATGCTGCCGCGGCAACCTTCTGACTTCTCCCCACTAGCGCAGTCGTGGCGATCAGCGCGACTGCGAACAAAGCGACACCATAATGCTTTTTCATGACCCTTCTCCTTTGCAGTAAGGATCCACTCGGACCACTTGATTTCGATGTTCGAACGCCTTCAGATCAACCCGCTGCTGCCTTGCGCGCATCTGGCGCGCGAGGCGCTGGGCTGTTCCGCCCAGCGCCTCTGAGGTGCGTCAGACTGTCGCTAGGGTGGCTCCTTGCACGGCCTTTGCGGCGGCACGGATTACAGCGATCACCCGTTCCGGATGGGAGAGCATCGGCACGTGGCTGCTCTTCACCTCGACGGTCGTTGCGCCCATGCGCTTGGCGAGGAAGCGTTCCAGGTCGGGATGGACGGTGCGATCCTCGGTGGCAACGATGGACCAGCTCGGCTTCGTCTTCCAAGCGGTGCCGTCAACCTTCTGGTTGAACAGGTCCGCGTCGGGGGCGAAGTGGGTGGCCCAGACGACCTTCTGCTCCTGCTCCGGAAGGTCGCCGGCGAAATCCTTAACGCCTTCCGGGAGCATCCAGACCCGTCCGTCGGCCACTTCAATGTGGCCGAAGATTGGTGTGGGGTACTTGTCGAGCTGGCTCTGCACGGTTTCATGAGA
>WNFG01003718.1_pt1 | contig 15341 bp, 10 predicted proteins | sample 5400431 | NCBI WGS metagenome assembly WNFG01 (sample SAMN13153346, study PRJNA577476) | soil metagenome | isolation source: 120 cm saprolite under Douglas fir tree site 2 hole 3 replicate 2 | place: USA:California | collected 2015-04-18 | reverse complement strand
AGGGCAGGCCGATCGCTGGTTTGAGCCGCCACAACCAGCGCGCGGAACGATCCGCCACGGCGAGCGCGACGGCAGCGAACCCCGCGAACATCAGGATCATCGGTCCCTTGATCAGAATTCCGGCCGCGATCGCACTCCAGAAGATCGCGGCAATGACCAAAGGAGGCAGGCTGGTCGCGCGATCGCCCTGCTCTATCAGATACGCGCGCGCCATCGCGCCCAATGCCGCGGTTGTCGTCAGCAGCAGCATCGCATCGGTCTTGGCGAGGCGCGCTTCGACGCCAAGGAGAATCGACGTTGCCATCATGGCGCCGGCCATCAACGCCGCTCGCCGCGATACGAAGGCAAGCGCGGCCCAGTAGGTCACCAGGACGGCGCCGATGGCGCCGATCAACGAGGGAATCCGGTATATTCCAATGTTCGTTGCAGCGCGCGGCACGCCCACGGCCTCGGCCATTTCCACCGCCGTCGCCTGCAACCAATAGATGCCGACGGGCTTCTTATACCGCGTTTCATCTTGGAAGCGGATGTCGACATAATCGCCGGTCTCGATCATCTGCTTGGTCGCCTGGGCGAACCGGGGCTCGTCGCGGTCGACCGGCGGAACCTGAAAGAGGCCCGGTAGGAAAGAGGCTAGCGAAATGACCGCGAGCACGGCAACCGCACGCAAATGCGACGCCACGGCAAAACCCATCAGGGTCGCGATCCCCCAATTCTTGAACCCTTTCCAGATCTTAGGCTGAGCGATGATGGTCATGTCCGCTGTCGCGACGCGTTTCATGCTCTCGCAATCTCCTTGGCAGCATAGCGCCGTCCCCACACTCACCCTAGAGCGCAGGCGGCACGCGAACAAGCCTCGCGCACGCAACAGGCATAAGCTAACAGACTGCGATGAATAGGGAATTTCGAAAATTAGAGAATGGTGTAAAGCAGCAACACTGTGGTATAATTGCAACATTATCTCTGAGGCGGCAGCCGGTTTCGCGGCCTCGGCTATGAGTGCGCGCTCTGACGATCTAAGGCCGCTGTGAAATCCATCGAACTGCGGACGATATCTTGCAACATCGTGTGGCGGCCGGCAGAGACAGCTGGTGATGGTCGCCAATCCAAGCGACGAGGGTTCGCGCTTGCCATAATGTGCGGCTGGTCTTACGGCCATTTGTCGTGACGTGGGACATCTGCGCATTGACCAAACCCGATCATAACGCCGTCCCGGTCGAGCTGACCGCGGTCATCGTGGCCGTGACCGGGGAGGAGCCGCGCGTCCTTACGATCCGGGAACCCGACCAGAACGCCGAAGCGCTGCCTACCGGCCCGTTCGAGTCGGGCCATCGGACCCTTCAAATCGGCCTGCGATCCTGGGTCGAGCGCCAGACCCATCATCCGCTCGGCTATATCGAGCAGCTTTACACCTTCGCGGACCGCGATCGCACCCGTGATGGCGCCGGGGAGCGGCTGGTTTCGATCAGCTATCTCGGGCTGACCCGAGAGGGCATGATGGCGGGACGCCGGCTCGCGGTCGAATATCTCGAGTTCTTCCGCAAATACGTGCCGGGCTGCGCGGAGCTGGAACTCGTCACCACGGCGCCCGTGATGGGGGTGCGCGACACCCGCCGCATCGTCGGCGAATTCGAACTCACGATCGCGGACTTCAAGTCCGCGCGCCAGTTTCCCGATCAGGTCGCCGTCTACAACCGGCCGACCGACGTCCACCCGACCGACACCTCTGACAAGGAATATCAGCGTTTCCTGCACGACTTCGAGGGCTTCCACGGTCTTGGCGAAGGCGATTGCCTTGGCGTCCCCTACGGCATCCTGGTGCCGAGGGGCTGGACCAATCTGTGGGTCGCCGGGCGCTGTCATTCGAGCGACACCAAGGTGCACGGCTCGATCCGCGCCCAATCGGCCGCCTACATGATGGGCCAGGCCGCCGCGACCGCGGCCGTGCAGTCGATCCGCACCGGCGAGCCCGCCTGCGATCTCGACACCGAGCAGCTGGTGATCACGCTGCGCGCCAACGGCGCCTACCTGCCGCAGCGAGAATTGAGCAGGACGATGACGCGGTGAGGGGCTTGGTGCGGTTCTTGGGGGTCCTTGGAGTTCAAGGTCGAGTGACGCCAAACGTTCAGCGGCGATAAGCATCCGCACTATGGAAGCCGACACATTCGTGCCCAACGAACCACTCAATTCGAACTAAAGTCGGTCCAGGGTGATTCGTGACGGGGGCAACCACATGGCTGATGCCAAACCATCCTACCAATGGCCGGATGATGCTTCGGAATCATCTAAGTCCCATTCCCAACGTGACGAATTGGAATTGCTCCGCCAGGAAACCAAGCGGCTGAGGGAGCTTGTGGTTCAGCTGTCCAAAATGGCCATCAAGAACGCGGTCAATGCGAAATAGCAGCCGACGCGGCAAGCCGGCCTGTTCGCGATCAACTGTGGTGGCGTGACAGACGGCGTCCTCCGACATTGCCCGCTGCAGGGGCGACCCTTGTGATCGCCCGGCTTCGGGGCGCGGCGGGGTGTCCCCGCGCGGGCCTGCCGGCTGAGATGATTCAATCTCATCGGCCCCCGCCCAATCGGTGACCTCGTCGTCGCGGGCATCCACGTCTTTCTCGCGGCGCCCGTAGGACGGGTTAGCCGAAGCATAGCCCAGCGACAAGCCCGCCATGACTCCCGAGAAGTGGTTCAATATGATCGGGACGCGCTAGATAGAACAAGCATCGCAGATCGCAAATCCATCGCCCTCGCAACGACAGAAAGGTCCCAGTCCGTGTCCGTGAATACAAAGCGTGTCTTTTATGTGAAGTATCTTGCGGATCCGGTTTATACGGAAATTCTCGGGCGCCGCGGCGACGTGCGGCTCGACCGGCTTGAAAACGAAAGCCAGGACGACGTGGCTGGGCCAATCCTTGCCGCGGCCCATGTCTATCAGGTCGGCTCGGCGCGAGACGAAATTGCGCGGCACTTTCACGTCGATACGGCCCTGATCGCGCGCATGCCGAATGCCCTCGTGGTTTCCACCAGCGGTGTCGGCTACGACACGGTCGACATCGAAGCCTGCACCGACGCCGGCATTCTTGTGGTGAACCAGGCGGGCGGCAATCGCGAAGCTGTCGCCGAACACGCGCTCGGCATGCTGATCGCGCTGTCGAAGCGCATTCCCGAGACCAACCAGGTGATGCGTCGTGCGCGCCTTGCCGATCGCGTTGCCTATATGGGCAACGACGTGCTCGACAAGACGATCGGCATCATCGGGCTCGGCAATGTCGGCAGCCGCCTTGCTCAACTTTGCCGTGGCCTGTTCGCCATGCAGGTGCTCGCCTACGATCCCTATCTCACCGCTGCGGTGTGCGCCGAACGCGGCGCCGAAAAGGTTGATCTCGGCGACCTGATGCGCCGCAGCGACTACGTATCGATCAACTGCCCGCTGACGGTGGAGACCCGCGGGATGGTCGGCGCGGCGCAGTTCGCGCTGATGCGCCCGGGCGCTTATCTCATCAGCACGGCGCGTGGTCACATCCACGACGAGGCGGCGCTTGCCGACGCGTTGCGGCACAAGCAGCTGGCAGGCGCAGGTCTTGACGTCTGGGCGACCGAACCGCCGCCGTGCGATCACCCGTTGCTGCAATTCGACAATGTCCTCGTCAGCCCGCACACCGCCGGCGTCACCCGCGAGACGCGGTTCAACATGGGCAAAATCGCCGCCGAACAGGTGCTCGACGCGCTTGACGGCAAGCCGGTGGCGCGAAAGGTCAATCCCGAAGTGTGGCCGGCCTATGCGCAACGCTTCGCACGGCAGTTCGGATTCAAGCCAAGGGAATAGGCGGGCTGGCAGCTCTTAATCCTGGCGCCGTCGCGTCGGTATTACTAAGATTTAATCTGCCCGCGAGAATATCGAATGGCGATATTTTCGATTTCCTCCATGATTCTGATCTCATGCGCTTCCAAATGTAAGACGGCGTTTGGCGATGATATGTCGCTTGGACAGATCAGGAATGGAGGTACCAGAATGAGAATTCTTCTGGCAGCGCTCGCAATCGCTTTTCTGGCGGGAACGGCTGACGCTCAAGATATGGGCGGCAAGGGCAACAAGGGGCGTAACGCGCCGCAAAACGCCGAGCAGCAGAAAGCCGAACAGCAAAAGAAAAAAGCCATCGATGACGCGTACAAAGCCGCACTCGGAAGGATTCCAGACCCCAAGGACAAATACGATCCGTGGCGGAACACGCGGTAGAGCGGGCGCTGTCGAAATCGCACCAGTCGCGGCGTTTCGCGGGCACGCAGCAAGCCCGCGGCATCATGGGAGCCGATGAACAAGCCGTCGGAGCCGGAACAGGGCCATCGCGAATTTACGACGTGACTATCTGAAAAGAAAAGAGATTTGTTCCATGGAGTCGGCATTCATACATTCGTCGGCCAACCCACGCAAAACGAAATACCCCTTTTTCTGTAAGTAAATTCATGGGCTTGTACGCGGGGGAAATCGGGGCGCTGGATCGACATCGCGCCCAACCGCCCCAAGGATTGCTTGTGACAGAGCGAGCAGAATCGAGGTTGGCCGGGACAAGCCCGGCCACGACCCGCGAGAGATGGCGGGGTTGAGTGAGCTTACACGCGCTCAGAACCGGTAGTTCAGCCCGGCCGTAATTCTTTGGATGTTCAGGTCGACGGAACCCGGTGCGCCGACCGGCGCAGTAGCGGCGATGCTTTGAGAGCCAAAACCAAGATAATCGTATTCGATTTTGGCTGACCAGTGTCCGGCGGCGAGCAAGATTTGCCGCGGCTTCGTCACTCCGCCGCGACAGCATGTATTTCGTCGCTCTGCGGCGCATCCAGGACCGTCTTGCCCTGCACCCAGGCCTGGAGCCGGGCGAGATAGAGATAGACCACCGGGGTCGTATAGAGGGTCAGGACCTGGCTCAGCGCCAAACCGCCGACCATGGCGTAGCCGAGCGGCCTTCGCAGTTCGGATCCGGTGCCGTGGCCAAACATCATCGGCGCGCCGGCCAGCATCGCAGCGGCGGTCGTCATCAGGATCGGACGGAACCGCAACAGGCAGGCCTCGCGAATCGCCGCAATCGGCGGCATGTGGCGTTCGCGCTCCGCCACGATGGCGAAGTCGACCAGCATGATGCCGTTTTTTTTGACAATGCCGATCAAGAGAATAATGCCGATGATGCCTATGACCGAAAGGTCCATATGGCCGAGTTGCAGGGCGAGCAAGGCGCCGATGCCGGCCGAGGGTAGCGTCGAAAGAATTGTCAGCGGATGGATGAAGCTCTCATAGAGCATGCCAAGGATGATGTAGACGACCACGAGCGCCGCAGCGACCAGCGCCGGCTCGCTGCTCAACGAAGATTGAAACGCCTGGGCATTGCCTTGGAACGTGCCGAGTACCGCATTCGGCATGCCGATCTCGCGCGCCGCCGTGTCGATCGCCGTGACCGCTTGACCGAGCGCGACGCCCGCCCGCAAATTGAAGGTCAGCGTCGCGGACGGGAATTGCCCCTGATGATTGATGGATAGCGGACCGATTCGATTCGAATCGGTGTCAACCAGGGTGGACAGCGGCACCACAGCGCCGGTCAATGGTGACTTGACGTAGATGCGGTCAAGCGATTCCAGGTTGGCCTGCAATTCGGGAAGAATCTCGAGAATCACCCAATAGGTGTTGAGCTGGGTAAAGTATTGGGTGATCTGGCGCTGTCCATAGGCATCATTGAGCGTGTCGTCGATCGCCTGCGGGGAAATCCCGAATCGGGCGGCCTGGTCGCGATTAATCGTGATCTTGAGCTGCGGGGCGCGCGCCAAGAGGTCGCTCGCGACGTCGACCAGCTCCGGCAGCGTGCGCATCTTCTCGAGCATTTTTTGCGACCATTCGACGAGTTCGTCGACTTTCGGATCCTGCAGCGTATACTGAAACGCCGCGCGCGCTGTGCGGCCTCCGACCGTGATGTCCTGCGCCGGCTGCAGGAACAGGTTGACGCCCGTGACCTTAGCCAATTCCGGCCGCAGGCGATCAATGATTTGCGAGGCGTTGCTCTCACGCTGTTCGCGAGGTTTGAGAGTAATGCTGAAACGGCCAGTATTTCCGGTTTGTGCGCTGGTGCCTGTCGTGCCCATCGACGATCTGAATGCCGCCACATCGGGATCGCGCAAGAGCACCTCGCCAAGTTCCCGTTGCAGCCGCTTCATCTCCTCGGGCGATATGCCCTGCGCAGCTTCGGATATCCCGTTGATCAGGCCGATATCCTGAATTGGGAAAAATCCCTTCGGAATCTGGAACATCATCACGCCGGTAATCGCCATGGTGACGAAAAACACCACAAGCGTGACCGCCTGGTGACGCAGCGCAACGTCGAGTGTGCGTTGATAAAACGAGAGAAGGCCATCGAAGCCCGATTCAATCATGCGAAAAATGCCGCCATGATCGTGGGTCGGCCGCCGCATGAAACGCGAACACAACATCGGCGCAAGCGTCAACGACACCAACGCCGAGATCGCGATGGACGCCGTCACCGTCAGAGCGAATTCGCGGAACAGCCTGCCGATGATTCCACCCATCAGCAGCAACGGAATGAACACGGCAACCAGCGAGCAGCTGATCGACAGCACGGTGAAGCCGATCTCGCGCGAGCCGTTAAGCGCGGCTTCAAACGATGACTCGCCGTTTTCGATATGCCGGTAAATATTCTCCACCACCACGATGGCATCGTCGACCACGAAGCCGACCGAAATGGTGAGCGCCATCAGCGAGATATTGTCGAGACTGAAATTGAGAAGATACATCGACGCGAACGATCCGAGCAGCGCCAGCGGCACCGTGACGCCCGGGATCACCGTCGCCCAGACATTACGCAGGAACAACAAAATGACCATGATCACAAGCACGATCGTCAAACCGAGCGCAAACTCGACATCTTCTACCGAGGCACGGATCGTCGTCGTCCGATCGTACAGGGTCGTGACCGTGATCGCCGGCGGAATGTTCGCTGTCAGGCGCGGCAGTTGTTCCTTGATCCGGTCGACGATGTCGATCACGTTGGCGCCTGGCTGCTTGAATATGTCCAGCAGGATGCCGGGCTTGTTATTCTGGTAGCCGGCGATGGTGCGATCGGCTTCGGCGGCGATCGCCTGGCCGACATCGCGAACCCTGATCGGACCGCCATTGCGATAGGCTAGAACGATGTCGTTAAAGGGCTCCGCATCGGTGATTTGGTCATTGGCGGCAATCGTGAAGCTCGTCTTCGCGGTATTGACAGTGCCCTTTGCCGCAATCGTCGTTTGCTGGACGAGGGTGCTGCGCACCTCCTCAAGCGTTACGCCGCTCGATGCGAGTTTGGCCGGATCGACTTGCACCCGTATAGAGGCTTTTTGTTCTCCGCCGATGCTGACCTGGGCAACACCGGGCACCTGGGAGATCTGCTGGGCCAAAAAATTGTCGACGTAATCGTCGACGATATAGAGCGGCAATGTGTCGGACTGCGCCGCCAGGATCATAATCGAGGAATCGGCAGGATTGGTTTTCTTGTAGCTCGGCGGCGTCGACATCTGCTGCGGTAATGTCTTGCCGGCGACCGTGATCGCTGCCTGCACGTCCTGGGCGGCGGAATCGATGTTACGATTGAGATCGAATTGAATGACGATCGAAGTCGCGTCCTGCGTGCTCGCCGAGGTCATCTGCGTAACCCCAGGGATCTGTCCAAACTGACGCTCCAGGGGGGCTGCGACCGAAGCCGCCATGGTCTCCGCGCTGGCGCCGTGCAACGTCGCACTGACGCTGATCGTCGGGAAATCGACCTGCGGCAAAGGAGCGACCGGCAGAAATGGATAGGCGACGAGGCCGACGAAGCCGATCGCAGCCATCAGAAGCGACGTCGCAACAGGCCGCCGAACGAAGGGCTCGGAAATATTCATGAGGAACGGTCCCGCTTGGCGATCGTCGGCGCCGCAGGCATGTTCTCGCTCACGAGTGAATTCTGCCGAAGCTTGTATTGGCCATCGACAACGACGCGTTCGCCTTCCTCCAGACCCGACGTGATGACGGTCAGGTCGCCGGACGTTGGACCGGATTTGATGGCGCGCACCTGCGCGATGTTGCCCGCGGCCACCACCCAGGTGAAAATGCCGTCCGGCCCCCGCTGGATCGCGACCGACGGAATAGTTACGACACCACGCCGCACCTCAAGTGAAACCCTCGCATTCACAAAGTCTCCCGGCCACAGCCGCTCATCCTCGTTTGCAAACACGGCTTTGAGGCGCATGGTGGCGCTTGCCTGATCGACGAAATTGTCGATGAGGAGAAGCGTTCCCCGGCTCAGCACGCGGGCGTTGTCCTGGCTGAACACCGTCACTTCCACCGGCCCCCGCGCCATCGCCTCGCGCACGTCGTTGAGGAAGCGGGCAGACAGGGTGAACAGCACCGCGGCCGGCCTGGTCAAAGTCAACATGGCAATCGCGGCGGAATCGGAAGCGCGCACGATGTTGCCCGGATCGATGCTGCGCACGCCCATGCGGCCGTCGCTCGGGGCGGTGATCAACGTATAGTCAAGTTGCGTCTGCGCGGTTTCAATCGCTGCATCGTCGGCATTGATCGAGGCGATCAGCTGGTCCACCTTGGACTGTTGCTGGTCGACCACCTGTTGCGTTTGAAAGCTTTTGTCGACCAGGGTGCGCGAACGAGACAGGTCCTTTTGCGCCGAGTCGAGCTGCGCTTCGTCCTGCATCCTCTTGGCTTTGGCCAGGTCGAGCGCCGCGACGTAGAGGCGCGGATCGATCCGCGCCAGGACATCGCCCTTCTTGACCTGCTGGCCTTCGGTGAACAGCACGACTTCAAGCTTGCCGTCGACTTGCGGCCTGATGCCGACCGTGAAGGAGGCCTGCACCGAACCGAGGCCGGTGAGGTAGATCGGCAGATCGCGCTTTGTGGCGATCGCGACGGTTACCGGGATAGCCGCGGCCGCCGAGGAGCGGGCCGCCCGAACCGGCTCCGGACCCTGATGCAGGTACCATGCTCCCGTACCGCCAACCGCGATCGCAACCGCGCAATAAAAAAGAACGCGTCGACCGCGACCCACAGTCGTCTCCTCAGGCGGCCTCCGGATACAGAGTCACGGAGCCCTGCAATTTTATTTTGTCCCGCTCCCAAGTTAACTGTACGCGAACGCGCGCGATTCACAAGTTTCATTGTCATAAACAAACATAAACAAACAATACGTGCAGCGGGATGAACACCTGACTGCGCAGCCTTAGCCACCGACGGGGCCGCGCCTTCGCCCGATACCGCCGGCTGCATCCGCCCCCCTCCCCCGCATGTGCGAAGGCAGCGCGGGGCCTGCCCTGAGCTGATCCCCAAACGAATCTTAAATAGTTCAATAGACTCCGCCTTTTATTCGATTCCGCGTGCGCCGCCGCAGATTGGCGGTCGACAATCTTTTGCAGTGTGGCGCAACGGTAACAGACTGGGCTACGAGGCCGTGCGAATATGCCAAAGATCGTCACACAGGATTCGGGGCTGGTATCGAAATGACACGAAGCAATTGCAGCATGCTGCTCGCCGGGGCATCGTTGGTGCTCGGCCTTGGCGTACCGGCGCTGGCGGCCGACTTGCCCGTCAAGGCGCTGCCCCGCAAGGCGCCGGTCGTTGCCCCCTACTCGTGGACGGGCTGGTATATCGGGGCGAACGCCGGTTACGGCGTCGGGTACGGACAGGGCACCTTCGCATTCGGTCCTCTTCTCGAGACATTCAACGCCATGCCGGCGGGCGCGTTCGGCGGCGGTCAGTTGGGCTACAATTATCAGTTCGGCAGCTTCGTGGTCGGTGCCGAAACCGACATTCAGGGCGCTGGCATTTCGGATACGCGCACCTGCCTGCTCGGCTGCGTTCCCGGATCATCCGCGCTGATCGATCAGAAGCTGAACTGGTTCGGCACGACGCGGGCGCGCGTTGGATTGGCGAACGGCCCGGTGCTCACATACGTGACCGGTGGCGCGGCTTACGGGGGGACGGAAACCGGCGTCACAACCACCTTCGGCGGCGCCACCGCCGCGTCTTCCGTCTCCGCAACGAAAAGCGGTTGGACCTGGGGCACCGGCGTCGAGGCGGCGCTGGGCGGCAATTGGACCGCGAAGGCCGAATACCTCTATATGGACCTCGGCAGTTCGTCGGCCTCGAACACAGTGCCGGTCCCCGGCGCCGCCGCGGTGATCCCGGTTGTCAGCACGTTCAACGTGAAGAATCGCGAACAGATATTCCGCGCGGGCGTCAATTACCATTTCGGTCCGGATCAATCTGGCGCGATTGGGCCGACCTACAATTGGGCAGGCCTCTTTGTCGGCGGCACGTTCGGTTACGGGATTGGCCGCAACGACAGCACGTTCGTCGTGCCCCCAGCGGCCAACGCCGAGGCCTTCTTCCTGTCGCCGCGCGGTTTCGATGGCGGCGGCATCATCGGGTACAATTGGCAGTTCGGAAGCTGGGTTCTGGGCCTCGACGCCGATTTCCAAGGCAGCACCGGCAGCGGATATCTGACCTGCGTGAACCTCTGCAGCGGCGCGGGCGCAACCACGATCGATCAGAAGCTCTCCTGGTTCGGTACCGTGCGCGGCCGGTTGGGCTACGCGGTCGGGCCGGCCCTGTTCTATGCCACCGGCGGCGCCGCCTTTGGGGAGGTCAAAGAGAGCATCACGCAGCCTGCGACCGGCAATGCATCGTTCTCCCATAGCAAATCCGGGTTTGCGGTCGGCGGCGGCATCGAGAACAAACTGGACCTTTTTGGACTGCTCGGCCCGAATTGGACGACACGGACGGAGTATCTCTATATCGACCTCGGCAGCGTGAGCGATACGTTCGGCGCCACCCAGACGCTCACCAGCAATCTGCACGAGCACGTTTGGCGGACGGTGGTGTCATACAAGTTTGGCGCTCCGTGATGCGCCAGATCGCTTTCCTTTAAGGTTGGTTCTCCTCGGTCATTGCCGGGCTTGACCCGCGCATCACGCGAGTGATGCAATCCAATCGGAAAACGCTCCAGACTTCCGTCGTTACCGTGGCCGGACTTTTCGGGAGCTTCGGCTGCGTGGCCGCGGCTCTCGCAGCGAGCCGTAACTTGACAAGCGCTTGCGCTCAAGTAGAGTTCTTTCTCTAAATCATAATATTTATGGGAGGTTCCGACATGAAGAGGGCCTCGTCTTGCACGCTCGTGGTGGCCTGTCTGTCCTTGGCGGCAGCCGGGTCGTCGACGCAAGCGTGGAGCCAGCCGGCTTCTTCCACTGCATCGCCGTCGCTGAATTACGAGTTTTTCAAGGCCAAGGTAGAGCCCATCTTCCTTGCCCAACGTTCTGGCCACGCGCGATGCGTCGTTTGCCATACGTTCAATAACGCGCCGTTCAAGGTCGTGCGGCTCTCGCCCGGGAGCACGACCTGGACCGAGGAGCAATCGCGCCGGAACTTCGAGCTGGTCCAGAAGGTGGCTCAGCCCGGCTTTGAGGGGAGCAAACTGGTCGTGCATCCGCTCGCCGAAGAGGCCGGTGGCGATCCCCATCACGGTGGCGGCCAGCAATTCAGCTCGAAGGACGACCCCGAGTGGTTGACCCTGAAAGCATTCGTGCTGGGAGCGACGCTGAAATAGCGTCGCGCAACTTAACTGTCTCCTGATGAACGGACGTGTCTCCTGACAAATGCCTCAGGAGGATAACTTTTCGTTGAAAAGAGGGATGACGATGATGACGAGCAAACAAGCGTTTCGTGGGGGTCTCACGGCTCTGGCTGGGATCCTTCTGTGCACAGTGTCCTTTTCCTTGGCGGTCGCCCAGCAATCGAAGCTGCGGATCGTCCAGACGAACTCCGCGGGGGATAACGTCCACATCATTGATGGCGCCACCAACAAGGTGGTGGGAGAGATCAAGGGGATCGAAGCGCCTCATGGCGTCGCGGCGGCCCCGGACGGCAGCCGAATCTACATCAGTGAACAAGCCACCAATACGGTCACCGTTGTGGACGGCAAAACTCTTCAGGTGACCAAGCGAATTCCTCTGAGCGGGAATCCCAACCTCATCGATCTCACTCCTGATGGGCGATGGCTCTATGTGGCGATCGCCCTGACGTACGACGACTTATCGGAATTTCCGCAGATCAAGGCCAATGCAAGCGGCGGCGTCGATGTTATCGACACCGCCTCGCTTGCGAACGTCAAGACCATCGCCATCAGAGGCGGCGTCCACGACCTCAACGTCACGCCGGATGGCAAGTACGTGCTTGTTGGGAACAGCCGAGGCGCCAAACCGCCGGCAAACGTGATGAGCGTAGTTGACACGCGGACCAACGAGATCACTTGGACGATGCCAATGAGCCCCGCCCCCTCACCGATGGCGGTGACGAAGAATCCTGACGGCTCGACCGATAAAGTATACGCCCAATTGGGTGGCTTTAATGGATTTGCGGTCCTCGATTTTGCAACGCACGTGAGAACCAATCAAATCAAGCTTCCCGACATAGCCCCTGACAAACAGAACCCCCACGGAGGGCCCGCTGCATCTCACGGCATTGCCATCACCTCGGATCAGAAAACGCTGTTGGTCAACAGCCGTTCTTGGCGGGAAGGGTGCGGGCTGGCTGACAGTCACGCCTGACGACAAGACGGCCTACGTGGCGAATGAACATACGAATAACGTCTCGGTTGTCGATATCAAGTCTCTGAAGGAAACCGCTCTGATCCCGGTCGGCTTCGCGCCGGCCCGCAACGCCACCTGGATGGCCCCGTAGTCAATCCGAACATTCGAGCGGATTTCGGCCGCTTTGAATCACTGACCGCGTCGTCGTCGCCGGGCTTGCCCCGGCGACTTCGCATTTGAAGGCACGGAGCAAGAACAATCGAGGTGGCCGGGATAAGCGCGGCCACGCCCCGATGAGAGGGCGGGTGCTCGGGACGGTAGGGTGGGCAAAGGCGCGCTCTTGCGCGCCGTGCCCGTGTGTCCCCCTCCCTACCCTCCCCCGCTTGCGGGGGAGGGTAGGGAGGGGGCTGGTGGGCACGCTTCGCTTTGCCCACCCTACGACGCTTGCCCACCCTGGATGCACTCGAAATATCTCAACACACTTTGCATCTCCCTGGACATGACGCGCTTGCGCGCGCACGATTGCCTTGTCCGGTGCTTAGATGATTGCTCGGCCGGGCACTGACATCGGTAACGTCAACAGAAAGATGCTCTGGCGAAGAACGAAGCTTTGCCGCCCATGGCGCGGCGGCGTCCGGGAGGAAACCATGAATAGTCTCATTTCGCGAATGGCCTGCGGTGTGCTCTTGCCGGCTCTCGCCGCCGCCGTGGCGCCCGCGCGGGCGGAACCGCCCAAGCTGCCGGTGCCGGCGGTCGATCAATCCGCGGTCGGCCAGCGCGGCTACTTCTATGCGGGCGGCAAATATGTCGGCGAGCCCGGCAAGGAAATCATGCAGGGCCAAGTCTATGTGGAGGTGCTGGCGCCCAAGGACGTGCGGCGGCCCTACCCGCTGGTGCTGATCCACGGCGCCGCCCAGACCGCCACCAACTGGATGGGTACGCCCGACGGCCGCAAGGGGTGGGCGGAGTATTTCGTCGAGCAGGGCTACATCGTCTACATGATCGACCAGCCGATGCGCGGGCGCTCGGCGCCGCATCCGGGCGACGGTCCGACCCGCATGTTTACGGCCCAGAATGAGCAGTTCTAGTTCACCGCGATCGAGACCGAAGGCAGCTGGCCGCAGGCCAAGCTGCACACCCAATGGCCGGGCGATGGCCCCAACAAGGGCAAGAAGGGCGATCCGTATTTCGATGCGTTCTACGCGACCCAAGTCGAGACCGTGGTGTCTAACGAGGAGACCCAGCAGCGCAACAAGGACGCCGGCGCAGCGCTGCTTGACCGGATCGGCCCCGCGATCGTGCTCACCCATTCCCAATCGGGCGCGTTCGGCTGGTTGATCGCCGACGCGCGGCCGCGTCTCGTCAAGGCGATTGTCGCCATCGAACCGTCAGGACCTCCGTTCGAAGGCGCCATCATCGCCAGCGGGAAGCAGCGCGCCTGGGGACCGACCGACATCCCGATCACCTATGATCCGCCGGCGAAGGAGGCGAGCGAGCTTGCGGTCGAGCGCGAAGCCAAGGCCGACGGGGCGGACCTGTTCGTATGCTGGATGCAGAAGGCGCCGGCGCGCCAGCTCGTCAATTTGAAGAACATCCCCGTCATGGTGATGGCGGCCGAGGCTTCATATCACCAGGTCTACGATCACTGCACCGCGAAATACCTCAATCAAGCCGGCGTCAAGACCGAATATATCCGGTTGCAGGACAAGGGCATTCGCGGCAACGGCCATATGGTGATGATCGAGAAGAACAATCTCGACATCGCCCGCGTGGTCGACGAATGGGTGGTGAAAAACGTCAAGTAAAAGCTAATCGGGCGACGCGCCAAGGATCAGGCGGGCGCCTCGTTGCAACGTCAGGTACTCCCAAATCCAATTGAGGGCCACCACGACGCGGTTTCGCACGCCAATTAGGAAGAAAATGTGGGCCGCGCTCCAGAACGCCCAAGCGATGAAGCCCGTCAGACGAAGACGGCCGAACGAAACGACGGCGCGTTTGCGCCCGATCGTCGCGAGATCGCCGAGATGACGGTAACGAAAGCCGGCGGGCTCGGCACGTGATTGCACCCGCGCCGCGATAAGCCGTCCCACATACCGCCCCATCTGCTTGGCGGCCGGGGCAAGCCCCGGCGCCGGCCTGCCACCCGGTCCGAGTGCCAAGGCGGTATCGCCGATCGCGAAGATTTCCGGGTGGCCGGGCACCGACAGGTCCGGCTCGACCCTGATCCGTCCGGCCCGATCGACGGCAGCCGATATCCACGCTGCGGCCGGCGATGCCGTTACGCCGGCCGCCCATATGACGGTGGCAGCCTCGATGCGGTTGCCTTGCGCCGTGGTCCCGCCGCGTGTGTCCAATTCTACAACTGGTGCTGTGGTCCACACTTCCACGCCCATCGACTCCAGGGCGCGTTGCGCATATGCGCTCAACGTCTCCGGAAAAGCAGCGAGCACACGCGAGCCGGCCTCGACCAGGACGATGCGCGAATTGCGCGGGTCGATGCGGCGAAAATCCCGGGCCAGCGTGAGGCGCGACATGTCGGCGATCGCGCCGGCCATCTCGACGCCGGTCGGTCCGCCGCCGACCACGATAAAGGTCATCAGGCGCCGCCGCTCCGCTTCATCATCCTCCAGTTCGGCCCGTTCGAATGCGAGCAACAGGCGCCGGCGGATGCCGGTGGCGTCCTCGATGCGCTTCAGTCCGGGGGCAACCGGCGACCACTCGTC
>WNFG01009285.1_pt1 | contig 15342 bp, 6 predicted proteins | sample 5400431 | NCBI WGS metagenome assembly WNFG01 (sample SAMN13153346, study PRJNA577476) | soil metagenome | isolation source: 120 cm saprolite under Douglas fir tree site 2 hole 3 replicate 2 | place: USA:California | collected 2015-04-18 | reverse complement strand
GATGGTTGCGCCCGGGCTGTGACGTACCTGGAAGTCGATGCGCCAGTTGGCCTGTTTCGAGAGGTCGAGCGGCTCCATCCGTTTCGAGATGGTCACGGGCGGCGCATCCTTCGTGCGAACCGAAATAGAGAAGCGCAAGGTGCCGGCCGTAATCCCTGCGCGCACGGCGTCGATCGGCGCGAGACTGACTTCCGCATCCAACCGCGAGTTGACCTCGTTTCCTTTCGACGCCCCGAGGGTGCGCACCGTGCAGCGCACCGTCAGCTCGCCACGCTCCCCTTCGTCGCCGGCGAGCAACGTGGCGCGGGCAAGAGAGAGTGCCTCGGGTGTTCCGGAGACGACGACGCGCTGCGCGCGGGCGGTCACTCCCGGACGCAGCGACTTCACCTCGATGTTGTGGGCACGCCCATCGCGCGGGCGGCGGAGCTGGTACGTGAGCACGAGGCGGTTGGCGAGTTGATCGATGTCTGTCGCCAGTTTGCTTCCGTCGGTCTGAACGCTGCCACCGGTCTCCTCGGCGAGCCTGCGCAAGGGGTCGAGCGGATGGATGTCGAGGCCGGTCGGCGTGGGGATCGAACCGGCCGGATAGTTCAGGAAATCTCTCATGCGGTCTCGCCCGGGGTTCGTCGCATCGAAGACTGGCGAGGAAACGTTCTCCATCCAGGCGGGGGCAAAGCTGATGACCGTCCAGCCTTCGGCAGCCATCGCCTGAGCGATCTCGGTCTGAAGGGATGACGAGCTGAGAGTTCGCAGGTCTGCGTCCGTACTGTTGTCCGAGGTGCCGTAGAAATCGATCGGCTCCAGATCGTAGCCGCCGGTGACGAGCAACAGCGCATGCCGGCGGCCGGGCTCCTGATAGCGGGCAGTCCAGGTCATCATGGCGTCCTGCCGGTTGCGGATCATGAGAGCCTCGATCCGCGCGGTCGCCAAACCGTGAAGAGCGATCGCGGGCGTGGTTTTCACCGGGACGTCCGCATCCTGCTTTCGGTCGATTGGCAATCTAGCCTCCGCCAGATACTGCCTGCGAATCCGGTTGACCTCTTCCTGACCACGGATCTTCGGCACGAGATCGAGGAGCGTCTTTCGGAGCAACTCCGCGTCATGCGTGGCCGAAGCGATGACGTGGGGCACACCGCCCTCGTCGCCGACGATCTGCACATCGCCCAGCGCGGTTAGCTCCCCGGCGTGAGGCACCATCGACTTGAGCGCCTCACTAAGCCCATGCGACGACGACAGCGATTGCTGGATGTAGATGACGACCTGCCATCGCTTCTCCGCGGGAGCCTGAGGCACGCTCGTTGCCGAGGGCGCAACGTTCGTGGCACTGGGGACGGACGCGACCGGCATGACGGGATAGGCAACGCCGATGATCTGCTGCGGCTTGCCATCTTCGAGGAGCACGAAGTCGGCGGGCGTCAGTCCGGCAGGAACGTTCCCCCTCGCATCCCGAACGACGACCGGAACTTCGATCGCGGAAACGTCGATCCGTTCGGTGAACTGCGCGCAGAGAGGAGTGACGACGAAAAGAACTGCCAGCGCCGGCAGAAGCGAGCGAGGTGACAATGGGAACTCCTTTTTTCAGTCTACGCTGAGGAGCGAAGCGACGAAGCGTCTCCGGTGAAGCCGCGCAGTCCGCGCGTTATCACCGGAGATCCTTCGTCGAGCTTCGCTCTCCTCAGGATAGACTTTTCGGCTCAGATCCCCGTAACCCGCACCACTTCCTCGAAACTGGTCACGCCCTCGGCGAGCTTGCGCAACGCGGACTGGCGCAGTGTGCGCATGCCGCGTTTGACGGCCATCTCCTTGATCTTGAGGAAGTCTTCGGAGCGGTCGATGAGGTCGCGGATGGCGTTGTCGATGGGGAGGATCTCGAAGATGCCGGTGCGGCCGAAGTAGCCGGTGTTGCGGCAGCGGATGCATCCGGCGCCTTCTTTGACGATGATCCGTTTGCCGGGCGGGGCCTGCAGGTTGAGCATGCCGGCCTCCTCGACGCTCAGCGGGCGGTTGCGTTTGCAGTCTTCGCAGATGCGGCGCATCAGTCGCTGAGCCATGGTTCCGACCAGCGTGGACGAGATGAGGAACGGCTGGATGCCGAGGTCGATCAGACGCGTCACCGACGTCGCCGAATCGTTCGTGTGCAGCGTCGAGAAGACCAGGTGGCCGGTCAGCGCAGCGCCGAAGGGAAGGTGATGCCGATCTTGGTCTGCACGGAGGTCTGGTTGAAGTCGTCCCACACCATCTCGATCGGGTCCTCGATCGTGGTGATGTTGATCTCGGGCGATGCCAGCGACTTGAGCGCCGAGTAGAGCGTGACGGTCTTGCCCGATCCGGTAGGACCGGTGACGAGGATGATGCCGTGCGGGCGCTTGATCCATTCGCCGAACATGTGCAGTTCGTCGTCGTAGAATCCGAGTCCCGACAGATCGCGCAGGAGGACATCGGGGTCGAAGATACGCATGACCATCTTTTCGCCGAATGCGGTCGGCAGCGTGGAGACGCGCAGCTCGACCTCTTTCCCTTCGCGCTCGGTCTTGATGCGGCCGTCCTGCGGGCGGCGCCTCTCGGCGATGTCCATCCGGCACATGGTCTTGATGCGCGAGGTGATGGCCAGGTTGACGAGCTTCGGCACACGCTGAATCTCGTGCAGCACGCCGTCGATGCGGAAGCGGATCATGGCCGCCTCGCGCTTGGGCTCGATGTGAATGTCGCTTGCGCGCGAGTCGTAGGCGTGCTGCAGGAGGAAATCGACGGCGTTGACTATGTGGGCGTCGCTGGTCTCGATCTCATTGCCCGACTTGAGCTTGACGTACTGCTCGAGGTTGGAGAGATCGATGGCGCCGCGGCCGAGATCGCGTCCCGCTTTCGTCACCGAGGCCCGGAAACCGTACTGCTCGGTGATCACGCCCATGATGTCGCTCTCCGACGACACCACGATCTCGATCTCCTGCTTCACCATCTGGTGGTAGGTATCGAACGCGACGGTGTCGAAGGGATTAACTACGGCGACGATGAGTTTGCCGTCGCGGACGGCCACGGGCGTCATGCGATGCTTTTTGGCGAAGGGGCGGGAGATCTTCGACTCGATCATCTCGACGTCGAGCTTGAGCGGATCGATTTTGAAGAACTTGAGTCTGGCATCCTCGGCGATGAGCCGCGCCAGCAGAAAGTCATCGATGCGCATGCCGGAGTTGCTGGCATCGGTGAGGTTCATCCCCATGAGGGCCTTGAACGGACTCGCTTCTTCTTCGCCGCGGGCGCGCGCCGAGCGCGATTGCGCGCGGAGCTGGCGATCGAGATTGTCGACTTCGCTCTTCTGCTTTGCGTCGATGAAGCCGGCGTTCTGCAGCAACTCGCCGAGATACGAAAGCGTCACCTCGCGTGACTTGCGGCCGGCTGTGGGTGCGGTTGCGGTCATGACAAGGGTGAATGATGACCGAAGAGGGCCGAATTCCGCCAGCGGCAAGGCTTATCCGCAGATGGGTTCTTCGACGGCGTCACCGCACTTCGAGCAGGAAGCCCTTTAAGTACTCTCCTTCCGGGCAGAACAGCGAGACCGGATGGTCGGGGGCGGCGGTGAGCCGGCGGACGAACGCCACGCGCCTCCCCGCATCCTGCGCGGCGGAGAAGATGACCTTCTGAAAGAGGTCGAGCGACAGGTGGCCGCTGCAGGAGAAGGTCAGCATCCGCGCGCCGGGAGCGAGCAGCTTCATGGCGAAGAGGTTGATGTCCTTGTAGCCGCGGGCGGCGCGGTCGATGTCGCCGCGCGACTTGGCGAAGGCGGGCGGATCGCAGATCAGGAGATCGAAGCGCGACGCCGTCTTGCGGACGTAATCGAATGCGTCGGCGACGACAAAGCTCGCATCAAAGCCATTGAGCGCGTGATTCTGCCGCGCCGCTTCGATCGCGCCGGCGGAGATGTCGACGTTCTCCACCAAGGCCGCACCGCCGGCCGCGGCGTAAACACCGAAGGCGCCGCTGTAGGAGAAGAGATTCAGCACCCGGCGGCCGCTTGCCAGCGTGCGCGCCAGGGCGCGGTTCTCGCGCTGGTCGAGAAAAAATCCGGTCTTCTGTCCCGAGGGGGGATCGACGCGGAAGCGCAGCCCGTTCTCGACGATCTCCGTTGACGGCTCCCCCTCCCCGGTCCACTCCGGCTCCATCGGCAGGCGCTCGATGTGGCGCGCCGAGATGTCGTTCTTCCACCAGATGCCGCGCAGGGCCAGCTCGCGGCGGAGAACATCATGAATGACTGGCCGAAGCCGCTCGACTCCCGCGTTGGCGATCTCGACGACGGCCATATCGTCATACAGATCGACCGTCAATCCGCTGAGCTCATCGCCCTCGGCATTGATGACGCGCATGGCGTTTGTCGAATCCGCCGATCGTCGCGCGATCGACGACACCATCCGCTCGCGCAGCGTCTCCTCGGTCAGCACCTCATCGCCGAACGTCAGCGCCCGAACGCGGATCTGCGAATGCAGCGAATGGAACCCCGAGGCCACGCGGCGGCCGCGCGGATCGACGAGATCGGCGATGGCAGCCTCCTCCGGCCCGCTCTCGCGCGCGATCGCGCCGGCGAAGATCCAGGGATGGCGATTGGCCACCAGCCGCTCCTTGCCGGGCTTGAGCGTCAGGATGCGGCGGTTCGCCGGTTCGAAGAAATCCACGACGCGCATCGTACGACGTATGCTTCCGCGGTGAACGAAGAACAGATTGTATGGATCGTCATCGGCCTGTCCGTTGTGCTCACCGTGGCGCTCATCGCCATCCTGGTCCGGAAATCGTCGGCCCTCTCCGAGCGGCTGGAGAGCCTGGCGACCTCCTTCGGATGGGAAGCGCCGCGCCGCGTCTGGTGGACGCGCGCCATCCGCGCCCGCTGGCGCGGGTTCGACGTCGAACTGCGTCACATGGGGCGCTACAAAAGCGTCCCGGAGCGGCTGTTGCTGACGGTGAAGACGGCCTCGCCGGCGCGGGTGATCGTGAAACGCCGGATCCTCGGCTTTCTCTCGAAGCCGATCACGCTGTTTGGTCCTCCGCTGGTCGAGCCGACGAACCTCGCCGACCGCGAGCGGTTCTGGATCCGCTCGGATGAGCTGGTGCTCGTGGAGCGCCTCGTTTCGCACGCCGAGGTGGCGCCGGCGCTGGAGACGAACCTCATCGCCCGATTCGACGTCGTCGATCTCCAGCCGAAGCAGCTTCGCATCCTGCGCGCTGTGGACGACCGCGCGGTGAGGAAGCACTTCAACCGTCCCTTCCTCAAGATCGGCCGCGACTACGAGCTGATCGACACGATCGCCACCGAGGAGTGGAAGCTGGCGGTCTTGATCGTGGAGAAGCTGGGGCTGCGTGGGTACGAGATGGCGTGAGGCGGTTTTGCTGGGTTACAGGGTTGCTGGGTTGGTGGGTTACAGGGTTGGTGGGTTGCTGGGTTGCTGGGTTGCTGGGTTGCTGGGTTGCTGAGTGTCTCCCCCCAGCAACCTAGCAACTCAGCAACCCCGAACCCCACCCTGTCTTTTATGTTGCGTTAATGAATCTTTATTCGTACTCTCCCACCCAGCCCTCGAAACCTCGGTTCTTCAGCTCGTTAACGTCTGGGTGTGTGGGATGACTTCGCTGAACGGAGAGTCTGCCCGGACCTCGTCCCTCTCCTGACCGAATGGTGCGATTGCCAGGAGAGTTCATGATCACGAACCGTAGCATTGCCAACACGGCAGTCCGGACGAAGTTTGTACGCGGTGCCGCATTCGCCTTCACGTTCCTTTGCCTGACGCTCCTGGCCACGAGCCTGTCGGCACAGACGACCTACACCTGGAATCAGACAGGCACCGCGTCGTGGGCGACCAGCACGAACTGGACGCCGACCCGGACGACGCCGGCCACGAACGACGTGCTGGTCTTCAATAACGGCGCGACGACGATCGTCACCGCGGTACCGATGCAGACGATCGGGCAGTTGTCGGTCTCAGGCAATACGAACGTCACTCTCCAGTCCGCCGCCGCCGTTACGCTCACGATCAGCGGCGGAACGGGAACCGATCTGTCTGTCGCTTCCGGTTCGCAGCTCAACGCGTCTGCTACCGCAGCGGCAAATGCCGTGACCATTAGCGTTGCCACGGGAGCTACGGGGAGCATCAGCGGGTCTATGACGTTCACCGGGTTCACCGGTGGGACGGCTCACAAGTTGACCGCTGTTGACGCAAGCAGCATCACATTTCAGAACGGATCCGTATTCACTGCAGGCACGTTGTTTAGCGGCAATGCGTTCGGAACCACAGCCCTCAACTCAGTCGTCTTCGCGAGCGGGTCACAGTACGTCGCCGTCGCCGGTTCAAACCCGTTTGGCGCGGCCCAGCCGTCCTCGGTAGTCGTATTCCAGACCGGAAGTCTCTACAAGAATGCCGGAGGTGGTCCGGCCTTCAGTGGACGGACATACGCGAATTTTGAGCAGTCGTCGGGAACCGCTTCCGTAACGGGTACAGCAGCGGTCGTGATGGATAACCTGACGGTCAGCGGCGGAACGCTCAACTTCAACATGACAGCAACGCCCGGTCATGCGATCAAAGGGAACATCTCCGTCGCAGCGGGCGCGACGTTGAACTTCAATCCAGCTTCAGCAGGAACCGTTAACCTAAACGGCTCTGCTGTCCAAAGCATCACAAACGCCGGCACACTCACCGTTTCGACAGCGAACGAAACCCTCAACATCTCAAACGCAAACGGAGTCACGCTCAACAGCAACGTAACACTGGCCAACGGAGCTCTTTTTCTCACCACTGGCAACATCACCACCGGCGCCAATACCCTCTCCATCGGTTCCGCCGCTACTGTCAGCCGCACGAACGGCTACGTCGTCGGCAACCTCAAAAAGACATTTGCCGCGACGGGCAGCAAGACCTTTGAAGTAGGGACGGCAAACGGCTACTCACCAGTCACGGCCAACGTCACGGCCGGCACCGGCGATATCACCGTCAGTGCCACGCAGGGCCCGCAGCCCAACATGGTGCTGTTTCCTTCCCCGGCAGCGTCGTAAACACCGTGTCGCACACGGGGTTCCTGGCAGGCGTCACCAGCCTGTCTGATGATTGGACCGCCGGTGAAGCACCCGACACCACCCCTCCCGCCGTCACCTCCGTTTCCGTACCGGCGAACGGCACCTATATCGCCGGACAGAACCTCGACTTCACCGTCAATTTCAGCGAGATCGTCAACGTCACCACCGGCGGCGGAACGCCGCGCATTCCGATCACGCTGAACACCGGCGGGACGGTCTTCGCGACGTACGTCTCCGGCAGCGGCTCCCTGGCGCTGATCTTCCGCTATCCGGTCGTCACCGGCAACAATGATCCTGACGGAATCACCGTCGGCAGCGCCTTCGAAGCGAACGGCGGCACGGTCAAAGATGTTGCCGGCAATGACGCACTCACCACGTTGAACAACGTCGGAAGCACCACCGGGATCTTCGTCGACGCCGTCGCTCCGTCCGTCAGCTCCTCCACGGTCCCGGCCAACGGCACGTACGTGGCCGGTCAGAATCTCGACTTCACGGTCACCTACAGCGAGCCGGTCGTCGTGACCGGTTCTCCCTTCGTCGGCGTCACGTTGAACACCGGCGGGGCCGTGCAGGCGGCCTATGCTTCCGGCACCGGCACCGCCACGCTCACCTTCCGCTATACGGTAGCTCCGGGAAATCTCGATACCGATGGCATCACTGCCGACTCGTCGATCACGCTGAACGGCGGCACGATCAAAGACGCGGCAGGAAATGATGCCGCCACCGCCGTCACCTTCCCGTCGACCGCCGGCGTTCTCGTCGACGCCGTTGCACCGGGCGTCAGCTCCTCCACCGTCCCGCCAAACGGAACGTACATCGCTGGTGACGCTCTCCACTACAGCGTCACGTTCAGCGAGCCGGTCTTCGTCGTCGGCGCGCCGTCCGTGGCGTTGACTCTGAACACCGGTGGCGGCACCGTGCAGGCCTCATACGCCTCCGGTTCGGCCACGACCACCCTGCAGTTCCAATACACCATCGCCTCCGGAAACGCCGACAGCGACGGCGTCACCACCGCCTCCGCGATCTCGCTCAACGGCGGCTCGATCAAGGATGCCGCCGGCAACAACGCGGCCACGGCCGTCTCGTTCGCCTCCACCGCGGGCGCCCTGGTCGACGGCATCGCGCCGACGGTCAGCTCGATCGTCCGCGCCGACGCCGATCCGACCACCGCCTCCACCCTGCACTACACGGTGACCTTCTCCGAGGATGTCAGCAACGCATCGACGTCCGCCTTCCAGCTCACCTCCTCGGGGAGCGCTACCGGAAGCATTTCCGGTGTCGCCGCTGTCAACGGTCACACCTACACGGTCACCGTCACCTCCGCCTCGGGCGAGGGGACGCTCCGCCTCGATGTCAACGCCACCGGCACCGGCATCACGGACATCCCGGGCAATCCGCTCAACGGCGGCTTCACGGCGGGCGACTCCTACACGCTCGACCACGTCGGCCCGAACGTCACATCAGTCGGCGTCCCGGCCAACGCCATCTACACCGTTGGCCAGAACCTCGACTTCACCGTCAACTTCAATGAAAACGCATTCGTGGCCGGCGGCACGCCGAGGATCGCCATCACGCTGAACAGTGGAAGCGTCTTCGCGAACTATGTATCGGGCAGCGGGACCTCGGCACTCCTGTTCCGGTACACCGTGATCACCGGCGACTCGGATCCCGATGGGATCGCGCTCCACGGCACGATCGATCTGAACGGGGCCACCATCCGCGATGGCCTCGGCAACGACGCCGTCGTCACACTCAACGGTGTCGGCAGCACCACCGGCGTGCTCGTCGACGCCAACGCGCCGTCCGTGCAATCGGTCACGCGCGTGACCTCCAGCCCGACCAACGCCGCATCGGTCGATTTCACAGTGACCTTCTCACAGGGCGTCACCGGTGTGGATACGACGGACTTCGCACTGACCACGACCGGCGTCGCCGCGAGCAGCGTCACCACCGTGACCCCCGTCAGCAGCTCGGTCTATACCGTCAGCGTGGCCACCGGAACGGGAGACGGCACGATCCGTCTCGACGTCGTCAACAACGGCTCGATCCTCAGCGCGACCAACAACGCCTCGCTTGGCGCGCCCTTCACCGCCGGCGAGGTCTACACGATCGACAGGAACGCGCCGTCGGTGCAATCGATCACGCTGGCCTCGGCATCTCCGACAAACGCCGCAAGCGCCGTCTTCAACGTAACGTTCAGCGAGAGCGTCACCGGCGTCGATACGACCGACTTCGCCATCACGCCGAGCGGCGTCAGCGGCGCCCTGGTCACGAACGTCAGCGGCAGCGGCAGCGCGTATGCCGTCACCATCTCCACCGGCAGCGGCGACGGCACGCTCCGCCTCGACTTCAGCAGCAACGGCTCCGTGCAGGACCTGGCCGGCAACCCGACCACCAGCCCGTTCACCGGCGGCGCCAGCTACACCATCGACAAGACCGCGCCAACCGTCACCTCGATCACCCGCATTGGCGCCGCCATCACGAACGCGGCGAGCGTCCAGTTCAGCGTCACCTTCAGTGAACCGGTCGTCAACGCCGGTACCAACGACTTCACCGTGACCGCGAGCGGCGTCACCGGCGCGAGCGTCACCGGAGTCACCGGCAGCGGTCCCTACACCGTCACCGTGAACACCGGCAGCGGCGACGGCACTGTCCGCCTCGACGTCAACGGCGGAACGGCGACGATCAACGACGCGGCCGGCAACGCCCTGACGGCGAGCTTCACCACCGGCGACACCGACACCATCGACAAGACCGTTCCCGCCGTCCAATCGATCGTCAAGGCAAGCGCCGATCCGACGACGGCAACGTCCGTCGACTTCACCGCCACCTTCAGCGAGAGCGTCACCGGCGTCGACAGCTCTGATTTCACCATCACCGCACCGGGCCTCACCGGCACCTCGGTGACCAACGTCACCGGCGGCGGCACGACGTACACCGTCACCGTCGCCACCGGCAACGGCAGCGGCTCGTTGCGCCTCGACCTGACCGGCAACGGCACCGTGATCGACGCCGCCGGAAACAGCGCGGCCACCTTCACCAGCGGCCAGAGCACACGATCCAGGGTCTGCCTGCCGCGCCGACCGGCCTGGTGGCCACACCCGGCAACTCGCACGTCGCGCTGACGTGGAACGCCGTCAGCGGCGCCACCACCTACAGCGTCAAACGCTCGCTCACTACACTGACCGGCTTCTCGACGATCGCTCCAAGCGTCGCCGTCACCAACTTCGACGACACCTCGGCGGTCAACGGCACGCTGTACTTCTACAAAGTCAGCGCCACGAACGGACGCGGCGAAGGGGCCGACTCCAGCGAGGCCTCGGCAAGTCCCGCCGCTCCTCCCGCTGCTCCGGGACCGGTCAGCATCGCCGTCGGCGACGCCAAGGTCATCCTGTCGTGGCCCGCGGTTCCCGGCGCCACCTCCTACAACGTGAAGCGCGGGACGGTGAGCGGCACCTACCCCACCGTCAACAACACCGCCGTGACGACCTTCACCGACAGCACCGTCACGAACGGAACGCCGTACTTCTACGTCGTCACCGCGCTGTCGCCGACTGAGAGCAGCCCATCCTCCGAGGTCACCGCGACACCGAATACACCATCGGTGCTCGGCGTCGTCTTCAGCACGGTCTACGGCGGCGGCGGCAATTCCGGCGCCACGCTGAAGAACGATTTTGTTGAGTTGTACAACCGCGGCAACCAGACAGTTTCGTTGAACGGCTGGTTTGTTCACTACTCGTCCGCGACCGCCACGACGTGGAACTCCCCGCCGGCGGCCGGCACTACGCCGACTGCTCTGTCAGGAACGATTGCGCCGGGACACTACTACCTCGTGCAGGAAAGCGCCGGTGCGGCCGGGTCAGTGAACCTCCCGACTCCCGATGCGAGCGGAACGATCGCCTTGAGCGCCACGGCCGCGAAAGTCGCGCTGGCAAACGCGGCGACCCTGTCCGTCCAGTGTCCCACCGGCAGCTCCATCGCCGACTTCGTCGGTTACGGCCCCACGGCCAACTGCTCCGAGACCAGCCCGACGGCGGTGCTTGCCAACACCACCGCCGCGGTTCGCAACAACGCCGGATGCACCGACACCAACAACAACAGCGCCGACTTTACGGTCGTTACGCAACCGCTGAACCCGCGCAGCAGCGCCACACCTGCCAACGTCTGCGGCGCCGTCAACAACCCGCCCTCGATCACACCGCCGGCCAACCCGATCGCCTCGGTGGCGCAGGATGCGGCTCCGTTCACCGTCAACGTCAGCGGCAGCGACGACGGCGGTGTCTATAACTGGTCCGCCACGGCCGGCACCGGCGTGCAGAGCGTCAACGTCACCAGCGGAAACGCAACCCCCACCGCAACCTTCACCGTCACCCTCGTGGCAGGGTTCAGCGGAACGGCAACATTCACCGCGTCGCTCAGCGACGGCATCAATGCGGCCGCCACGCAGGCGGTCCACATTCAGGTCACGTCCACCGGCGGCAACAACGCGCCGATCATCACCCCGCCGGCCAATCCGATCACCACCGTCGCTCAGGATCCGCCGCCGTTCACCGTGAACTTGTCGGGAACTGACGACGGCGGCATCTTCAACTGGTCGGCCACCCCGGGAACGGGCATCGCCAGCGTGAACGTCACCGGCGGACAGGGAATGGCCAGCGTCACCTACACCGTAGCCCTGAACGCAGGCTTCAACGGCACGGCGACTTTCACGGCATCGCTCTCCGACAACGTCAACCCGCCGGCCACCCAGTTGGTCAACATCAACGTCCTCTCCGCCGGCGCCACGCCGAATCACGTCGTCATCAGCCAGCTTTACGGCAGCGGCGGAAACAGCAGCGCCACTTTCAAGAACGACTTCATCGAGCTCTTCAACCCCACCGCCTCACCGGTCAACATGGCCGGCTGGAGCGTGCAGTATTCATCGGCCACGAACACCGGCGCCTTCTCCGGTCTCCAGCCCATCGGCGGCACCATCGGACCGGGCGAGTACTACCTGATCGCGCTGGCCTCGGGAGGCGCGGTGGGCGCCGATCTGCCGCCGGCCAACGTCTCCGGCAGCATCAACATGAGCGGGACTGCCGGCAAGGTCGCTCTGGTAAGCACCGGCACGCCCGTTAACGGCCCATGCACGACAACGCTGGCCGATACCGACATCGTCGATCTCGTCGGCTACGGCTCGACCGCGAACTGCAATGAAGGGGGTACCAACGCCCCGGCCCCCAGCAGCACGACCTCGGACTTCCGCAAGAACGGCGGCAACACCGACACCAACGTCAATGGCAACGATTTCATCACCGGAACTCCGAACCCGCGCCGCACCGCGGCGATCGTTCCGATCGCTCCTTCCGTCGTGAACACGGACCCGCCGTCGAACGGCGCCAATGCCCCGCGCGATGACAGTGTCATCGTCACCTTCACCACCCATGTCGACGTCAGCGCCGGCTGGTACAACATCAACTGCAACGCCACAGGCCTGCACAACGACGCCACCGTCGTCGAGGGGGCGCCCAACACCTGGGTGATCACACCCAACGTGAACTTCCAGGCGGCCGAGCAGTGTGCCGTGACCGTCTTCAAGGACTTCCTCCACTCCACAGCGGACAACTCGACGTTATCCGCCGACTTCACGTGGACGTTCACCGTTTCGACAGGCACTGCCCCTCCCTATCCATCCTCGGTTCACCTGACGATGGGCAACCCTTCCAATGCGGACCCTCTGAACCCGAACAACTACCTGATGCAGAAGCCGGAGATGGCCATCTCCTACAGCCGCGATCTCGGCAGACCGAACTGGGTGAGCTGGCATCTCAGCGACGAGTGGGTCGGATCCCTCGCCCGCGTCGACAGCTTCCGGCCCGATCCGGCCGTACTACCCGACTGGTACCGCGTGCTCGCCAGCGATTTCTTCAGCTCCGGCTTCGACCGCGGACATATGACGCCCAACGCCGACCGCGACAAGGAGACATCGATCCCGATCAACCAGGCAACGTTCCTGATGTCGAACATGGTGGCGCAGGCGCCAGACAACAATCAGGGACCGTGGGCCGCCCTGGAGAACTTCCTTCGCAGCCTCATGCCCGCCGACGAGCTGTACATCGTCTCCGGACCGGCCGGAATGGGTGGAACCGGCAGCAACGGCGGCGTCACTAACACGCTCGCCAACGGCCACGTAACCGTGCCGGCCAGTACATGGAAGTGCGCGCTGGTTCTGCCGAAAGCGAGCGGCGATGACCTGGCCCGCGTGACGGCATCGACACGGACGATCTGCGTGATCATGCCGAACATCCAGGGCATCCGGAATGACGACTGGCACATCTACCTCAAGAGCGTCGATCAAGTAGAGGCACTCTCCGGATTCGATCTCTTCTCCAACGTTCCGCCGGCGATCCAGAACGCCATCGAGGCGGGCGTCGACGGAACGAATCCGCCGGGCACCGCCGATCAATCGGCGAGCACCAACGAGGACGTGCAGAAGTCGCTCACGCTCGATGCGGCTACACCGGGCGGCTCGCTCACCTACACGATCCTGACCGGTCCGTTCCACGGCGGCCTGACCGGCACCGGAGCCAACCGCACATACACGCCTGCTCCCGACTTCAACGGGACGGACACGTTCACCTGGCGCGTCAACGACGGCACGAACAACTCCAACACCTCCACCATGACCATCACGGTGGCCGAGGTGAATGACCCACCCACCGCGGCGGATGACAGCAAGACCACGACCGCGAACAACGCGCTGACCTTCGCCGGCAGCGATCTGACGGCCAACGACTCCACGGGACCGGCCAACGAAGCCGGCCAGACGCTCACCGTCTCCTCGGTGACCTCTACCGCCAACACCCATGGCACCGTGGTGCTGAACAGCGGACAGGTGACCTACACGCCGGCACCCGGATTCACCGGTCCGGCCAACTTCACCTATTCCGCGTGCGACAACGGCACGACCGCGGGAGTAGCCGATCCGCTCTGCACGATGGCGACGGTCAACGTCACGGTCGGTCCTCAGGTGGTCACGCACTTCAGCGTCTCGGCGCCGGCCAACGTCACCGGCGGCGCCGCCTTCAACGTCACCGTCACCGCCCTCGACGCGTCGAACGTCACCGTCACCGGCTACACCGGCACCGTCCACTTCACCTCCAGCTCCGCCGGCGCGCTGCCGGCCGACTACACCTTCACCGGCGGCGACAGCGGCACGCACACCTTCAGCGTCACCCTCACCTCGACCGGCGCACAGACGATCACGGCCACGGACACGGTGACCGCGTCGATCACCGGCACGGCCAACACGACCGTCGCACCGCCCCCCGCTACCCACTTCAGCGTCAGCGCACCGGCCAACGTCACCAACGGTGTCGCCTTCAACGTCACCATCACCGCGCTCGACGCCTCGAACGCCACCGTCCCCAGCTACACCGGGACGGTCCACTTCACCTCCAGCTCCGCCGGCACGCTCCCGGCCGACTACACCTTCACCGGCGGCGACAGCGGCACGCACACCTTCAGCGTCACGCTCACCTCGACCGGCGCGCAGACGATCACGGCGACGGATACAGTGACCGCGTCGATCACCGGCACGGCCAACACGACGGTTGCACCGCCCCCCGCTACCCAGTTCAGCGTCAGCGCACCGGCCAACGTCACCAATGGTGTCGCCTTCAACGTCACCGTCACCGCGCTCGACGTATCGAACGCCACCGTTCCCGGCTACACCGGTACGGTCCACTTCATCTCCAGCTCAGCCGGCTCGCTGCCGGCCGACTACACCTTCACCGGCGGCGATGCTGGCGCGCACATCTTCAGCGTCACGCTCACCTCGACCGGCGCACGGACGATCATGGCCACGGACACGGTCACGGCATCCATCACCGGGACCGCGAATACGACCGTCGCCGCCGCGCCGGCGACGCACTACAGCGTCACCGCTCCGGCCACGACCACGCTCGGTTTCCCATTCAACGTGACAGTGACCGCGCTCGATGCGTCGAATGCGACCGTCACCGGATACGTGGGAACCGCTCACTTCACCAGTTCCTCCGCCGGCACGCTGCCCACGGACTACACCTTCACCGGCGCGGACGGAGGCACCCACATCTTCAGCGTCATCCTCACGGGGAACGGTTCGCAGACGATCACCGCGACCGACACGGTTACTCCGTCGATCACCGGCACCGCATCGACGACGCTGACTTGCCCGCCGGGCCCGGCCCCGTTCGCCACCGCCTCGAACAGCGGCCCGGCCTGCGCCGGCGGCTCGGTCAATCTCTTCGCCTCCGGCAGCGGCACGGTCTTCT
>WNFG01008472.1_pt1 | contig 15344 bp, 13 predicted proteins | sample 5400431 | NCBI WGS metagenome assembly WNFG01 (sample SAMN13153346, study PRJNA577476) | soil metagenome | isolation source: 120 cm saprolite under Douglas fir tree site 2 hole 3 replicate 2 | place: USA:California | collected 2015-04-18 | reverse complement strand
ACGCGACTGGCTTTTGCGCCAAAGATTACTTAAGCAAGGGTGAGCCGTGGCGGCTCAAGTTGAGAGGAGATAAACATAGAAATGTCAGCGTTTACAGCTCACAATTACTTTTGGTGGTTTGTGTTCTGGCTTGCTTTTGGAAAAGTGATCATCGGTATTGTCTGGACAATGCTGACCCAACGGCCGGCATTACTCGAGCATAGGATATACCGCATCGAAATACCCGATGGGCAGCGCCAGCGCGAGATCAAAAGTTCATGGCATGTGATTAGTGATGCGATTGTATTGGTCGCAGTGGTAGGACTGGGTTGGATCAATCTGGCATCCAATACGCCGATCAATACACTGCTCACTTTTGCCGTCTTCTACTGTTGGGTTGAGGCTTGGTACTATGCGCACCATCGCCTCATGCATGAGCGTGATTGGCTCTACAAATACCACAAAAGTCATCACCTCTCTAAAGTTGTAACACCACTGTCTTCCATCTCCATGTCTTGGGTTGAAAAGTGTATTTTCTATACGGGCGGTTGGTTGGGATTCATGACATTGATCTCTTGGGTAGTTCCGGTGACGCTACACGGGATCGCCGCCTATTACACCTTTCACTTCATTATTAGCTTGCACGGGCATAGCAATACCGAACCCTCGGCGCTCGGCAGGCTAATGACCAAACTCAATATGGGATCCGCCACCAGCCACGCGCTCCATCATTCGCGCATGCGCGTGAATTACGGCTTTTCCTGCATGCTGTTGGACAAGCTGCTGGGAAGCTATGCCGAGGAAACTCCGGTTCTGCAGGAAAACGCGCTAAAAGGAAACGGCGCCACGAGCCTGCGACCAGAATATAACCTCTGAGATACAACGCGGGACCGAACCTTTTTGTCATTCGATGGAAGGAGGCCAGTTTGTCTTCACGAACAGATATTGATGTCAGTTACGGCGTTTCCAACGATTTTTATCGCCTTTGGCTCGACCAGCGCATGACCTACACTTGCGCGCTGTTTGACGGCGAGCATGACACCCTGGAAGACGCGCAAACGCGGAAACTGGAACATCATTACCGGGCCGCGCGGGTGACGCCTCAAAGCCGCGTATTGGATATCGGCTGCGGCTGGGGGTCGAATTTGGAATTTCTAGCCAAAGACAAAGGCGTCAAGGATGTCGTCGGTATCACGCTCTCAACCGACCAGCTCCACGAGATCGTAGCGCGTAACGTGAAAAACGTCAGTGTCGAACTGGTATCTTATCAGGACTACCGGCCCGATCGTCCGTTCGACGCCGTCATCAGCATCGGCATGTTCGAACACGTGGCTACTCCGCAAGAGGCCCGCAGCGGTCAGCACATCGAGAAATACCGCGAGTATTTCCGCAAAGCGTGGGAATGGACAAGACCGGGCGCCTGGTTCTCGCTGCAATCCGTCGTCGGCGCCAAGGTTCCCCGCGGCAAGGCTCTTCGGGAGTTGGCTTGGGGCACGTACACCATTTTCCCCGGCGCCATATCGCCGCGACTCGAAGCCATTCTTCAATCTGTGAGCCCTTATTGGGAGGTCATGGAAGTGTATACACGGCGGGAACATTACGCCCGCACCTCCGCAGCGTGGCTCGAGCGCCTTCAGAACAACCGCGAGACCGTCGTCCAACAGTGGGGGAAGGAGCTTTACGATCAATACGTACGCTATCTCGAGACCTGCGTGATGGCGTTTACGGAAGGCTACCAATCGCTGGCGCAGTTGGCTCTAAGGCGCATCGAAACCTTTGAAAGAATAGCTGGACTAAAGAATTCAACACGGATTTTAAGGGAGATCGAACATGAACAATAGCACTTCTAAGCAAATAGTAAGAATCGATCACGATTATGTGATCAACCTTATCAAACAGGCGTTTCTCTATGCGTTACCCGAAAAAAAGGAACTCGGCGACCGCGTCAGTCTCGACTCCACCATCAAAGAACTGGGTATTCAGTCGGTTTCCGCCTTGGAAATGGCCGGCTTTATTGAAGAGAAGCTGGACGTGCAGTTCAGAGATGACGAGCTTATGGGCATTAGTAAACTGCGAGATCTAGCCGATCTTATTTACAAGTATACCGGCTGATTTATGGATATGCGTTATACCGAAGGAGATAATATTATGCTTCCTATACAAAGCGCCTCGCCCAAGCGGCGGCGGCGTGAAAGAATGTATCGTGAATACATGGAGTTTTTCGATCAGGGAGAGAGAACCCGCCGCTGGCACCCGCTGAATGATGTTCCTTGGGACTGGCTGGAACAACCGGCTATTACCCAACAAATCCGGAACGGCGAGGGACCTGCCGCTCAAGAAAATGCGGCGATATGCCTGGAAACCTTTTGCGGTGTGGAGCTATTTATCCCGGACTATACCAGGAACGGACTCAATCTGAGCCGCGAAATTTTCGGGCAGGCCTGGTTCCATCTCGCTTGGGGCTATGAGGAATCCAAACATGCGCTGACTTTCCGTGAGTACTTGCTGCGTTCGGGTTTACGCACGCTCGACCAGTATATGGATTACGAGGAAAAGGTACTCGAAACGGTGTGGGAGCTGCCCTTTAACACGAACCGCGAAATGGCGTGCTACGGAGCTCTCCAAGAGATCGCCACATATCTCATCTATGCCGCACAACGGGAAAAATACAAAAAAGAAGAAAATCCGGTGCTGAACCAGATCTTCAATCTCATCGGCCGGGACGAAGCCGCGCATACGTCTTTTTATCGCAAGTTCCTTCAGTTTGAGTTCGAGGAAGATCCAGATGGTGCTGCGGAAGACTTGGCTCACGTAACCGCTCATTTCGAAATGCCGGGCACCAAATTGATACCGGACTTCTATCGGCGGCTTGATACCGAAGGCGTCGGCGTCAGCTCCGAACATTTCATGCTGCATGGAATCATGCCGACGCTTAAATTTTACGGCATGACCCGCCGCGAGATGCTCAAGGCGCTCCAGCGCCGTCGTGAACGTGAAGCCCGTTCTGCGGCAGCGAAACTTCATTACGAACAAATGGTGGATACCCGCAGGAGCGATATAACGCCTGCTCCGTGTCTTTGAGAGGAGATACACACATGATTTTCGTAGCACAAGACCGACCGGTAATGCCGCGGGAGTTGTACCAACCTTCGCATCTAGGGGCGGCGGCCTATATGGTTTATAGCGTCTGTCTATACGCTATCCCGGCTTATTTTTCGTATGCCATCGCAGTATCGCATTGGGCTTGGTATCTCAAAACCCTGACCATTGTGCCATTGGTAATCCTGGCCGCATATGGCATTAACATGATGGGTTTCATCGGTCATGAAGGTACCCACGGCAGCTTGGTTCGGAATCGCCGAATGAGTGCTATCGTCGGTATTTTCTTTGCCTCCGCGGTGGTGACCTATATGGAATTAGGGTTCGCTCTGAGTCACTGGAACCATCACCGTTTTACCAATCAGGCGGATGATCCGGATATCGGACCTGTGCGTAATCTGAAAACTTGGTGGCAGCGCCTGCTGTTTTCCCGAGTTATTTACAACACGCTCTATTTTAAATATACCTGGAATATGGCGCTTGGCCGCCCTGCCCCTTTCAAATACAAGATGGCTTACTCGCAGCAGGATCAAGTTCTTTTTGCGCGCCTCAATTTCTTGTTTGCCGCTTTATGGCTGGTCTTTTATGGGTGGATATTTTACTTGGATCCATACGCGGGCCTATTTGGCGTTCTATTGCCCATGCTCATGGTTAATTTTATCGGAGCCTGCCAGATCTATATCGACCATGCCGGACTAGATGATCGTTTCTTTAGAAACGCATGGAGCCGGACATCTCCGCTGATGACCATCCTCTTCTTTGGGGCCAACTACCATCTCGAACACCATACCTACCCAGGCATACCTTGCTACCGCCTGCCGGGAGTTCATCGCAGATTGAAGGAAAGCGGCATCTATGCTCAGGCCAAGCCGAGCATCGTGCAGGGTTTTTTGGAGGCATTCAAGGCAATGAACAAGCCGTACCAGGTGGAGCGTAAGGGTCAGGATTTCGATGCATTCAATCTCACCGACTGGGTAAGAAAACCCGAACATATTTAATTCAGCAATTCGCGCACTGATAGACTGCCGATAATACGGCTGGCAGGTTGTTGAAAAAGTCCATCCATGGCCTTTTTCAACACGCAAAGCAAAAAGCGGCCGCTCCTGCGCCTCCCTGCGCTCGCGGCATTCGTACTTCCTGTACAGCACGGTTTTTGCTTTGCTTCATTTTTCGAACACTTAGCGTGTTTGAAAAATGGCGGTAGGTCCCTATACCGCACCGCAGGGTACTGAAAAACGAGTTTTTCAGTACCCTGCTAGAGTTGAGTCACGGTAGTTTTAACACGCGAGAGGCACTTTCTTATCCTGACGATGGTCGAGTAATTATGTTGTATGAATCCTTGCAAAAACTCGCTCAGGTAACTGCGCGACATCACACTTACATACGCCAGAACGGCGATATTGTTGTCCGGTCCTTTTCTGAGCTCGTCCATGATGCCGGCAGGGTCAGGGCAAGGCTTCAATCTATAGGCCTGACTAAGGGCGACCGTGTTGGTCTTGTTTTGCCAGAACATCAGGATTTCATCACGGCGTTTCTTGCCTGCGTTCTGATGGGGTTAGTCCCGGTGCCTATGGCCGCGCCCACTGTCAGCCATAAGATCGAAAATTATTTGACCAACATCCGTAGCATTTTGGGCGCGGCAGAGGTCAAGGCTGTGATTATGCCGTTGTTTCTTAAGCAAATCATCCAGGCCGAGCCAAGCCCAGAATCGCTCGGCTTTCGGCTTCTTGATTTCGAGAGTTTATCCAGTGACGGTGATATTGACCTGACGCCGGTGGATCTCAAACCCGAGGACACGTGCTTCATTCAGTTCACATCCGGCTCATCGGGCCGCCCTAAGGGCGTTGTGATCAATTACGGCAATCTGGCGGCTAATAGCTTTGTCATTATGCGTGAAGGCATCGACATTCAGCCTCAAGATATCGGAGTAAGCTGGTTGCCCATGTATCACGATATGGGGCTTGTTGGAAAATTGCTGGCGCCGCTTGCCTACGGCACGCAGATGGTATACCTCCCGACATCACAATTTATTAAGAGACCGAGCTGCTGGCTAGAGACCATGAGCCGCTATAAGGGAACTATCAGTTTTGCGCCAAACTTTGCCTATGCGCTAGCGGCGAGACGCTTCCGGCCCGAGCGGACAGATCTTGATCTGCGCCATGTTCGAGTGCTCGGTTGTGGGGCGGAACCTATTAATCCGTCGGTGCTGGAGCAGTTTGCTGCCACGTTCCAACCTTTTGGATTGAATGTCGACGCGATTATGCCTTGCTATGGCATGGCGGAGGCAACCTTAGCAATCACCTTTGATCGTACCGATCAACCATTCGCTGTTCATCATATTGACCGCTCCGCGTATGAAAAACAAAAACGGGCTGAACCGTCAGGGGCAAGCGATGCGATCAGGCTAGTATCATGCGGTAAACCTTTCTCCAAGCATCAAATCGCAATCATGGGGCCCGAGGGCGAAATCTTACCTGAAGGAAAAGTAGGCGAGATTTGTGTTAAAGGGCCCAGCATAGCGCACGGGTACTTCAATAACCCGGAGCAGACCCATGCGACTTTCTACGATGGCTGGCTTCATACGGGCGATTTAGGCTTCGTCCACGGCGGCGAGCTATATATCAGCGGTAGGATAAAAGATCTCATCATAATCAACGGGCGCAACTATTACCCTCAGGAATTGGAATGGTCTTTAGAGGGACTAGAAGGGATACGGACGGATAACGTGGCTGCCTTCTCCGTGCCTGGCGCGGATACCGAACGTTTGGTCATTGTCGTCAAGACCAAAAACTCGGTATCTCAGGAACGTCTGAAACAACAGATCCAGTCTTGTATCGCTGAAGTTTACGGCCTGACGGTACATGACGTGTTGGTGTTGAGCGGGCCTGGAGCGCTCCCCAAAACAACGAGTGGGAAAATTCAACGGGGCTATATACGCCGCTGCTATCTCAACGATGAATATAGCTTTGCCGATCAAATCTCAACTGCGACCTTGGCGTGACCGCTTGTCATGAATGCAGCGATAAAAACTGAACTGATCGGCGGTAGACGGGTGGTAGATATCCACCATCACGTCCGGCCCAGCGACCTGGACAGCTTTGGTCATGTCAACAATGCCAAAGTGCTGGAATTTTTTGAACTGGGTCGACTTATGTGGCTGCAGGCAGTTGAGCTGCAACCCGCGACTGGAATTGTACCGGTTCTGGTGCATGCAGAACTACGATACCTGTGCGAAATCTTGCTTGGCCCCTTAATTATCCGCACACAACTGGTGGCTCAGACCTTCTACAGCGTCGTGTTCGAGCAAGGCATTTTGGTCGACGCAGTTGAGGGCCGCAAAGCGATGGCTCATGGCCGACTTACGGTGAACTTTATTGATGTCGCGACGCGCCGCCCACGCAAGCTGCGCGACTACGTATGAGATTTTGATCGCGGTGATTACAACTAAAGAATGGACAATATGGACTTCCGACGGGTATCCCTTGAGCGTCACAGGTTACACGCATGCCGACTCATCGCTCGATGCGGTTCTGCTAATCAACTCGGCGCTTGGCGTCCGCCAGGAATATTATCGTCCTTTTGCGCAACTGGATTGGTGATAACTACCCGCAGCACCGCATCCAGTGCGTTGGCCATTCCGTGGGAGCGCAACTTATCGGGCTTGCCCACAACAATCACAAAATCGAGCGCGTGCTGTCGGTGGGCGGGCAGGTCGGTTACTGGCGGTTCTGGCAGGGGCTGGACCGCGTGAAATCCTGGCTGAACTTTTTCATTCTTATACCAATATTGACCCAGATTTATGGTTACTTTCCCGGCTCAATTCTTGGATCATGCGACATTCCGGCCGGTGTGATTAGGGAATGGGCACGCTGGTGCCGCAATCCCAATTTTATTGTCGACGCGGATGGTAACCCGATACGGCAATATTTTAGCGCCTATCGCGGGCGGATGCTGCTCTATAGCTTTAACGACGATACTTTATTTGCCCCCAGCAAAGCTGTCGACGAACTAGCCAGCTACTACAGTAATGCCAGCAAAAAGCGTTGTCATATTGATCCGAATGACATCGGCCGGCAGCCGATTGGACATTTCGGCTTCTTCCGCACAGCATTCAGACAATCGCTCTGGGAGGATGCGGCAGCATGGTTTTCAGCACCCCGCTAGTAAATTATCCTGCGGTAAAATCTTGCTGGATCTACAAAGGCCTGCGTTTGGGTTGGGCGGAAAACTGGATGTGGCTTACCTCGCTGAGCCAAGCAGAAATGAAGCCGGTCAGTTCCGCATCGATAGACCGAATCCGGGAGTTTCAGGCTGGACGCCATTGCGCCCGCGCGGTACTCGCAACCTGGGGTCAGGATAATACCTCCTTACTTGTTCAACCTGATCGGCAACCAGCGTGGCCGTCTGGTTTTGTGGGTAGCATTAGCCATAGCGCTAGCGAATGTATTGTAGTGGTCGGCAAAGCCAGTCATTATATGGGTGTCGGGATTGATATCGAACCCCATCGAGCGCTCTGTAAAAATGTCATTCGTATGATCACCACGGCATGTGAGCGACGCTGGCTTGAAGGCGTTGAGGTCGATCAGCACAATCGCCTTGCGAGATTACTGTTCAGCGCTAAGGAAAGTTTTTTCAAGTGCTTCTACAGCGCGTTTGGGATAAAGCTGGGATTTAGAGACGTCAGCTTTACGCTCGATCCGGTTAGCCAGATTCTCCGGTATCAATACAAGATATCGCAAATCTTACCCCCCAACTATGACCGCCTACGAGGTCGGTATTGGCTAGGACGGAATCATTTTATTACTTTGTTTTTTATACCGGCTAATAATGGGACAGCTAATCGATGAAAAAATGGAAATGCACGATTTGCGGGTGGACCTACGATGAGCTAAAGGCTGTCCCGAAGACGGCATTCCTCCCGATACCCGATGGGAGGATATCCTGGAAGATCAGCCTGCCCTGAATGTGGGGTTAGCAAGATTGATTTTAAAATGGTTGAGGTCGAATATTTGACCGTCTCTTAGAAACTATAACGAAGCTCGCCGTACAAAGTCGAATTGTCCCGCAGGCGCCCGTAAAATGTATTATCCGCACCGCGAAACAGATCTATACCAATTATACCCTTTGAACGGTCGCTAAAAGCGTACGTTAGCTTCGGGCGAATCACGTAATCGCCACGCGTAAAGGCCTTAACCCCTGCCACCTCGGCTTCAAGAGTGTCATTGAACCACTTATCGCTAACCCGCAGGGAAATGCCGTGCTGAACCCGATCAAGCTGGTTGGAGACTACCGCCTGCTGAATTGCGACACTGCGCTGTAGCGGATCGGTTATTTGTTCTGGATTGCTATAATGCGACACCCTGCGTGTGAAATATTGTACATTGATGTTAAGTCCTTCCATCAAATTGCGCTCGACACCCAGCACCATATAAAAAAATGGATTTTTTATCTCTGGGTCATTGCCCTCCGAATCTTCAGTAGATGTATATGCTGCTTCCGCTCGTAAACCATACCGACCAATCACTGTCGCCGCGTCGGCCCCTATTACGCGGATACGATGATGACTGAGCAGCAGATTTACATCCCCAGAAGTGACACTATCTATGCCTATATCTGGGTTGAGATCAATACCGTCAAAATAAGACAATGACCAGTCAACCGCTTTGCCGGATTGTTCGAGCTTAATTGCCCATTGCCGGTGGGTATCCGGTATCTGTTCACGAAAATTGAGCGCCGGAGATTGACGGATCGGCACCTTATTCGGCTTAAAGTCCGGTAGCCAGATCCCTGTTAAAGATAAATTCTCAAAATAATAAGTCGCTTTGGCGGCGAGTGACCCTAAATACTGATCGTCGTCTTCCGGTACCAGTAACGTAAAATCTCTTGGTGTCAGGTTATCAGTTGGGTTTAGGCGGTCAGCCCGCCCCCAAACGATGATTTGTTTACCGATACGCAAATCAGCCGAATCCGACCCGAAACTTAGGTACCCTTCACGGAGCAGGCCATGGGATTTGCTGTCACTATTCTCATGACTTGCCCATCCTTCCATCGTCAAGGAGGCATCTGCGCCTAGTTTGGGTTTTGTTTTAAACCATAGTGAAAGTACAGTCAGTCCTGTTTCATCATTAAGATTTCTAGACGAGCTCCAGTACCCACCCCTGGCGGAGCCAACTAGGTCAATGCCCCCCGGCTGCTCCATAGTTTGAGGAATCTCGTCGGCACGTACTGGCGTTGACAGCAGCAGCACGATAGAACCCAGTGCTATACACCTCACAGGTCCCGTTCCATATAGCGAGTTGTAAAAACATCATCCTTTACCTGCTGATTTACCTTGAAGTTTTCGATATGAATTATTGTGCGGTGGCCGGTTTGCAGGTTCGCCGCTTCGAAATACATGGCTTGCCACTTGTCTCTGGTGGAATCGACCAACTTTATGTCCGCCAGCATGATTGTCTTAAGCATCTGGCCGGACGCGTCCCATATTTCATTTTTGGCCGCAATATAGTTATCCTTGCGTATCCAGTTAACGCGCTTGGAATAACCGCTGTTGGCCTTGACAGAGCCGTTCTTTGGCGTCGATTCGATGACATAGCACGGTTTACCCTCGACTATTTCTTCTCTGAGCATCCGATGCTGCCAATCAGCAACCTTCTGCCCGATCACGTCTCCGTAGGAAAAATCGGTGCCGACGAAGCTATCTTTTTTATTACTCGATACCAGCCGCCGTACCTTTTTAAGAGCCGGCAGATAAATCCAGATATCATCATCCTTATCGGCGTGTTCGATCATTAACGTTACCGTACCCTTGACATCGGCGGGGGAAAGGAAGCGTGTCATCCGCATGTTGTCAATACTATTTGCCTGTTGCTTTGTAGCATTGTAGGTCTTGCGCACACGCTCCTGACCAGACTTGTTGACTAAAATAAAGGTAGCATCAGAGGTGGAATCGAGAACCCTGGACACGACAAAATTCTTCTCCATTATTTCTACTGCTGTTGGCTCAACAGCCCAGATGGGTTGAGGTGTAAAACTAAGTCCCGCCATTAATGCGAGAAAGCTGACAGCAGCCGGCCTAGGATTAAGTTTTATAGACTTTCTGTTAAAGATAAAACGTGGACGGAAACTTAAGATTAGCGCGGGGATCAGTATCAATGCAGCGAACACGCTCACCAGCATGGCACAACCGATGAGAATAGCCATCCATATATGGATGTAAAAGCCGAAGGAAAATAGCAGCACGCTATAACCACCTGCTACCGCCGATGCCACAAACAGGCTGGCCTTACCTGCGGTGTTGAGGGCGTTATGAATTGCAGTTGTTTCGGTTGCACCCGCCGCCAGCTCCTCACGTAGACGGTAAATCAGATATATTGCGTAATCTGCACCGATACCAACCACCATGGCAGAAGTCAATGAGTTGGGAATATTAAGACTTATACCTGCCACTCCCATCAAACCAAAGTTGGCGATAACGGCAAGGAGTAACGGCATAATCACAAGCAGCCCAGCCGCTAAAGAACGAAATACCAGCACAGAAATAATAAACACCACTGCGCCGATCTGGACGATATTGAGTATTTTGCCGTGCACCATTACTTCGGTCAAAGCAGTGTTTTCCGGGCTAGTTCCACCAATTTTAATGCGCACATCACTGCCAAACTGGGTAGCGGCATAGGCTTTCAGCCTGTCGATCAATTTCTGTACATAAATAGTATTATCAGTCCTAAGGAACACCATGATATTCGCAAATTTGTAACCATAATCTATATAGGAATCAAAATCACCCGGCTCTCCTGACATAGAGTAGAGCAAAAGATACTGGGAGATCAGATTGCGGCTTTCCGGTATCCGATAATAAGTCATATTGTCGCCGTGCATCGCCTGATTCATGCGCTTGATAAAATCTGCCAACGAAATCGTTTTGCCGACATTCGGTTGTTTCTCTAGAAAACGCTGCGTGGATTCGATTGCCGCCAGGATCTTGGGGTCCTTAATTGCATCTTCCCTCAGCCCTTCAATCAGTACATTGAGGGTATTTGTGCCGCCTAAGCGATTGTTAAGTACACGGTCTTCCTGTCGGAAGGGCAAGTCCTCCGCAAAATAACTCTTAGTAGAGGTATTTATTACTACCTGTGTCATCCCAACCATCGACACAGCAAGCAGAAGTGATACCCACACATAAATTCTCCAGCGACGCGGGGCGGTAGTCCAATTGGCAATCGATCCCGTAATGTAGCCCCATACGCGCAGTTTACTCTCCAGGTGTTGTTCTTTTTCACGGGGAGCCGAGAGCAATGAGCGTAGCGCTGGAGTGAAAGTCATCTCCAGAATCAGTGCGCTCAGAATACCAATCCCGGTAAATACACCAAAGGTACGTACTGTTGTAATATCAAACACTAGCAGCGAAAAAAAACCGAATGCGGCGACACATCCGGCGGTTATCATTACCGGTCCGATACGTATTATCGATTGAACCACCGCTGCCCGATTGGCCTCTTGGGGAGATAATGCTGTGGTTTTGCGAATGCGGTGATATTCTTCATAATACCTTTTAAGCAATTGCACCGCGTGCCCCGCTGCTACGGCCAGAATCAGTATAGGCGTGGTAACATTAAAAACATCCATCGGGACACCAGCCAAGCCCATTACCCCGAGCCCCCACACCACCGCTACCAGTGCTGTAACAAGCGGCAGAATCAGTCCCTGGGCACTGCGGAAAGCCTCAAAGTGAATTAACCCCACAATTAAGATGGCGAGTGGAAAAAGAAAAACCATGCGCGCACTATAGTTCTCGATACGAGCAAGGAATGCCGGTGTACCACTAATTGCAATATCCACCGAAGCATCACGCTCACGCTCAACAACAGAGTTGACCTTGCCCATGATACCGCGGAAGCCATCAGGGCCTTCCTTGAACTCGACCATGATTGCTGTAGTGCGATCATCATTGGACACAATTGAATTTAGGTAGACGGGGTTATTATGTACCGCCTGGCGAAGAGCCGTTATCTGCTGCAAGGTTTGGGGCAGGCCCGCCATTAGTGGCCGTACCTCTAGTCCATCGGCTGTAACAATGATGTTTTTGGCTCTGCCCACAGACAAACTCAGTATGTTTTCTTTGATCACACCCGGTACTTCCAGCAAAGCGGTCGTGATGTGCTCCACTTTTGCTAATATTTCGGGCTGGAATACATCGCCATATTTGGGCATGATGCCGATGACGATCACATATTTTGATCCGAATATTTCTTCGATTTTCTTAGTGGTAGCTACATAGGGATGTAACTGCGGCAACATTGCATTGGGATCAATAATGATTTTCAGACCTTTCATCTGCAGCGCCAGAAACCCAGTGAACAGCAATGTTAATCCGATAACCACCAGCCGATGATAAAGTATCCAATTTATGTAGCGCCGCATGACTTTATCTCCATTGTCAAGAATTAACCGGAAGGTGGGCGAATAGGTTCCATTATTTCGATTGCGAGCATTTATATTACTTGGTAAACTCAATTAAAATGCTACTAAATAAGTAGCATGTACGGTATTTTTAACACCTACAAAGTCAGCATGTCAAGCAAGAAGAATGTATCTGCCCAGCCCATTATGCAGCTGCTCGATCTAATGGGTCGACGATGGGCGATGCGCATTGTTTGGGAATTGCGCAAGGGGCCGATGACGTTTCGACAACTGCAAGAAGTGTGCGGGAATTTATCTCCCACCGTATTAAATCAACGCCTTAAGGAACTTACTAATTCCATGTTAGTCACACGGGCCAACCGCGAAGGATACAAATTGTCGGAGTTTGGCGTTGACTTACTTCAGGCGTTTGAACCACTAGGGAAATGGACAACACGGTGGGCTCGCGTGACCGGCTCCCAAAAATCTAGGCGGAACTTAAGGTTAAAGATTCGTTAAATATAGTGCTTCCTGGAAAGAACATTTTTTTATTCTCAACAATAAGCATTCCATCCACGACATGATATTTTGGTCTCCGGATCAAAGCCCACGGGCGCGACCGGCAATTCTCTCGATATCCTCCTCGAGCAAGAAACCTTGGGGATCGCGCGCGGGGCATGATTCCGGACGCCGGGGGAAAACGCAGCGCCGAGGCGGTAACCAACGTTCCATCGGAGAGCCTGGGGTAGCGGCTTGGCGGCGGCGGCGTCCCGTCCTTGACCCAACGATCGAGGGCGAGAATAAGCGCTCGCATGACCGGACGCGGATCGACTAGCGTGTTGGGCATCGCTGCGCATACGCCCTTCGGCATGGTTGGCGTGATCACGTGCTGCGTCCCCGCTATATGGTAGATGCGTACATTGTCCGGCAACCGGCTATCGGCCTTGCCCTCAGCATCGGTGGTGAGCAGCGAATGGCCGTTGTCCGGGAACCCGAGAAATCCATAGCCAAGACTATAGGCACGGTTGGGCTGGGCAAATCGGTAATTGAGGAACAGCCGCGCCGCGGCGATATGCGGATTTATGCCATCGAACACAATCTGGCCCGCCTCGCTCTCGTTGAACCCCTGGTAGACGAGATCGCGCAAAAAACGCCCACTCTGGGAGGTCCCGTGTGCGATTGCGGAGGGGGCAGTCTTATGCGAATTCTTCGCTAGCACAAGACCCCCTGTAAATCGGAAAAATACCGGGAAAACTACCTGCTAATGTGCGGCTGGTGCGCTTTTCACAATAAAAGGCGCTGTCAACCTAAGGACAAGCGCTAATCACTCCTCTTCCTCAGCACGTATCCCGAATACATCCCGCGCTCGTCGCCGTCGATGGTCAACACGCGGATCGTCTCGCCAAATCCGCGGCCCAGGCCGAGAATCAACAATTCAGTATCTGACACCGGGGCAACCGGCACCGTCGCGCCAGCTTCGGTCGTCAATTGCTCGATGATTAAAAAACCATCGCGATAACGAAGGCTTATTTTCTTTAATATCCCAGCGAGGATGCCTCCCTCGCCATTGACGATTTCATAATCGCCAACACGGTCCATCCATTTCTCTGAGACCGGCACCGGTGCTATTTTTTCGCCGACGAGTAGCCTTTGGCCACGAGTATGGGCCAGCAAGATTTCGCGACCCGAGACATTCGCGCGCGATAGACCGATCTCGGCAAGCTGCTCGATCTGGACGGGGAAGATGCCCAACAGCTTGTATTGCAGGCCGACTTGCCCATTGCCGCGCGGAACGAGATCGAAACTCTTGCCAAAGATCTCGGCGCGCAAGCCTTCCCCACTGCTGGTGACCTTTGCGAACCCGAATGCGGTGGCGTAGTACCCTGCATAGGCTTGCCGGTCTTCCTTGGACAGCGGGTGTGCGCTCGCTTCGAGCGTCTGCCGTTTCGGTTGTTGGATGCCAGCCTTCGCTTCGAGCGCGAGTTTTAGCGCTTCCGTAGCAACATCGCTGACGGCGCTGCCCGCGGAACCTGAGCTGGCCAATACGACGACCCCGAGCTTATGTTCGGGCAGCGCAACCAGCTGGCTCCGGTATAACAACGTTGCTCCACCGTGGTGCGCCACCGGTCCGGCATTTTCGATGTTGATGCCTCCAAGCCCGCTCAACATCCAACCCAGGCCAACGCGAAAGCCTTGATCGAGAGCGACATCGCTATTTTGCGCGCGCAACATCTCCGCCAAGGTCTCCGGACGAAGGATTTTCTGTCCATTCGATAGGCCATTGGCGAAGACCATCTCTAGGAACCGGCTTAAGTCCAGGACGCTCGAGTTCAAACCGCCGGCGGGCACATCGCGCAATGGGGGGTCCACCGCCTCCGTACCATTGCGGTAGGCTTTGGACATGAGGGGCGCGTCGGGCCGCACCGAGAAAGACGAATGAACCATACCGAGCGGCTGCAACACCGCTCGATCGAGGTGGGCGGCAAAATCCTCGCGCGTGATTTGCTGGACCATGTGTCCTAACAGCGTGACGCCCAGATTGGAGTACGACCAGACAAAATTGGGCGGATAGGCAACATACTCATCTTTAATCGCGTTCACCACGTTGGTAAACGACTCCGGGTTCTCGGCCCACATACCCTTCGCGAGGTTACCGGGTAAACCGGAATGGTGGGTCATGATGGTCCGCAGCGTAATCGGCCCGGCATTGGGAAAACGGGTTTTGATCGAGAATTCCGGCAAATAAGTTTTCAGCGGTTGATCGATATCGAGCTTGCCCTGTTCCGCGAGCTGCATTACCGCGGTGGCGGTGAAGAGCTTTGAGATCGAGCCTACCCGATAGACTGTCTCGGGAGTCGCCGCGATGT
>WNFG01002522.1_pt1 | contig 15344 bp, 14 predicted proteins | sample 5400431 | NCBI WGS metagenome assembly WNFG01 (sample SAMN13153346, study PRJNA577476) | soil metagenome | isolation source: 120 cm saprolite under Douglas fir tree site 2 hole 3 replicate 2 | place: USA:California | collected 2015-04-18 | reverse complement strand
GAATCGCGGCGGCGCAAGGCAAGCTGCATGAGCTGACGCGCGTGTGGACGCTCGGGAATGGCGTGGGCTTTGGCCGCTATCCTTCGAGCGAAGGAATCTGGGAAGGCGGGCACTCCGTCGTCACTCTGGATCCCAAGGAGAATTTCTGCGGGTGCGGCGGCCGCGGACATCTGGAAGGAATTCTCGGACGCCGGTCCATGCGTTTGCGTTTTCTGGATCTCGAACCAGAAGAAGTTTTTGAAAACGCGCGCGCAGGTGACGCGCGCTGCACCGAGTTTGTGACGCTGTGTCATCGTGCTTTGACCGCGGCCACCGCCACTAGCATCCACATGGAGGGCCCGGGAACCTTCTTCATCACCGGGCCCGATGTGAAGTTTATCGATATCGCCTTGCTGGACCGGCTGCTGCATGAAATGGTCAAGATGAGTCCGCTACAAGGCAGTCGCTTCGAAGTCATCCCCACCACCGATGAAATGGGAATCATCGGCGCCGCCGTCAACGCCGACCGCGCCATGTCGGGCTAGTCTGGCGCTAGCAGGCCAAGCGGGAACGGTCGAGGGTGAAGCCGTTGAGGGGGCCGAGGACGGTGACGGCGATCTGATCAGTTCGGAAATATTGGCGGGCGAGGGACTGGAGTTCTTCGCGGGTGACGGCTTCGATGCCAGCGAGAATTTCGTCGAGCGAGTAAAAGCGCCCGAAGTACAGTTCCTGGCGCGCGAGATTGGACATGCGCGAGCTGGTGGATTCGAGTGAGAGCATCAGCGAGCCCTTCAGGTGATTCTTCGAGCGGCGAAGTTCTTCCTCCGTGACGGACGATTCCTTCAATGCGCGAAATTCCTGGATGGTGAGATCGATCACCTGGCCGACGGTGTCCGTAGCGGTGCCGGCGTAGACGGTCATCATGCCTGCATCCGAATACGGTGTGAGCTCGCTGAACACGGCGTAGGCAAGGCCTTGCTTCTCGCGGATATTCTGGAACAGCCGCGAAGACATGCCGCCACCCAGAAGATTGTTGAGCACGGCGATGCCAAAGCGGTGTTCGTGGCCAAGCGGAACCGAAGGGACGCCGATGCAAAGATGGACTTGCTCGAGGTCGCGCTTTGTCTCCAAATGAATCGGAGCTTGTGTGCGCGGCGCGCCGTCGTTCGGGGGCGGCCCAGCGGGTTTCATGCGGCCGAACTCGCGCTGAACCAGATCCAGCACCTGCTCGTGGGTGACGTTGCCCGCGGCGGTGACCACCAGATGATCCGGCGCGAACCAGTTCCCGAAGCGCGCGCAGAGCCCCTCGCGATTGAATGTTCGGACGGTTTCCGGCGTGCCCAGAATCGGACGGCCCAGCGGATGCTGCGGCCAGAAACCTCGCGTGAATATGTCGTGAAGCAGATATTCCGGATTGTCCAGGTCCATCTTGATTTCTTCGAGGACCACCTGGCGTTCTTTCTTCACGTCATCAGAGTCGAATTTTGGGCGCAGGACCAGATCCGCGATGACGTCAAAAGCGATGGGCAGATGCTCGTCGAGAACTTTGGCGTTGAAGCAAATCTGCTCTTTTGAAGTGAAAGCGTCTAGCATGCCGCCGATGGAATCCATCTCGCGGGCGATCGCTTCGGCGGAGCGGCGTTCCGTGCCCTTGAAAACCATGTGCTCGATGAAGTGCGCGAGGCCATTTTCCTCGGGAACTTCGCAGCGGGAGCCGTTGCGAACCCAAACGCCGACGGAGACGGAGCGCACGTGGGGCATGGTCTCGGTGAGGACCACAAGGCCGTTAGGCAAAACGTGCTTTTGAATGTCGCGCGTTTCCGTCGCCATACACTAATTGTGACACAGGCCGGGCAGAAAGGATAAACGGAAGCAAGCAATGGCTTGAATGCAAGGCGCGCAGCGATGTCCAAAAAGAAACAAGCCGGGCTAAAGCCCGGCGCTTATAAGAGCTTTTCGGTGGGATTGAGCTTGCCGTATTCGCTGGTGTAGAAGAGCGGCACGTCGGAGTAGGTGCCCTGGTCGCGCAGATAGACTTCGCAACTGTCGAAAGGCTTCGAGTACACGTGGATGCTGACGGCGCGCTGATTGAATTCCGCGAGATTGATCACTTCATGGACGGGCTCGATGGGATTCACATAAGCGGGATGCGTGGCGTCGAGATCGTAGATGTCCGTCGGAATGATTTTGCAAGTGCCGTGAGAAACGTCGCGCTGATCGACGCGATAGTTTTGCACGCGGAGGCGGCCGATGGGCGCGGACATCCAGCAGTTCTGGTTGCGATGATTGTGGATTCGGCTGTGCTGGCCAATTTCCCAGCAGACGGTCATGCACTCGAAGAGATCATTCTTGAAAATCAGATTGCGCGTGTAGCAACCTTTTGAAAAATAGCAATATTTGTCGAGTGTTTCGGGGCGCACGGCGTGGCGAATAATGTAGTCCTGCACATTTTCCAGCGTGAAGTCGCGCACGGGGATGGCGGCGAGGCCCTTCACCCAATCGGAAATGGTGAGCTGCTCGATTGCGACATTCTGTGGCATCGTGAGCCTCCGATTCATGTGCGACCGCAAAGCGGTCCACGGAGCAATCCGGGAAAAAGCGGGGATTGCTGAAGAATTATAGCGCAAGTGAGAGGGGGTTTGCCTAACCACGCATGAGCCGGTCATTGTTCCTTACCGACCCTTGTGTTGATCGTCCGACAGGCTAACTAAATATAAGTGTTCGCACTAGACCACTTCGAACCCGCCCGACCTCGGTTTTTCACGGAATATACTCTTGACACGCGAACTCCACTGGCGTATGAAAACACGTACTAGGTTCGGGTTTCAGGGGAACGAATTCAAAATGGAAGGGAGCCAGCGTGCTCCACGGGCGCGCGCGGTTTCCGGATAAACCTTATTTGGAGGTGTGTCTTAAGGGAGGACCTATGCCTGCTACGATGCCGAGCAAGGAACTTCGCGCGCTTTGTCATGAGCATCACGTGGAGATGGGGCTTAATCAGAGCCTTGTAAACAGCGAGGATAACGGTAAACAGACGCTCGCGTATGCCTGTACAAAGCCCGACTGTCTCGTCCGCTACAACATGTTTCGTGGATACTTCATGCTGTCCCACAACGGAAACACGAATCAGATGGACATGGTCCCCGAAATCCGATGCCCCCACGATGGCGCACCCATGTATCTCGCTGAAACCGATCGGGAGAAGAGGGATTTTCGCCTGTGGAAATGCCCGCAATGCGATGGCAGACGCACGAACGAGGAGGGCCTCGCAGGTCTGGCGTCGCAGAAAATTATTGAGGATGCCAGCGGAAAACGCGTGGCGGGGCCCCAGGCCCCAGGAATCGACCACATATAAATTCTTGCGGCGAGCTAATGCCGCTTGGTACGTTCTCTCAACGGCGTCAAGAGTTCCAAACCCACAGCAAACCTGTTGTTCTTCATGCGCTGGCAATAAACGACGCGCGCCTGCGTACGGAGGCCCGACTCCGGAGAGCTTAGCAGCACGAGGTCTCCTGGGCGCCAGACGTGTTCTGTCGCCACACGCAGCCCGCGGTCGCTCACGTTTTGGGCAATAGCCGTCTCTATGAGCTGCGGATCATCTGCTCGAGCGAGCTCCAGCACAGCTTCTTTCTTGACCCGTCTGTCGGATCGGCCGAAGGGCGCGGCCATATGACAATCACTCCTGTTGCACTGCCTCTCTTAGAGGGTGGCCGGACTGAGTCTCGATAAGGCTAGGGAAGAATATTATGGCTCATTCTTGTTTCGTTTGGAAGGCCCATCAGCGCCAAGCAGCGGCAAGAACTTGGTTCTGAGGAAGCCTGATGGGATGATGAGGACAGCGAAGATGCAGGATTCGGATCCCCATGGAACTGCTGCTGGGTAAATCGAAAGAAGAGTTGCGCGAATTCTGCGTAGCGCTGGGCGAGCCGGCGTTTCGCGGGGCGCAGATTTATCATGCGTTGTACTCCGAAAGAAAATTTGATGTAGCGCAAATTACAAATCTTCCGGCAGCACTGCGGGAGCGGCTCGCGAAAGAAGCACGCGTCACACTGCCGGAAGTGAAGCAACGATTTGCGTCGGCGGACGGCTCGGTGCGGTATTTGTTTGATTTGGGAGGCGTCGAAGAAAAAAAACCTAACGCAGAGGACGCAGAGAGCACAGAGAAGAACGGAAGAGAAGGAGCAGGCCGCTTGCAGAAGCCCGCTGCGGTGGAAGCGGTGTTCATGCCGAGCGAGGGGCGGCAGACCGTTTGTATTTCCACGCAGGCAGGGTGCGCAGTGGATTGCCACTTCTGCCTGACGGCGCAGCTTGGGCTGATCCGAAATTTGACGGCCGGTGAAATTCTGGCGCAAGTGCTGCTGCCACTCGAAGAACACAAGACGCAACTCGCTCCCCAGACCAACATCGTGCTGATGGGGCAGGGGGAGCCGCTGTTGAATTTCGAGCCGGTGATGGCGGCGGTGAGGATTCTGCTCGATCCGGGCGGGATGGGAATTTCGCCGAAGCACGTGACACTTTCGACGAGCGGGATCGTGCCGGCCATCGAGCGGCTTGCGCAGGAGAAGGTGCGGCCGAAGCTGGCGATTTCGCTGAATGCATCGAACGACGAGCAGCGCGACGCGTTGATGCCCATCAACAAGAAGTATCCGCTCTCCGTGCTGATGGAGGCTTGCAAGAATTATCCGCTGCGGACGTGGGAGCATCTGACGTTTGAGTACGTGATGCTCGGCGGGCTCAACGATACGCTGGAGGACGCACGGCGCGTCGTTCGACTGCTGGCACCCGTGAAGAGCGTGAAAGTGAATCTGATCCCGTGGAATCCGGGGGAACTTCCCTACCGGGAATCGTCGCCAGAGCGGATTGAAGAGTTCCGGCGGATTCTGGTGGACCGGGGCGTGCCGGCGTTTGTGCGGTACTCGCGCGGGCGGGACGTAATGGCGGCTTGCGGGCAGCTGGCGCTGCTACAGGTTCAAAGCTCGCCAATGACCACACTTCGATCTTCCCTGTAGGTGAGGCATGCGCAATGGCGGCGGAAAGAGCTTTACGAACGGCCACGTTGAGAAACTCCTGCACGACCTGATAGCTTACGACGCCCTTGCCGGAGCCTAGCGCCTCGCGAATGAGGGCCTTCGCGCGCAGGGACTTAGCCGGCTCAGCCGGATCGAACGAGGACAAGGACATTTGGTATTGAGGAAAAAGCTATCGCTCATTCATTTCGTCACGAGTAAACCGGCGACCCGCGTTTACCTTTTCAAGCCGACGCATCAGGGCATCAAATTCCTGGACGTTTCCTTCTCTAGCGGTGAATTGTTCGAGCTATTCGCGGAAGGCGGCATTGAGAGTCCTACGCTGGGAACGAGCCAGGGCGCGAGCCCTTTCGATGAGATCGCGGTCAGCGCTAAGAGTGATGTGCACGACTCTCGAGTTAGACACAAGATTGACTTCAGGACCGAAGGCCGATGACGGAGAGGTGGCGGCCGGATTGGGGGCCCTGTTTGCGGTAGCTGAAGAGGAGATTGGGGCAGCAGGCGGTACAGAGGTCGCTAACGAAGATGTTTTGGGGGCGGAGGCCGGCGGCGAGGAGTTGGGCGCGATTGGCTTTGCGGAGGTCCAGGAGGACGTTTTTGGGCGGGGGCTGGTGGCCTGGGGGCATCCTATTGAGCCACTGGATGGGATTGGGTTCGTCGCCCGTACGGAATTCGTCGAACCAGCCGGGGGCTTCGGCAAATTGGGAGTGGAACTGGGCGGCGACTTCGGTGCTGACCTCGTAACAGCAGCCGCCGATCGAGGGGCCGATGGCGGCGAGCAGGTCGGCGGGTTTGGCTTTGAAGTGCATTTGCACCTCGCCGATAGCTTTGACGGCGATGCGGGCGAGGGTGCCGCGCCATCCGGCGTGGATGGCGGCTACGGTGCGGTTTTTGGGGTCGACGAGGAGTATGGGGACGCAGTCCGCGGTCTGGACGCCGAGGAGGAGGCCGGGGCGGTTGGTGGCGGAGGCGTCCCCTTTGCAGGGCTCGTGGGGGGCGGCGTTGAATAGATGGATTACATCGGAGTGGATTTGTTTGAGGGAGACGAGTTGGAGGTCGCTGACGCCGAGGGCGGATTGGAAGCGGCGGCGATTTTCGATGACATTTTCGCCCGGGTCCCAATCGGTGAAGCCGAGATTTAACACTTTTTTGGCTTCCAGCTCGCTGACGCCGCCGGGGCGGGTGCTGAAGCCGTGGACGAGCCAGGGGAATTGGTTCAGGGCGGGGACTTGGAGGATTTGGAGGCCGCGGGATTTGCGGGCGATCCAGTTGGAGTCGGATTGGGCAGAGGGGACATGGACAGGTAGAAATGTCTGTCCTGCTTTGGGCTTTCGTGTTTTCGTGGGAGCCACGGCGATATCAGTATAATCTCAGTCGTGTGAGCAGCCGAAATTGAGTTGTGCGATAAGCTGACGGTCCTAAAGACCCGCCACTACAGTAGGCCGGGCGGAAGCCCGGCGGCTACAGGCGAATCTGAGAGGGTCATTTGATAGTTGGGATGGGGGTGGACATTGCGGAGGTGGGACGGATTCAGGGGGCCATTGAGCGGCATGGGGAGGTATTTCTAAGGCGGATTTATACGGCGCAAGAGCGAGCGTATTGCGAGCAGTTCAAGAACAAGTATGAGCGGTATGCGGGGCGGTTTGCGGCGAAAGAGGCGGCGATGAAGGCGCTGGGGACGGGTTGGCGGCGCGGGGTGCGATGGGTGGATCTGGAAGTAGTGCGGGAAGCGAGCGGGCGGCCGACGTTGGCGCTGGCGGGGGAAGCGGGGAAAATTGCGGCGCAATTGGGAGTAAAGAATATTGCGCTCAGCATCACGCATACGGAGAGTCAGGCTTTGGCGCAGGTAATTTTCGAGAGTTGAATGTTGAAAGAAAAGGGAAGAGCTTTAACGCAGAGGGCACAGAGAACACAGAGAAGAAAAACGAAGCTTAACGCAGAGACACAGAGGACAGAGAGCAGGAAAGCAAAAGATTGCCCGCCAAGCTGTTTTCACTTTCACCTGAAATCATGGCATCTAACCAGAGATTGGCTGGATGGTTTCCTTCCAGGCGGACTCGCAGATAGTTGCTGGAGAGGGCGGGGGTAGTGTCCTCGGCAAAAACTTCGGAAGAATTGTCGCGACGGAGAGTGAGAACACGGAGGGTGCAGCCGAATTGGGATTGGCGGAAGGCGGAAGCTTTGGCTTCGCTGAGGGCGCGCAGTTGGCGGGCGCGGCGCTTGATGACGGCTGGGGGGACTTCGTTCGAAAGAGCGGCGGCTTTGGTGCCGGGGCGTTTGGAAAAGGAGAAGACGTGGAGGTAAGTGAAGGGCAGGCGCTCAATGAAGGCGAGCGTGGCGGCATGTTCGGCTTCGGATTCGCCTGGGAAGCCGGTGATGACGTCGGCGCCGATGGCGGCGTGGGGAAGGCGCTCGCGGATGAGCTCGAGGCGGCGGGCGTAGTGCTCGGCGCGGTACCAGCGGTGCATGGCGGCGAGGATGCGGTCGGAGCCGGATTGCAGGGGCATGTGGAAGTGCTGGGCGATGCGATCGGTGGAGGCAAAGAGTTCGACGAGATCCTGGGTAACGTCGAGCGGCTCGATGGAACTGATGCGGAGACGCTCAACGGAGGTTTCCTCGAGGATGCGGCGGAGAAGACCTTCGAATTCGACGCGTGGCGAAAGGTCGCGGCCGTAGGTGCCTAGGTTGATGCCGCTGAGGACGATTTCGCGGGCGGGGGAAAGAGACATTTTCTGAGACGCGGGGAGGACAGACAGGAATGTCTGTCCTACGGTTAGGCGCTGGATCTCGTGGATTACGGTGTCGGGTGGGAGGCTGCGGCTTTTTCCGCGGACGAACGGGATGACACAATAGGAACAGCGGGCATCGCAGCCGTCCTGAATCTTCAGCGTGGGGCGGGTGTGGTTCCCTTCCCCGCCGAGGACGGGCGCGGAGAGGAATTCGTTGCGATCGAAGATGTTGCCAGTGAGGATGGTGGCGAGCGGGGACGCAGAATCCCCTCGGCTGCGCTCGGGATAAAGCTGCGCTCCTTGGAAGGAATGGAACGGAACAGTGGAGTCCGAATGGAGTGCAGCAGCGGGGAAAAAGTCGTTCGCAAACTCGGCGGACGTTGCGGACGGGAGCGAATGGACGAGCTGGGGGATTTGGGGTTTATGGGAATTGCCGACAACCCAGGAGACACCGGGGAGAGCGGCGAGCTCTTCGGGGGCGCGCTGGGCATAGCAGCCGGTGACGATGACGCGAACGGCGGGGTTTGCGGCGTGGAGTTTTCGAATGGCGTCGCGGGCCTGGGCGTCGGCGGAAGCGGTGACCGTGCAGGTATTCACGACGACGAAGTCAGCGGAGGCGGATTCGGGTGCGGCGGTGCAACCGCGATCGAGCAATTGGCGCTCGATTGCGGCGCCATCGGCTTGCGTGGCGCGACAGCCGAATTGTTGGACATAGAAGGTCGTCATTGATTCAGGGCACTCAAAAACAAGAATTTAACACAGAGATCACGGAGCGGAATAATCCGGACCGCGATTCACTGCACACTGCATTCGCAGGGCCATGATAGCTGTTCAAGGAGTCCGAAGAAAGGCGTGGACTTCGGCGAGGACCGCGCCTTTACTCGTTGCGGGCTGCACCGTTACAATCTCTCGACTTCGATGGCTCGTCAACGACGCAATCCGGCTGCGCTGGACAACCCAAGAATTTCAATCGTGATTCCTGTCTACAACGAAAAAAACACGATTGACGAAATCCTGCGGCGCGTGGTGGACACGGAGATACGCAAAGAAGTGATCATTGTGGATGATTGCTCGACCGACGGGACGCGGCAAATCCTGGAAAACATGGCAGCGCGGCAGGCGAACGGGGAGGCCACGGCGCCCGCGCAGGACGGGAACGATGCGATCGAGCTGCGCGATTTGCGGTTTTTCTTCCAGACGCCGAACCAGGGAAAAGGAGCGGCTTTGCGGCTCGGATTTGCGCAAGCGACGGGCGAAATTGTGCTGGTGCAGGACGCCGACCTGGAATACGACCCGCGCGATTACGCGCGATTGCTGGAACCGATCGTCGATGGCCGCGCGGATGTGGTGTACGGTTCAAGGTTCCTGGGAGGACCGCAGCGCGTGCACTACTTCTGGCATTACGTGGCCAACAGGGTCCTGACGCTACTCTCGGATATTTCCACGAACTTGAAATTAACGGACATGGAGACGTGCTACAAGGTGTTCCGCAAAGAAGTGCTGAAAGGAATCGAGATCAAGTCCAACCGGTTCGGATTCGAACCGGAGATTACGGCCAAGATTGCGAAGCACAGGTGGCGCATCTACGAAGTGCCAATCAGTTATGCGGGGCGCACGTACGAAGAGGGCAAGAAAATCACGTGGAAAGACGGGGTGCAGGCATTGTGGTGCATCGTCCGGTATAAATTGGGCGACTAAACGTGAGCGGTGGCGTTGTCCGCGTAGCCGTGGGGGTGTTTTTGTTTCCAGGCCCAGGCGGACTGAATAATTTCTTCGAGCGAAGAATGGGAGGCCTCCCAGCCGAGGGCTTTCTTGAGTTTTTCCTTGCTGGCGACCAAGACTGCTGGATCCCCGGGGCGGCGTGGGCCGAGCTTGCGGGGAATTTTGCGGCCGGTGATGCGCTCGGCGACGTCAATCACTTCGAGAATGGAATAGCCGCGGCTGTTGCCGACGTTGAAGGCTTCGCCGTTAACGCGATCGATGGCTTCGAGCGCACGGACGTGGGAATCGGCGATGTCGAGGACGTGGATGTAATCGCGAACGCAAGTGCCGTCGGGGGTGGGATAGTCCGTGCCGAAAACATCGACATGAGGCAGATTGCCGGCGGCAGCGTCGAGGACGCGGGGAATGAGGTGCGTCTCGATGCGATGATTCTCGCCGAGCTCCTTTGAGGCACCGGCAGCATTGAAATAGCGGAGCACGGCGTATTGCAGGCCGGTATAGGAACGATAGTCCGCGAGAATCTGTTCGAACACCAGCTTGGATTTGCCGTAAGGATTGATGGGGGCCTTGGGATGGTCCTCGGGAATGGGGACGATTTCAGGTTCGCCGTAGGTGGCAGCGGTGGAAGAAAAGATGAATTTCTTCACGCCGTGGCGGGTGACGGCGTCCAGCAAGTTCACGCCGCCGGCTACGTTGGTGGCGTAGAAGATGCTGGGTTCGCTGACGGACTTAGCGACCAGAGCTTCGGCGGCGAAGTGCATCACGGCGTCAATCTTGTGCTGGGAAAAGACACTGTTGAGCTGAGGATAATTCGCGAGGTCTACCTGGAGAAAGGTTGCGCCCGGAGGCACGGCGGGGCGATGGCCTTCGACGAGGCTGTCCATGGCGATGACGCGCATACCGCGCGCCAGCAGGACTTCGGCGCAGATGCTGCCGACGTATCCCGCCGCTCCAGTAACAAGAATATTCATCGGTAGGTTCTCCAGGAGTTGGCCCGGCCAAAGCCGGTGCCGCTCAAGACCTCACTATAACGACAAGATGCGTGCCAAGTATTGGACACCAAATCTGCAAATTCGACAAAGACTAAACTTGGGACAAACGGCGCTGGAAGGTGAGAAGAATCAGGTCGGCGCGGCGGCGAACGCCGAACTTGTTGAGGAGGTTTGAAACGTGGAATTTCACGGTGCGTTCGGCAATGTTGAGCTTGCTGGCGATTTCCTTGTTCGAAAGATTCTCGAGGAGCGAATCGAGAACTTCTTGTTCGCGGCGACTGAGATTCGTGACGGAATCAGTCTTCAGGCGGCGGCCCTGGCTCGTGAGGATGGAATCGACGAAACCGGAGAGGAGCTGGCGCGGGACCCAGAAACCTCCGTTGGCGACCAAGGGCAGCGCTCGGATCAATTGCTCGCGGGCTTCGACGTAGGTGAGCAGGCCTTTCACACCGAGACGGAGAAGCGAAAAGCTGTTGGCATCGTTGTGCTGCTCGCCGACGACGATCAGGCGAGCTTCGGGGTGGCGTTCGAGAATATTGGCCAAGAGAGCGCCGGTAGCGGGCTTGGCGGCGTGGGCGTCGATGACGTAGACCTGGGCGCGAGGCGGCTCCAGATTTCGGAGATCGGGCGCCAAAGTGGATTCCAGCTGTTTGAGAACGACTTTGTATTGAGCTTTAGACAAAATGCGCTCGAACTCGCTCAGCACCAGGGGGTGCGGCGAGAGGACGCAAACCGTCAATTTGGCAGAAGCGCGTTTCGTAGTCACTGTTTGCCAGCGTAGTGAAAACTGGCCAAAGGGGCAAGTCCCTTTGATGGGCCTGTTCTCGAATTGTTACTGACACCTACGATGCTTTGCCCGGGGTACCACCTTCAGGAGAATCTCAACGATACGTTGGCAGCCTGGCCTCGAAAAGGCAGTATAGCACCGGGGTGTTGGGCATTCGGCAGGGCCTAATCGCCGTTCGCGCGAGAAAAGTACTAGTTTAATGCAGGGAAGTTCGCTTCCCGAAGAAAACCCCCGTAAGATAGAGGGTTAGCAAAAGTCGGCTATTACTGCCACTTTCCGCTTTTCACCAGGGAACCCCAGAAGGAGCATTGCCTTCCAGCGGATGCGTGATCTGAACGAATCGGCCAAAGCGCTGCGGGAGCTGCTCTCGCAACGAATCCTCGTGCTTGACGGCGCGATGGGAACGATGCTGCAGCAGCGGGAGCTGAGTGCGGCGGACTTCGGCGGAGCTGCGCTCGAAGGCTGCAATGAAAACCTGGTTCGAACGCGGCCGGACGTGGTGCTGGATATCCACCGAAAATATTTTGAAGCGGGGTCGGACATCGTCGAAACTAATAGCTTTGGCGGCGCCCCGATTGTGCTGGCGGAGTATGGGCTGGCGTCGGACGCGCATTTGCTGAACAAGCGCGCGGCGGAGTTGGCGCGGCAGGCGGCGGATGAGTTTAGCACGCCGGGGAAGCCGCGATTTGCGGCGGGTTCGATAGGGCCGACGACCAAGGCGATTACGGTGACGGGAGGCGTCACGTTCAACGAGTTGCGTGAAGCTTATTACGTGCAGGCGAAGGGTCTGGTTGAGGGCGGCGTGGATTTGCTGCTGGTCGAGACCTGCCAGGATACGCGGAACATCAAGGCAGCGATCCTCGCGATCCAGCGGCTTTCCAAGGAAATTGGGAGCGAGGTGCCGTTCGTCATTTCGGTGACGATTGAACCGATGGGCTCGATGCTCGCGGGGCAGACCGTGGAGGCAATGTGGGCGTCGCTGCGGCACGCGAAGCCGCTGGCGTTTGGAATGAATTGCGCGACCGGGCCGGAGTTCATGACGGACCACATTCGAACGCTGAGCCAGCTCACCGGTGAGTATGTTTCGTGTTATCCGAATGCGGGCTTGCCGGATGAAGAAGGCAAGTATTTGGAGACGCCGACGACGCTGGCGGCGCAGCTTGAAAAGTTTGTGGACCATGGCTGGTTGAATTTCATCGGTGGATGCTGCGGAACGACGGAAAAGCACGTTCGGGCAATCGCGCAGATGGTGGAAGGCAAGAAGCCGAGGGTGCGGCCGGCGGAAGCGCATCGCGCGGTGTATTCGGGGATCGAGACGATCGAAGCAGAAGAGAGCACGCGGCCGCTGCTGGTGGGAGAGCGGACGAACGTGATCGGGTCGCGGCTGTTCAAGAATCTGGTGGCCGAGGAAAAGTGGGAAGAAGCGAGCGAGATTGCGCGACGACAAGTGCGTGGCGGGGCGCATATCGTGGACGTGTGCCTGCAGAGCACGGAGCGCGACGAGAAGCAGGATATTCCGCCGTTCTACGAAAAGCTGATCCGCAAGGTGAAAGCGCCGGTGATGATCGACACGACCGATCCATCGGCGATCGAGCTGGCGCTGACGTATTGTCAGGGCAAGGCGATTCTCAATTCCATCAATCTGGAGGATGGCGAAGAGAAATTCGAACGGGTTGTGCCGATCGCGCATGAGTTCGGGGCAGCGGTAGTGGTGGGATGCATTGACGAGGACAAGCTGCAGGCGCAGGCATTTACGCGCGAACGAAAGCTGGCGATTGCACAGCGTTCTTACAAATTGCTGACGGAGAAGTACGGACTGGCACCGGAGGACATCGTTTTCGATCCTTTGGTTTTTCCCTGCGCGACGGGCGACGAGAACTATATCGGTGGCGCAGTGGAAACGATGGAGGGAATCCGGCTGATCAAGCAGTCGTTGCCGGACGTACGGACCATCCTGGGGATTTCCAACGTGTCGTTTGGACTGCCGGCCGGCGCGCGCGAAGTGGTGAACTCGGTTTTTCTATACTACTGCACGAAAGCGGGGCTGGATCTCGCGATCGTGAACACAGAAAAACTCGAGCGCTTTGCGTCCATTCCGTCACATGAGCGAGAGCTGGCGGAAAACCTGCTTTTTTCGCATCCACCGAAGGAAGTTCCGGCGGACTATTCGAACGGCGCGCCGCTGCGGAATGTTCCTGCGGACTGGCGCCAACAAGATAAAGAGCAGCGGGCGGCCGTCAATCAATTTCACATCGCGGCGATCACCGAGCATTTCCGCACCGCAAAAAAGAAAGATAAAGCACGTGCGGCGGATCTACCGCTGGACGAGCGGCTGGCGAACTACATCATCGAGGGCACGCGAGACGGGCTGGTTGTTGATCTGGAGCGGAAACGCGCGGAAGGTACGCCGCCGCTGGATATCGTAAATGGACCGTTGATGGCGGGGATGGCGGAAGTCGGACGGCTTTTCAATGCGAACGAATTGATCGTGGCGGAAGTGCTGCAGTCAGCCGAAGCGATGAAGGCGGCGGTGAGCCACCTGGAACAGTTCATGGAGAAAGCGGATACGGCGAAGCGCGGCAAGGTGGTTCTGGCGACGGTGAAGGGTGATGTGCATGACATCGGGAAAAATCTCGTCGAAATCATTTTGAAGAACAATGGGTATGACGTGGTGAACCTGGGCATCAAGGTGCCGCCGGAGGATTTGATCAAGGCCTATCAGGAACACCATCCGGATGCGATCGGACTATCCGGGCTGCTGGTGAAGAGCGCACAGCAGATGGTGATCACGGCGAGCGATTTGAAGGATGCGGGCATCAAGGTCCCGTTGCTGGTGGGCGGAGCGGCGCTTTCCGCGAAGTTCACACAGACGAAGATTGCGCCGAGCTATGGGAAAGCGGTGTGCTACGCGAAGGACGCGATGACCGGGCTGCGGTTGATGAATGAACTGATGGACCCGGCGACGAGGGAAACCGTGGTGCAGGCGCACACCTCTTCGGGAAATGGATTTGGTGTAACGACGACAGTGAGCGTGACGGAAATTCCGAAGGTGAGCCGCTCGCCGCGCGTTCGAACGGACCTGCCGATTCCGCGCGTTGCGACACTGGAACGCAAGGTGCGGCTGGTGCCGGATTTGCGAGAGGTCTGGAGCTACATCAATCCGTTAATGCTGTATGGGCGGCACATGGGATTCCGGGGCGACTTTGAGAAACGGCTCGAAGGGCGCGACCCAAAGGCCGTGGAACTGTTTGAGAGCATGGAAGAAGTGAAGAAGGGGGCCGCGGAATTCATGAAGATTCGCGCGGTGTGGCAATTCTTCGAGGCAGAGGCGGCGGGGGAATCCCTACATCTCTTCGCGCCGGGCGCTGAGCAACCGTTGCACACGTTTCGATTTCCGAGACAGAGGCAAGGCGACTATTTGTGTTTGAGCGACTATGTGTTGCCCGCACAAAAAGGGCAGCGCGACCACGTAGCGCTGTTTGTAGTTACTGCAGGCGAAGGAATACGCGATCGCGGGGAAAAGGCGAAGAACGACGGTTACTATTTCAAGTCGCATGGCTTGCAGGCGCTGGCGATTGAAACGGCAGAAGGATGCGCGGAGTGGCTGCACCGGCGCATCCGAGAGGATTGGGGTTTCCCTGACCCACCAGAGATGACCATGGCCCGGAGATTTACGTCGCGCTACCGCGGGAAGCGCTACAGCTTTGGGTATCCGGCTTGCCCAAATTTGGAAGATCAGGCGGGGCTTTGGAAACTGTTGCGACCGGAAGAAATTGGCGTGGAGCTTACCGAGGGAATGATGATGGATCCTGAGGCTAGTGTCAGCGCGCTGGTGCTCCACCACCCCGATTGCACGTACTTCTCGGTGGGCGATACCCCTGAAGCCTAGGCGCGGACAAGTCTTAGCATCGGCATTGCATCCTGATTCTCCACTCTAGGGCCGGACTTTCGAAACCAGCATCCAAAGGTGTTTCTAAACAGAACGTCATAAGTAATTGCGCATTAGATCGATGTATGTTCTTCTAGTGGAATGAAACCACTTACGATTGCGGACTCCGCAACCATCATTCTGGGATTACAAGATGAAATTCGACGAACCGAGGAATCA
>WNFG01002520.1_pt1 | contig 15349 bp, 17 predicted proteins | sample 5400431 | NCBI WGS metagenome assembly WNFG01 (sample SAMN13153346, study PRJNA577476) | soil metagenome | isolation source: 120 cm saprolite under Douglas fir tree site 2 hole 3 replicate 2 | place: USA:California | collected 2015-04-18 | reverse complement strand
TTTATCGGCTCGCGGCGGCGTTGAGCTGGGTGCCACGCCGGTTGCGGCTTGCACTCGCACGACATATTGGGCGTCTCGCCCCGTCGCTCATGCCAACCGAACGGACCGCAATCCAGAAGGCCATGGCGCGCTTCACCGGTGTCACCGGATCCCAGCTGGACACGCTCACTGTTCGCGTGTTTACCGATTTCGCCATGTGCTTCAGTGACTTGGTTTCGACAAACCGACAGCTCGCCGCGCTTCGCACCTCCCATGTCGGCAACGTGGAGGGCGTCGAACGGCTGGCCAGCCTGTCGGGAGGACTCATCTCGCTGACTGCCCACGTGGGCAACTGGGAGCTGGCCGGGCGGCTCCTCGCCGGAAGGAGTGCCCGGCCGACGCACGTGGTCGTCGCTCCGGACGAGGCGCGAGAGCTACAGCGCTGGGTGCGGCGGGATGGCGAGGGGGTGCGCTTCGTCTCGCGCTCGCGTCCCACCGTGTCGCTGGAATTGCTCGCCGCACTCCGACGCGGCGAGGTGGTGGGCGTGCAAGGGGACCGGGCGCTCGGTACCAAGGGAGACGTTGAGGTCCCCTTCTTTGGGCGACCGGCCCGGTTCCCGCTCGGGCCGTTCCTGCTGTCCAGCGGAGTTGGGGTCCCACTCTTGCCGGCCTTCTGCGTCCTCGACGCGCAGTATCGGTACGTGGTGAAAATAGCCGAGCCGTTCACCGCCGCGCGCGGCGAGGAGGAAGCCGCCGCGCGCACCTGGGTGGCAGCCCTCGAGGCCATCGTGCGGGAGTACCCGACTCAGTGGTTCAATTTCTTTGACATCTGGGAGCCGTTCGACCAGTAAGACCACTGTCGTCCAGGGGAGATGGGGTGGAAATCGACAAGGTGCTCGAGGAGCTCAAGGACATCATGGTGGAGCGGCTCAAGTTCGAGCCGAGCCGGCTCCCAGACCTTTCCCTGGCCACCGTGCTACCCAAGGACATAGAGGGATCGCTCGGGCTTGATTCGCTCGACTTCATCGAGCTGTCGATTGGCATTGAGGAGCGCTTTGGGTTCGTGATCGATGAGGCGCAAGATCTGGAGGCACACTTTCAGTCGCTAGGTCCGTTGGTCGAGTACATCAGATCGCGTTTGGCCGACCGCTGACAACGGAAGTCATGCCGGCGTCGCTACCGACGAGCAATCTGCAAGATCCATGGATGAGGTCAGGGCCACGCTGGCGATCGGCATAGGACACGCCAAAGCCGAAGCGGACGCCGCGTTGCTCCGGGAGATGCTCCCTCCATATCTCCTGCATGTTATCGACGCCTCGTTCCTCCGGTCGCACCTCCTATACGACGAGTTCGTCTACCGCTTGGTACTCAAGGTCATCCGCGAGACGGGGCTTGAGTCGGCGATGCGGGAGGGAGGCAGCGCAGAGGTGATCGCCGCACGGGAGGGACTCGAGGTCGGCCAAGCCGTCGTGCCCCTCGACTGGATGCTGCGACTACTGGCCGCGCGTGGGGTACTGGAGCAGTTGCCCGGTGCGGCGACTCACGAGTTCCGTGCGCGTGGTCCCTTGCCGACGACAGATCTTGCCGCCGTGCGCGATGAGCAGCTTCAATACGATCCATCGTGGATGCCTTCCTATGTCCTCGCGGAGACGGTCGCACAGGATTATCCCGCGTTCCTGCGGGGAGACGTCGTCGGTGAGGAGGTGTTGTTCTCGCCGCGGCGGCTTCGGCTCTGGGTCGACTTCTTTTCGAACCAGAATGGCTTGTACGCCGTGAACAACCGGATTGGAGCGGCGGCAGTCGAGCAGTGGCTCCCTCTGGACGCGGGGGTGGTTGTTGAACTCGGAGGAGGGTTAGGTAGCGGTGCCATCGCAGTGCTGGAGCGCCTGGGGGTGGCGGGCCGGCTTAGAGCAATCAAAGAGTATCGGTTCACCGAGCTCGTACCCGCGTTCCTGAGGCGCGGTGAGCAGGCGTTGCGGGCGCGTTGGCCTGAAGACGTGCCCATCAGATTCGACATCCTCGATATGAATCGCCCGTTCGAGGCGCAGGGTATCGCACCGTCCAGCGTCACCGCGGTCTATGCGGTGAACACACTCCACGTAGCACATGATCTTGATTTCACGCTGGGCCAGATCCTGCGCACACTTCGTCCAGGCGGTTGGTTGATCGTATCCGAGTGCGTACGTCCGTACCCGCGCCAGGCCATCTATGCCGAGTTCATTTTCAATCTAATCCAGACATTCCGATCTCCGCGCCTGCATCCCGTCTACCGTCCTAATGGTGGATTCCTCACCCCCGACCAGTGGAAGGGGGCGATCGAATCCGCTGGGTTCGCGGACACACGTTTCGTCCCGGATGTCATGCGGATCCGCCGGAAGGTTCCCGATTTCTTTGCCAGTGCGATCGGAGCGATCCGCCCGAACTGAGCTGGGGCATCGGCGGCGCTGTGCCGTCGGCTCGTGGGGCGGCCAGCGTCAGGGTGTGGCGTCTTATCTCACGGTGACGGCAGCCCGAGGGGGCCACGGCCGGGCGCCCGCCGCCGGAGGCGTTCATATCGACTGCGGCCTACCTATCAGCGTAGTTCAGCGCCAGAAACAGAGAGAGTAGGATCCCCATGGGGAACAGGCTGGTGAGCCAGACTACGAAGCGGAGATGGGATGACGGTGGAGCGGATCCGCACAAGCGACATTGCGGCCGTGCTAGGATGTCGCGGACTTCAAATTTAGCGGGGGACGTGCGTCATGGCCGTCAAGATCAGCATACGGCCTAATGGCCCGTATCTTGTAGAAGGCGAGGTCGAGTTAGTAGATGTCGACGACAACAAGATTGACACAAGTGCGCGGGGGCCGAGGTTCGGAGGGCTGGGGCTTCGGGTCACTGGCGCGCGGCAATGCCCTTCGCCGGCCTACCGACGTGGTCGTCCTGACGGCAGGGGAGTGGAGGGCGCTTGACGGCACGGCCGTGTCCAGCGCGGTGGTCATGCACGGGATCTAGATTCATCCGTCATCCTGACCCTGCGCTCGCGTGTCCTTCCTCCAGTCGCGAGCCCGCTCGGCCCGCGAAGGATTCGGTAAGCCGGTCCTGCGCAAGGAGGACGCGCGCCTCCTCGTCGGTGCGGGCTGCTACAGCGACGACGTCAACCTGCCCGGCCGGGCCTCCGCGTGCTTCGTGCGCTCGCCGCACGCCCACGCGTGGATTGGGCGCATCGACATCGCGGCGGCGCTCCCCACGCCGGGGGTAATCGCCGTGCTCGCCGGGGAGGACGCGTCGCCGACGGTATGAAGCCACTCACCCATAGCCCGATGCCGGGGAATCCTCACGAGGAGATGGTCCGGCCCGGCGACGTGTCCTTCATTGCCCCGCACCCGCCGATCCCGGCCGACCGCGTGCGCCTCGTGGGGGAGGTGGTGGCGATGGTCATCGCCGAGACGCCCGCTGCCGCGCGGGACGGCGCCGAACGCATCGCCGTGCCCCCGCGCAAGAAGTCGTAGCCGGAGCCGTGCCGGTGGGCCCCCGGACCCGACCCCATCCCGTCATCAAGAAGCACTATGATCGTGAGCGGGACCGCCGGCTCTTCGTCACCGCGCTGTTCGACGAGTCCGCGCGCTACTACGATCGGGTGGAGGCGTTCCTGGCGCTGGGCTCGGGGCAATACTACCGGCGCTGGACCCTCGAGCGCGCCGGGCTGCGTCGCGGCATGACGGTGCTGGACGTCGCCACCGGCACCGGGCAGGTGGCGCGCGAAGCGGCGCGCATCGTCTACCCTTCCGGGGTGGTGATCGGCGTCGATCCGAGTCGCGGCATGCTCGAGGAAGCGAGAAAGTCGGCGACCGGGCCACTCGTGCAGGGCATTGGCGAGGCGCTACCCTTCGCAGCCGAGCGCTTCGACTTCGTCAGCATGGGCTTCGCGCTGCGTCACGTCTCCGATCTCGAGGCCGCGTTCGCCGAATACCGGCGCGTGCTCAAACCGGGCGGTCGCGTGCTCCTGCTGGAGATCACCCGGCCGCGATCGGGGCTCGGCCGCTGGCTGGCCCGGATCTACCTCCAGAAAGTCCTGCCGCTGCTCGTGCGGATCACCACCGGGAGCGGCAAACCCGCCCGGCTGCTCCGGTACTACTGGGACACGATCGACGAATGCGTGCCTCCCGCGACGATCCTGGATGTGCTGCAGGCGAGCGGGTTCGAGCGCGTGGAGCGCCGGACGTGTGGCGGGATCATGAGCGAGTACCTCGCCGCCAGACCGGCGAGCTGACGCGCCGCCCACACCCTCGGGCCGCGGCGCGCCGCCGGGCCGGCAAGGAGAGAAGTCATGTCGATCAGCCAGAGTGAGAAGGCCGGCCGATTCCGGGCGCTAAGCGGTTATTAGAATAGCTATTTTCGCCAGTGTTTATGCGGGTCCCAGCGGTGTTTAGTCCCGTTTTTCGCGCACCCTCCGTGTAGAAGTGCAGGCGCTCGGCGTGCGCGAGCCCGAGGAGTTCGCCGCCGCGTTTGCAGTGATGACGCGCCGCAGGCCAGACGCGATGTTCGTGGTTGCGGATGTGCTTACGAACATGAACCGTAAACGATTTGTCGAGTTCGCGGCGACGCACCGCATTCCCGCAATGTATGAGTCCGGTGTCATCGTCCGTGAGGGCGGGCTAATGTCGTATGGGCCCAGCTTCGAGGACGGTTTCCGTGAGGCCGCCCGCTACATCGATCGGATTTTCAAGGGTGCAAAACCGGTTGACTTGCCTGCGGTACAGTCGACGAGGTACTACCTCGCTGTCAATGTCAGGACAGCGGCTACGCTGGGACTCACGATTCCGCCGTCGCTCCTCCTTAGGACCGATGAGCTGGTCGAGTAGAGTGGATCGCCGAACGGGCCGCTGCAGTAGAGGGGCGGCGCCGAACGGCACTCACGCCGCCTTTAACGTGAGCGTGCCGCGGACGGGCAGGCGGACCGGGAATGGACCGGCGATCGCATCCCCTTAGGGATTTGAACCCATGTTGCCCGGTGGGTCCTAGGCCTTTCTACGAATCCGAGCCGTACGCACCGCTCTCGTTGACTCGAACTCAACTCGGACCGAATCATGCGTTTCTATCCGTCCTGATCCGGAAGCTCAGGTTAGGTCGACGCGCCGAAATTCACGGATCATAACGGATACGAACAGATCATCCGTCCGAGCCGGGAGATGGAGGCGGGTCTGAAAATCCTGGTGTCGGCGGTTCAATCCCGTCCCAGCCCACCATTCTTCTCAGCTACTTGCCTGTCAGGGAATTTCTCTCGAACTGACTTTGTGCCCAGATTTGTGCCCAACTCGGGCACACTCCAGTGCATTCCAGTGCACGAAGACGGAGGAGACGCCGGCGCCTCCGCGAGAACCGCTCATCCGACGCAGCGAACGCCTGACCCTCCTGGTCAGCCGCCTGCTCGGCGAGTTCGGACTCACATCGATTGCGGCAGCCGAAGGTCCAAGCCTAGCGCGAGGAGAACCGCGGCGGACGTCTTCGGTCTCTTGTCTAGTAGCAAGCCCAAGGCCTGACCTCTAGGCCGAGCAGCTCGGACAGAGGATCAACGCGGCTGGCGTGCAGCCGCTCCCGTCGGGCCTCTGTTACCCGTCTTCCCTGGCGTCCACGAATAACCTGTCCTACTAAGACTGGACAGGTTGTGTCGCGCTCAGCGAGCAATCAGAGCTCCCACGTGCGAACCTGCCGGTCGGTCTGCTGTACGATTCGATTCAACTCCGTGTGCACTATTGGCAAGGCGATCGACGGGATGCGCTCCATGATCACGGGTCGTGGTTCGAGCATGAAACTCCCGCGCCAGCCGAGAGCCCGGTAGAACCCCAGCAGCGTCTTCAGTTTCGCGAGTTCATCCACGGAAAAGCACCGGTCGGTCGCGAGGAGCCGAATCGTCACCGCAAGAGCGCCTCGAGCCGATCCAGGGCCTCGACCTAGCTGATCTGCGCCGGGGCAGGGGTGGCGGGGGTGGCCGGCTCCTGCTGACGAGATCCTGGCTCGTGCTGCAGGCTGCCAGGGGAGAGTTCTGATCCTGCCGGGTCTCTCTTAGCTTTTTCCCGCCAGCCTCCCATAGCACGAGCATAGCCAGTCGTTCGCTCAGCCTTCCAGTCGTGACTCGGAGACCGAAACGACGCCGACGAACGCGGAGCAAAGCAAGAAGTCAGGTGCGACGACGCCGAAGAGAGACGGAGTGGATCGACAAGGTAGTGGCCGACGCTCGCAAACGCGGGACGCCGAATGACTATTGCAGTGCTGCCGATCTTCCTTTATCCTTTGCGACCCATCTTCACCGCATGGAGTGTGCTGATGATGCAGAACTGGATGCTCGTATGCAGGATTGCATGGCCAGGGCGACGCTGATGGCGGAGATTGTGCGGCTCGCCAACCAACGGCGGCAGGCAGGCATCCCGACCGGGAACGCCCGGGGAGTAACTTCGTGATGAGGCGGAAAGAAGTAACGACCCGTTACGGTGAGACCCACCCGGCGCCCGAGTGGTACTCGGCTACTGGCGCCCCATCGAGGCGATGTTTTCTGCTTTTCGAACTACGGCACACGGTTTGCTCACAGGAGGCCACTTATTTATGGACGAGAGAGCGAAGACGTGCCCGCGATGCGGAGGCGCGGTTCACACGCTGCGCCGCTTCACGCGATTGGGCCGCACTGTCTCAGTGGTCGTGTGCCGGGTCTGTCGGTACACGGAATTTGCGGCAGGCAGTCCAGCCGCTACGTAGTCAGGCGTCATCTGTCGATCGGCACGCGCCCGAAGGCAAAGGAGGCCGCCGTCTCATGCGAGAACTTCTCGTGGCTTTGACAGCGTTCTTTGACGAACACCAGCGCTGCGGCGAGTTGGACGGCGGCCGAGACAGCGGATACATCTGGCTAGGGTGCTCCTGCGGCGCGCAAATCGCCCACCCGGCTACCGCGCCTCCCCCAACACCGCCAGAAGTTCCGAAGCTGCCGATCGCCAGGATGCCCGACTAGGATGTCATATCTCGTAGATTGCAGTCTGCGAGCAGGGGGGCGTAGCCCACCCGAGCAGCTCACCCACAAAGTGAGAGCCAAGTGAACACGTACTTATTCCAAGATGCTGTCGCGTTCTTGGAGGGGGGAATCGGGCCTGCGCCCTCGGAAAACGCATGGCACATCATCTTTGACGACGACCGGAAAAGGAAAGGAAGCGAACAATGACTCAACGCCTCGTCGGCCTCATCCTTGGCGTCGGGACGGGCCTCCTGCTCGGCGGGCAGCTTGTGATCGCCGCGGACCGAATCGACCTCTTCGACGAGAAGGCGAACCGGACCGGCTACATCATCGTCGATCCGAAGACCAAGCGGTTCGACACCTACGACACAAAGTCGAAGCGCACAGGGTGGGGGACGATCACCCGGGAGTCCGGGGACGTCCAGGTCTACGACAAGGACGGGAATCGGGTCGGAATCGGGACGCTCCCCGGCCCAGGCGTGAAGCGATGACCCCGACGCTCCTGCTCATCATGCTCCCGCTGATGGCGGTCATCGCTCCAGCGAGTGGTGCCGGCGCGAGCGCCAAGTCCCTCAAGGGCGGCGAGTGTCAGGCCTTCATGAGTACCTGCCTCAAGGCCGACAGGAAGTCCTAGCGGAGTCCCTCAGCGCGGGTGTAAGTTCACCCCGCCTGGCCGTCCCTTTCGCGTGGGCCCTCCTAGACGGGCGGTCAGGCGGGGGTTCCTTGTGGACCGACGTGCGTTCCCGCGTACCGTGGCTGGCAGCCTCCTCGCCGCGCCGTTCGTCGCCGGGGCGCAGCCCGCAGGGAAGATTGCTATTCATCGGACCGTGATATCCGGCAGCTCAGGCGTGCGGATTCGTCTCCCGGCCCGTGGAACTGGTCAAGGAGAAATCATGAGAGATCGACCGTGACACCACGAGGCGTCGTGACCGGCTTGGGCGTCGCGTCTCCCATCGGCATCGGCGTCGGGCAATTCTGGAAGGCCGCACTGGTCCGCCACCCCTCTCCTACGCGCCCGCGCCGACCTACTACGCGGCGCCGCCCGCGTATGGAGCGCCGCCGGCTTACGCTGCCGCGCCCGCTTACGCGAACCCGGCCTATATTGCGCCGGCACCGGTGCAGCCGAGGGTTGTTCAGTATCCGCACGGCCGCTACGTGCTCCGGGGCGACGGCATCACAACCGCCTACCAGTGGGTATGGATTCCGAATCCACCGAGCGCGCCTCCGGCCGCTCCGCCGGCTCCATCCCAGTAGTGGCGAGGGGACGCGTCGCTCGCGATTCGGCGACGCGGGCGCGCGCGGACCTATCCGCGTTGGCTCAGCTCCAATAGACGGTATCTTCCCGCGGGGCTGCTCAGTGGGTCTGAGTACCAGGCCGCCTCGGCCGCTCCACCGCCTGCACCCCCACCTCGATTGGTCCCGAAGTTTGAGGTAGCCAGCCGCCTCGGCCTGACGGTGCCTGGTTGGGCCACCATTCCTAGTCCGGGTTAGTTCCTTCTAGAGCTCCGGCCCAATTCTCTCCAGGCAGTCACCACCAGGGCGTGGCAGGCCTTTAGGGGGACGGAGTAGGGCAGGAATCGCCTTGACACTCGCCTGAGAGCCACCTAGGGTGCTCGTGCTAGTTCCCACCGTCTAACCGTCCGGCTCGCGGGGGCATTGGAGGCCTCCGGGTTCGGGTTCCTTGAACAGTCTGCCGGCCGCTCCGGACGCAGTCGGCCGACCGGAAACTCTGGGCCCATCGCGCGCCTCGCGTGGCATCCGATCCTGATCGCGTTCTAACCAGTGTTAGAGGGAGGCAGACCCATGACGGCGATTGCAGGGGTTGCCAAGAAATTCTTCGAGGCCTGCGAAACGGGGAAGGGATGGGAGAGATGCAAAGAGTACTGTAAGCCGGATGCTACGTTTTCTGCGCAAGCCGAGCCACTGGCAGACACACGGACCCTGCAACAGTACACGGACTGGATGAAGGGGTTGCTGACGTTTATTCCTGACGGACGATATGCACTAAAGTCGTTTGCCACAGATGAAGACCGGAACAGCGTCTGTGCGTACGGCGTCTTCTCGGGGACGCATACTGGCGCGGGTGGTCCCTGTCCGCCAACTGGCAAGAGGGTGAACACAGACTATGTGTATGTGATGGAGTTTGACGGGGACAAGATCCGGCACATGACGAAGATCTGGCATGCGGGATTAGCCATGAAGGAGCTCGGGTGGGTCTAGTGCCTCGTGGGCTCGACTTCGACGGTCTCCGGTAGTCATCGTTTTGAGTGAGGTGCTTGCGTTTGGCTTCATCCTGTTCCGGCGGGAGGCATGCGCAGGGCAGGACGTTTCGGTTAGAGGTTCAGTGCACATCGTGAGCCCCGCTCGGGGTGTGAGGTGAGAGGCGCAGAGGCGATCTACGCTGGCTACGTCGTGCACTGCCCCCTCGGCGGTTACGTTTGGCAGGCAATCCACTACCTACATGGTTTACGCGACGCCGGGCTCGAGCCGTTCTTCTACGAGGACACCTGCCATACCTGGGAGGCCTTCGACCCCGTCCATCGCACGAGCGGCGCAGACTACGAGGCCGGCATTGCGCTCGCAGGCGAGGCGTTCGGTCGGGCCGGGTTCGGCGACAGCTGGGCGTTCTTCGACGCCCAGCGCAACAAGTGGGCCGGTGCCGGCCGCGACGCCGCGCGCGCGGCGTTCGCCAATGCGCGGATCCTGGTGAACGCCGGCGGCGTGCATCGCTTCGGCGCGCCAGAGCGTGCCGGGAAGACGAACGTCTACATCGACATGGATCCGGCCTACACGCAGATCCGCCTCGCCGGAGGCGACCGGGTGCTCCGCGATCTCCTCGGCGAGCACGACGTGCACTTCACCTTCGGCGAGAACATCGGCTCGTCGAATTGCCGCGTTCCGACTGGCGGGATTCGCTGGCACCCGACGCACCAGCCGGTCGCGCTCGAACTCTGGCCCACGGGCCCGGTGCCTGCCGAAGCGCTGTTTACGACTATCGGGACTTGGAGCTTCGGCGGCCGGGACGTCGAGCTAGACGGCGAGCGCTACTCGTGGCGCAAGCGCGACGAGTGGGAGAAGATCGTGGACCTGCCGCGGACGTCGGGTGTCTCGTTCGCGCTGGCGATGGAGGTCAAGGACGCCACCGACCTCGCCTGGCTCGAGGCGAATGGCTGGGCGGTGCGCGATCCGATTGCGATCTCGCGCGATGCGGACCGCTACCGCGATTTCGTGCGCGGCTCGCGCGCAGAGTTCACGACGGCGAAGGACGTGAACGTGCGACTTCGCAGCGGCTGGTTCAGCGATCGAAGCGCGTGCTACCTCGCCGCGGGGCGGCCCGTGGTGACCCAGGATACGGGCTTTGACGAGCGGCTGCCCGTGGGCGAGGGGCTTTTCTCGTGGCGCGATCTGGCGGGAGCGCGCGCGGCGGTGCAAGCGATCGCCGACGAGCCGCTGCGACACGGGGCGGCGGCGCGCCGGATCGCCGAAGAGTACTTCGCGGCGCCGCGTGTGATCCGAGACCTTCTGCGCGTGATCTAGGCCGGCGGGAGGGTGGCGGGGGGACGGCGGGGCGCGGCCCGCGAGGTTTCGCGTTGAGCACTGTGTGTGGCTTATCAACGAAGTCACGAACAAGCGGCCTCTGAGTGGCTTCAACTCGGATGGGCGCACGGGAGCCGCGTGAAGCCATGGGCCAGCTGTATGACCGGGAGCGATGGCGTTGACGCGTATCTTGCGCGGCGCCAGTTCGAGCGCCAATCCCCTGGTCAGCGTCTCGATGGCGCCTTTCGTGGAAGCGTACAGCTGGGCTCCCGGCACCGGATGCGAGCCGACGATAGAGCTGAGGTTGATGATGCTCCCGCCGTCGGCCCCGAACCGCTTGATCGCCTCCTGCACGGTGAGAATCGCCCCGAGAACGTTGATGTTGTAGTAGAGGTGAAAGCTCTCTTCGGTGATCTCCTCGAAGGCGCCGAAGCGGAATACCCCGGCATTGTTGACCAACACGTCCAGTCTTCCGAACGCAGAATTCACTTCCTTGAATAACCGCGCGACATCTGCAGCCTTGGACACGTCGGCCCCGACCGCGATCGCCTCGCCCCCGTTGTGGGTGATCGCCTGGGCGACGCGCTCGGCGCCTTCCCGGTCGGAGGAATAGTTCACGGCCACGCGCGCGCCAGCAGCTCCCAAGGCCGTTGCAATCCCACCGCCGATGCCTTTGGACGCGCCCGTCACGATTGCCACTTTCTTAGACAATCTGCTCATACTCACCTCCCCGTACCCCCGAACGTCCATCGCTGTGAATTGGGCCTCGCGAGTGAACCTCTCGATTCATGCTCCTCATGGTAAAGGGCGCGTCTTGAGACAGCGCGTCACGAATCGTCGGCGACCCGGAAGTGATCCCGAGGAATGTCGGGAAGAGCGAGCATTGCCGCCGCAAAGCAATTCCGTCAAAAGATTCGTCGTGGCGCGAGCTGCGCCGGTCCCAGGCAGCGGCAAGCGTCTAAAAACTTGCCAATTCGGATCATGGTGGGGTACGGAGAAATTGCTGAAATAGAAGAATTCCTTGGTTGCGGGGGCCTGCAATCATCGAAATCCTATCTGGCCGCATTGAGCGAGGCTGGATTTGAACCAGTGACCGTGGGTTATGCGCTGGGCGAAGTGGCCTAACCAGGTGCGAAACGTAGGTGCCGTCGAGCGTTTCCGGCCTAGATGTCCTCTCCCAGGTTTCGGCGTTGCTCCTGGACCTCGCCCCCCAGGCCTACCCGTCAGATCGCGGTGCGGCCTCCATCCACGGCGACGATCGCGCCGGTCACGTAGCTCGCGCGGGGTGAGGCCAGGAATGCGACGACCTCGGCGATTTCCGCGGGTTCGGCGGCGCGGTTGAGTGGCGTGGTGGCCCCGAGGGTATCGAACAGCTTGCGTGCCGCAGGTCGCGTATACACCGGACCAGGGGCGACAGCGTTCACCCTGACGCCCCGGGGGCTGAACTCAGCGGTCCATGCCTGCGTCAACGATACGAGGGCAGCCTTGGTGGCCCCATAGGCCGCACCGCCGGGTAGGCCGAGACGGCCCGCCATGCTGCTGATGTTGATGATGCTGCCCTTGCCACGGGCGGCCATCCCCGGCGCGAACGCCGCGACGAGATAGAACGGTGCGCGGACGTTGGCGGCAAACATGTCATCGAAGGTGGCGATGTTGAGGTCGGCAGTGGGTCCCCACGCCGAGAACCCGGCATTGTTGACGAGGACGTCGATGTCTCCGGCCTGTCCGGCAAGCCGACGGATCTCTCCCGGATTGCCCAGGTCGGCGGGGAGAAAGCGCGCCTGGCCCCCGGACCGTTCAATCTCCTTGACGGTTTGCGCTCCACGCTCCGCGTCGCGTCCATGCACGATCACCTCGAAACCGTCGGAGGCCAGCTTCAGGGCGACCGCACGGCCAATACCGGACGTCGCCCCAGTCACAAGCGCCTTTGAGGGAAGGATCTCAGTCATGTCCTCGCTCCTACAGGTTGAGTAAACCCGTCAGTCCAGTGGAAGGCCCCAGATCTCGCCGCGCCCGGTCATCTACTGCGCACGATGCCAACGAAGGTCACGTCGTTTCATGGTGGACGTCTAAACAGTTACGCGTTCATGCCGCCGTCCACGGTCAGATTCGCGCCCGTGATATATGACGCCTCGGGCCCAGCTACGAACGCGACCAGCGCGGCAACCTCTTCAACATGCCCATAGCGGTCGAGGGCTGTCGCGGCCTTCTGAGGCACCGCCCACTCGCCCGCGGCAGGATTCAAATCCGTGTCGATCGGACCCGGTTGGACGTTGTTGACCGTGATCCCCCGGCTCCCGACCTCTCTGGACAACCCCTGAGTAAACATCTTGACGGCTCCCTTCGTGGCCGAGTACGGCACCAGGCCGGGCACCATGACACGCTCCCCCACGGACGAGCCGATCATGATGATGCGACCGCCGTTCTTCATGTGCTTCAGTGCTGCCTGCGTCGCGACCAGGGTGCCGCGGACATTGACGTCAATCAGCCGGTCCAGTTCCTCCAGCGTGGTCTCCTCGAAGCTCTTGGGAATGGCCGTACCGGCATTGTTCACAAGCACATCAAGTTGGCCGAAGGCTGCGACGGTCTGTTCCACCGCGGCTTTGGTGGCGTCGGCATCGGCGGCGTCCGCCTGAATCGCGATCGCCTTTCCGCCGGCACGTTCAATCCCTTTGACCACCGTTGCGGCCGCGTCGACGCCTTTCGTGTAGGTGATGGCCACGTTCGCTCCGTCCGCGGCCAAACGCTTGGCGATGGCAGCACCAATGCCGCGCGAGCCGCCCGTAATGAGTGCGATCTTCCCTTCCAGTGTCTTTGACATTGCCTTCTCCTTTCTACCTCTCGAAACCAGACGTATGCTCGTCAGGCATGAGCCTCAATGTTGCTCCTCGCTCGACGCATCCCATGCTCACCTCATTAGATGCCTTGGCTGACGTGTCGTCGCATCTTCGAGATATACTTTGTGAGCTGAACCGCGATGCTTTCGGAGCATGGGAGTGAAGGATGGAACTACGGCACCTGCGTTATTTCGTTGCGGTCGCCGAGACCGAGAACCTCACCCTGGCAGCAAAGGCAAAGTTGCACACCTCGCAGCCTTCTCTTAGCCGCCAGATCCGGGACCTTGAGGAAGAGGTCGGGGCCCCACTTTTGACGCGCCGCGCTCGCGGCATCGAATTGACCCCAGCGGGACGCGTGTTTCTCGACCACGCCCGCTCAGTGCTGGCGCAGGTAGCGACGGCAACCGAGGCGGCGCGCCGGATCGCCCACCCGGAAAAGCCATGCTTCGTCATGGGCTTTCTTACTGGCCACGAACTGACGTGGATGCCCGAAGCGTTACGGATCTTGCACGACGAGCTGCCGAACGTCGATGTGATGATATCGAGTCAATACTCCCCGCTGCTTGCGACCGGCCTTTCGAAAGGAACAATCGATGCAGCTGTTCTTCGACGGGAAAGGGGGGTGCCAGGGTTGGCGTTCCGTGTTCTCGTGAAGGAGCCGTTGATGGTGATCCTGCCGAGTGACCACCATCTGGCTGCGCGACAAGTTATCAGTCCGGGGGATCTCGTGGGCGAGACATTCGTGACTGTCTCGGCCACGGCTCCTGTACTGCGCGCGGTCATCGACGACTACCTGAAGCGGTCGAGAATCAAGATCACGCCGGCTCACGAGGCGGACCACCTCGCCATGGGAATATCCTTAATCGCGTCGACGCGCGGCTTAGGGCTGTTACCTGCTTATGCCCAGAACTTTCTCCCTCGGTCTGTGACGAGCCGTCCACTCCAGGGACATACGCCAACGGTCGATCTGGTCCTGGGTTACAACAGGGCGAATCAGTCTCCGGTTCTAAAGCTATTACTCTCGAGACTGGACGAGCTGGTCGCTCGTGTCTCGAAGAGGGCAGATTAGGCTAGCAGTCCTATCTGGTCCTGAACGGCACCGCGACGGTGACGGAGACAGAAGCCGACGCCGCCGACAGCCCCGCGAAACGGTTCCTTTGGGGTGGACAAGTACCCGTACCGCCAACCCCGGCGAGAAGCACTAGGTCGAGGCCGAGACGAGCGCCGGACTTCCAATCCTGTGCTCACCTCTGAGTGCATACGGTGCGTTTCCGGTAGTTGCAGGGGCCCGCAATCACCGAAATCGACTCTGCTCCCATTCGGAGTGGACGTCGTCTGCTCGCTGAGCCCGTCTCATCCGTGTGTCTGCGCGTCCCAGCGACCCCCGTCGGATGGGACTCAGGTGGGACTGAACGTGGGAATAGCGTGGGAATGTGGGAATTGGACCGGGCTTTCCGTGTAGCCGACAAGGGTGACTGGGGCGAGCCGGACTGTCTTGGCTGGGCGGCGTAGGCGTGAGTCGGCGTCATGAGCGTTTTGAGAGCGCGTTACTTGGCGCGGAGCTGCCCTAACGCACTCAGCCAATTTTCGAGGTGGTAAGTCTTGGCGATCTTGCCGTCTTTGATGGTCTGAATATCGATGGCCATGATCCTGAAACTCTTGCCGGTATGCGGCACGCCAAACAGGTCGCCCGCGGGTGTTCCCGTCACCTCGCCGCGCACGATGACACGGTCCCCGGCGACGAGAACTTCCTTGATCTCAAACTTCATGTCGGGGATGGACTTGGTAAAGCCTCCAACCACCTTGTTCGATGCATCACGACCCCAACATTCACCCGGCACGCGCCGGCGGCGACTCGGATGCCATTCCGAGGCTAGGTGGATGATCCGGCTACGTCCAGAAGAATCTTTCCGCCGCGTTGCGCATGCGCGACGGCTTCCTTGATGGACGAGAGGGCGTAGGTTGCCGCCACTGGAATGTGCATCCGCCCGGACGCGATCATCTCAGCCGCCTG
>WNFG01003341.1_pt1 | contig 15351 bp, 14 predicted proteins | sample 5400431 | NCBI WGS metagenome assembly WNFG01 (sample SAMN13153346, study PRJNA577476) | soil metagenome | isolation source: 120 cm saprolite under Douglas fir tree site 2 hole 3 replicate 2 | place: USA:California | collected 2015-04-18 | reverse complement strand
GACCGATCAGGATGTTCTTCGGGCTGACGTCGCCGTGGACGAGGGCGCGCCGGGTCGACGCGGTGGTCCTGACCAGCGTATCGAGGCGCTCCTGCAGATCGCGATGCACCCTCCCCGTCGCTACGAGATAGGGCTCGAGGCGGATGGCGTAGAAGCTTTCATCCGTGGCGAACCGGCGCGCGATATCCGGCTGATCAGCGGTGGCCGCATGAATACGGACCAGGCGCTCGGCGACGGCTTGCGCGACGCTTTCCTGAACGATCCCGTCCCGCAGCTGGTTCTTCCAGGACGGATATTGCTCGGGATCTAGATAGGTCATGACGAAGTTTCAGCCATTCCCATTCGAAGGCATTGCGGGCAACCGGCGCTTCCCAAAGCTGGGGCACTCTCAATCGCGGCAGTGCGCGCTTGAGGCAATAACGCTCGCCACCGATCGCGACCTTCCAGATATCCGAGGACACGCCGCCCGACAGCGGCTCGCAAACACAGGGCTCGCCATCCGGGACGAGACGCATGTGCCGCATCGTCGCGCAAATCGCCTGCGGATCGAACGGGCTGTCGCGGCAATCGGACGAGTTCATGGAGACTCACGTCGAGGGTGCGCGAGAGGCGACATGATTAGCAGCTCGCTCCGGTTACCTCCCCCCTTGTGGGGGAGGTCGGATCGCGCGCGCTCTGCGCGCGAGCCGGGAGGGGGGTATCAGGCCCGCAGAATCAAATAAACACCCCCCTCCCCATCCCTCCCCCACAAGGGGGGAGGGAGCAGGTCCTGGCCCGTTCGGAGTCAAAGCGATCGGCCTGCCCTACAGGAAGGCGAGAGGCAGCGGCCCTAGAACACCGCGCCGCGGGCGCTCACCGGCCAGACGCATTCGACGTGCTCGTTACGGATGCCGACGAACCAGTCGTGCAGGTTCACGGTCGGGTCGCAGTGCCCCGGTATGAGCCTGATCTTTTCGCCGAGCCCGAACCTTCGATTGCCGCCGATGTCGAGCCGGCCATGCTCGTCGGCCGCCCGCGCGTAGGATATTCCGTCGCAGCCCGCGAGGAGCGGCATGCCGGAATCGACGCTCAATGCCTTGAGACCCGCGTCGACGATGGCGCGGTCCGCCGCCGGGGTGCTCATGACGGTGGTGAGCAGGAACAGCGAGTTCTCGAACTCGGAGACTGGTTTGCCGTCGCGATCCTGGTTCCGTCCATAGTCCGCGTCCATGAACACATAGGACCCGACCTGCAGCTCGTCATAGACGCCGCTTGCGATCTCGAACTCGAAAGTGCCGGTGCCGGCGCCGGAGACGATCCCGCACTCCAATCCATTCCGCTGCAACAGGTCGAGCGTATCGGAAACCTTGTCGGCTGCGCCGGCGATCGCCCGGCGGCGATCCGCGTGCGCGCGCAAGTGCTGGGCCGATCCGTGGTAGGCCTGCAGGCCCGCAAACCGCAGCGATCGCAGACCGCGATTTTCGCGCGGCGAGCGAGCGCCGCGGCGCGGTCGAGCTTCGCCGCCCCGACCACTTCATTGCTGATCAGGACGTCGCCGAGGCCGCCGTCGACCATGATCTCGGCCTCGGAGACTTTCTGGCAGCACACGCCGACGGCGCCGGCGGCGAGCTGCAGGTTGGCGATCGCGGTGCTCTTGTGCGTCTTGGCGTGCGGCCGCAGGCGAAGCTTGGTTCCCGCAATGCGGTCTTGCATGCGGGCGATGTTGCGCTCCAGCGCGTCGAGCTCGACCAGCAGCGCGGGCGTGTCGACCTCGCAGACGTGCGAGCCAATTCTGGCCGGCGCCGATATCATGCTCCCTCCCCTCGCTACCGTCTCGCGATCCCGCGCCGCCCAGGCATGGGGCCGGCTGTTCGCGCAGCCAGCACGGATCGCTCGTGCGCCGATGGACATCCACCGATCGCGCGCACCGATCGGCGCAAGCGTGCGAGCAAGCCGCTATTGCGATCCTTGCCGCCCGCTGAAATACACATCGGCCTGCATGCCCGGCACCAGCGGCCCGGGATCCGCCAAATCGACCATCACCTCCATGACGTCGATATCGCTGAACTTGCGCGGGCCCCTCGCGTTGATGCGGCCCGGTCCCACAACCTGTTCGATCGACGCAACCCTTCCCTCGAACTCCCGATCGCGAAACGCGTCGGCGCGCACCGCCACGCGCTGCCCGACGCGAATCCTGACCAGATCCCGCTCGTCCAATTCCGCGCGCACCCGCAAGGCCGAGACATCGCCGAGCAAGGCCAGCGGCTGCTCCGATGAGGGCGTCCCCAACTCGCCCAGCTTGGCCTGGACCTGCAGCACGGTGCCGGCAAGCGGCGCGCGAATCCGGGTCTTTTCCAGCTCCGCCTCGGCAAGAGTCAGTTCCGCACGGGACACATTGAGCTCGCCTTCCAACCGGCTCGGCAGCGCAGTGCCCGGCGCGACTTTGATTCTGTGCAGCGCATCCTGCTGCTCGCGCAGCCGATCCTGGGCCAGCGACAACGCGACGCGGGCCGAGTCGAGCCCGGCCTGCGAGGTGCGGCCGGCTCGCCGCGCCGCCGCAGCCCGGTCGAGCCCGCCACGCGCTTCCGTGAGGGCTCGTTCGGCATCGGCGACCGCGTCCTCGGCCTTGCGGCGCTCGGCCGAGCCTTTGGGGGTCGACGCGTCATTGCGGACGCGCTTGCGTAGCGCCGCCTGGGCTTCGGCCGCGGCCAATCGGGCGAGCGCCTCGCTGTCGTCGAGCCGAACCAGCAGCTCGCCGGCGAATACCCTGTCGTTGGGCTTGACCAGCACTTCGGCAATGCGGCCGATGACGGCCGCCCCGATCTTGATATCGCGCGACAACGGTTCGACCCGACCCGGCGCGACCGCGGTCCAACGTTTCTGCACCGATGCCCCGGAGGGCACCGCGGGGGACGCTTCCTCGGCCCGGAAGGGCGCCGCGACCAGGAACGCCGCGGCGGCAGCCACGAGCAAGACCGCCACCGATACCGCTATTTTCCCGCCTGGCGTCAGCATCAAATCCACGCTTATCCCGGGTAGTTCGCGGATTGCGCGCGCGCGGGCCCGATACCGGCGCGTTCCTCGCCGACGATGCGTCCGTCTTCGATGCGCACGATTCGGTCCGCGAACGGCAAGATGCGCGGATCGTGCGAGACGACGAAGACGGCGCGCGAGGGGTCCTTCGCAATCCCGGCCAGCACCGTCATGATGGCATGCCCGTTCTCGCTGTCCAGCGCCCCGGTCGGCTCATCGGCAAGGATCGCGGAGGCGTCTCCCACGATCGCCCGCGCGATCGCGACGCGCTGCTGTTCGCCGCCGCTGAGCTCCCGGGGGAATGCTCTCGTCTTGTGCGAAAGCCCGACCGCCGCCAAGGCTTCGTTCGCCTTGGCTCGCGCCCGCCGGGAGCGTTCGCCGCGCACGTCCAGCGCCAGGCGAACATTTTCAACCGCGGTCAGCGTCGGAAACAGGTGATACGATTGGAAGATAAATCCGACATGCCGCCGCCTCAGCTCGGCCAGCTCCTCGGGCCGCGCCCCGCTCGTAGCCCGACCGAGGACGCGGACGGTGCCTTGCGTCGGCGACAAGATGCATCCGAGCACGGACAGCAACGTGGTCTTGCCGCTGCCGGACGGACCCATGAGCAGCGTCAGTTCTCCGCCTCGGAGCGACAGATTGATGCCCCGGAGGGCTTCCACCCGCCACGCGCCCTCGCCGAGGATTCTCACGATATCCACGGCTTCGATCACCGGCGGCGTCATCGCGTGAAGACCATGGCGGGATCGATGCGGGTCACGACGGTGATGGCCGAGATCGCCGAGAGGGCGCACATGAACAGGGTGAGCGCGAACAGGCCCACGGTCAGGCCGGGAGTCATGACGATGGGCAAGGCGGTGTTCTTGGTTGCCGCGACGAGAGCCATGCCGATGCCGGCGGCGATCGAGAAGCCGATGACGGCGCTGAGCAGCGCCTGCCACAGGATCACCTTGTAGATGTAGTCCCGGGACGAGCCGATGGCGCGCAGCGTGGCGAACTCGTTGAGGTGATCCTTGGTGCTGGAATAGAGCGTCTGCGCGACAATGACCGTGCCGACGATGATTCCGAGCACGGCGCTGGCGAACAGCGCCGCCCCTGCGCCGGTGCCGAACAGCCAGAACGAACGGCTGCGGCGACGAAATTCGTCCGAAGTCAGGACCTCGGCGTCCGAGAGTCTTGCCGCAAGCTCGCGGCGAACGCCGGCGACGCTGGCGCCGGGAGCGGTGCGCACGATGAAATAGGTGGCCTTGTTGGGCGGCGCTCCCATGTAATCTCGCGCGCGATCGATCGTGGTGAAGACGTAGGGCGTGGTCGTAAACGAACGGACGCCTCGGGTGACAACGGCCACCCGCGCCCTTTGATCGCGGATTTCCGCCATATCGCCGATCCGCGTCACCCCGAGCCGCTCGAAATACGAGCGGTCGACCGCCACCGCCCCGGGCGCGGACAAGTCCTCGAGACTGCCTTCGGCGAGATCCCACGGCTGCAAACCGCCGGGCTCCACGCCGATGAGAAACACCGGCGCCGCCGAGCCGTCCGATTTGCGCCAATATGCGAAGCCGATCATCACCGGAACGGCCGCCGTGACCCCCTCGACCGCCAACGCCTGGAACCGCTCGCGTCCATCGAGCATCGACGTGGACTCGAAGCTCTTGGTTTGGGCGGGCGCGATCCACAGATCGGCCTGCGAATGATCGATCATAATGGTGATCATGCGCTCGAATCCCAGGAACAGCCCGAGTTGCACGGCGACCAGAACGATCGAGAACACGATCCCGACGACGGTGGCAATGAAACGCACCCGATCGTGAAACAAGTTGCGGGAGGCGAGCGTGAAGATCAACGGCATGGGGTCAATCGTGAAAGCATCCGACGCTACCTATTTGCTCTTCTGCGGTTCCCCCGGTACGACGGCGGCCACACCCTCCGGATTGATGTTGAAAGCCAGGAAACTGAAAGGCCCGTCGCCCGCGTTTCCCCACTGATGGACGAGACCGAACGGCTCGTACACCAAGGCGCCCGGCGTTCTTGCCTCGGCCTTGCCTTGGATGGTGTTGGTGCCCGTTCCCGACAGGACATAGTAAAGCGCCGCACCCGAGCGATGGTGCGGAGGATTCGACGGCATCCCGGCCGGAAACGTGACGCGCGTCAGGTTGAGATCATGGATTCCGGGCTTCAGGTCGGGAATCGGCGCCGCCGTGCGATATAATTCCTGCATGCTGAGGGGCACCGTCACGACGGGCTTGTTGCGATCCGGAGCCGGGGTCAGAAGGAAATGAAGCAGGGTCGATGCCTCGTCGCTCCCGGCCTTGAGCGACGCCGCCTTCCCGGCAGCGAGGAACATGCCGTCCCCGGCGTGCAGCGTCTTCGTCTCGCTGCCGAGCGAAATCTCGGTCGATCCGGAAAGCTGATACAACATGCCGTTTGCCGCCGACAGCGTGCTCGTCTCGCGCGGCGGAAGACTGAGCCGCAACGCTCGGAAGTACAGCGGCGTCTCCACCACGCTTGGCAATTTCGTCGCGGCGACGACGGTCCGGGTTACGGCAGGGGGAGCTTGCGCGGGCTGGGCAACCGCGGACCCGGCGAAGACTCCCGCGACGAAGACCATGATGCCAGTCCCGGTGAATCGCATGATGATCTCCCGAATACCGCACGATCGTCCGAACCGTGGCCAGCGCCACTTGGTTCTAGCACAATCCGCTTCGCGGCGTGTAGGCCGGGTGAATCCCCGGCGATCGAGGCGGCGAGATTGACCCCTATCCGGCATTCATATCCTCTACGCCACCGAGCCGCGACCTTGCCGTGCGCGGCGTTCTGTGCAGATTGGAATTGGCAACGCCCGAACGGCCGATAGGCGCAAGCCGCCTGTTTGATGAGGTTGGAGCGCTCAACGTCGTGCTGAGATCCTCGGCTTGTCTCGGGGCTACCGCCGCCGACGGGACTGCTTCGAGCGTGAAGGAATATCGGCAAGTGACCATGACTCTTCTCACGCGGTTCGTCTGTACCCGGCTCGGTATCGACGGCGTGCTTGCGAGTGCGCGTCGTGACTGATGCGCTGCTGCAGATCGACGGGCTGGCCAAGCGTTTCCAAGGGATCGTTGCCTCGGACGGCATCTCGCTCGAGGTGCGCCGCGGCGAGCTCCACGCCCTGATCGGGCCGAACGGCGCCGGCAAGACCACGCTGATCGCTCAGCTCACGGGCGAGGTGGCGCCGGATTCCGGCTCGATCCGCTTTGCCGACCGGGACGTCACGGCGCTGCCGACGTATCGGCGCAGCGCGCTCGGGCTCGCGCGCACGTTTCAGATCACCTCGCTGTTTCTCGATTTCACGGCGCTCGACAACGTCGCCCTCGCCGTCCAGGCGCACACCGGGCATTCGTTTCGTTTCTGGCGCAATGCGCGCCACGATGCCGCGCTGCGCAGGCCGGCGCTTGCCGCGCTCGATCGTGTGGGCCTCGCAACGCGCGCCGACATGCTCGCCTCGAAACTCAGTCACGGCGAGCACCGCCAGCTCGAGATCGCCATGGTGCTCGCGGCCCAGCCGTGCATGCTGTTGCTCGACGAGCCGCTGGCCGGCATGGGGGTCGAGGAGTCCGGCCGCATGGTGAGAACCCTGCGCGAGCTCAAGCGGCAGCTCACCATTCTGCTGGTCGAGCACGATATGGAGGCGGTGTTTGCGCTCGCCGATCGCATCACCGTCCTGGTCAACGGCCGCGTCATCGCCTCCGGCCCGCCCGAGGCGATCCGGGCCAACGCCGAGGTGCGCAGCTCCTACCTCGGCGATTGACCCTGGTCCCGGGCTCGCCGCGTCATGTCCCGACGCCGCAATCGAGAATCTGCCGCGCGCCGGCGCACGATCCCGGGCGCCAACCGTCAGGCACGCACATCCTCGCCGAGATACACCGACTTGACCCGAGGGTCGCGCGCAACTTCATCCGCAGTCCCTTCGGCGAACACGGCGCCATTGACCAGCACCGAGATGCGGTCGGCGAAATCGAAGACGAGATCCATATCGTGCTCGATCAGCAATATCGTCACTTCCTCCGAACAAGACGCGATGGTGGCCAGCAGCTCGCGGCGGTCCGTCTGCGGCACGCCGGCCGCGGGTTCGTCCAAGAGCAGGACCCGCGGCCGGCAGGCGACCGCGAGCGCGATCTCCAGCAGCCGCTGCTTGCCGTACGGCAGCATCGCAGTGCGCTCGCTCGCCGCGTCGGCGAGATGGAAGCTTTCGAGCAAGCCGCCGATCTCCTCGACGATCTGCGGCTTGGTCCCGGCCGTGCGCCACCAGTCGAGGCCGGCGCCGACCCGCTCGGAGATCACCAGCCCGAGGGACTCGGCGGGCGTGAGCGCGGGGAACAGCTGATTGATCTGAAACGTCCGGGCAATCCCGAGCCGCGTGCGCCGGTGCGGCTCGAGATCCGTGATATCGATCCCCTCGAGCAGGATGCGTCCGCTGGTCGGCCGCTTCACCCCGCTCAACAGATCGATCACGGTGGTCTTGCCGGCGCCGTTGGGGCCGATCAGGGCATGGCGGGCGCCCTTTTCGATGCGCAACGACACGTCGCGGACCGCGGCGATCCCGCCGAACTGCTTTTGCAAGTCCAGCGTTTCCAGCACGATTGCCATCGCTCGCATACCCCCTTGTCGCGTTTGCAGGCCTTCCGCGAGCACTTTAACGTAACCCGCCGGTGCCGCCGCCGTCACCGGCCCCGCGGGGGCCCAGCGCCAGCCCGCAAACGCGCCGCGAATTGAGTTTCAGAACAAAGGCCAAGATCCGTTTTCCGAACGCGCCCCAAAGAACAGACCGAGCACCAGCTGAACCAGTGCCCACGGGATCGAAATCGATGGCTGACGACGCAGTCGTCTGCGAACCGGTCTCCGCGGTCAAATTCCCTGGTAGCAGGGAATTTTGCAGGGAATTAGCGAAAAAGACCGAATTCAACGGATTTCCGCCGGATAAAGTGGCGAGATTTCAATGGCTTGGAACTCAAATTCCCTACTCAAGCAAGCAGGGAATTAATTTTGGCGAGCAGGGAAATTTCGATGCCCAAGAGGGGATCGAGCAGGGGAACCGACCGCAACTTCGGCAGGCAGCCCGGGATCGGTAAAACGGCCGTGGTTCGTCGTCGGGCCGCATCCCTGAAAATGTGTTGTCCTCGACCTGACGAGCCGATGCGTTGGACGTGTCAGGATTTTGGCGTATTTCGCCTATATTTTACATACGACATGATTACGAACATGCTTCAACCGTCCACAGTTACAAGAGGCGAAGCGCCTGTCGATGACGAGGCGCTGGTTGACGATATTTTTGCCGAGTTGGAGAAGGGCGGATTAAACGATCCGCGGGGATTGAAGCGTAGGCCCACACTTCTCCCGGAGCATGTGCGCGATGTGGGGCACCGGACAATCGCACAAGGGAAAGCTGAGCCGGTAGTCGCAATTCCAAGCCGTTTTCCTGATCCGCGCAAGGTGGCCAAAGCTCTCGGCGAACAGTTTCGCTGGCGGTGGCTCCTGCGCCCGAGCTTTATACGCGCACTCAAAGCCGAGCGCGTACGACTGCGGCGGGCGTGGGTTGAGCCCGGACCGCGGGCGAAGACCGAGAAACACTGGGCCGCCAGCGAGGCCTGGGATTTCATGGAGATGTTCTCCAAGGAGCCGCCGACAAGCCACTTTAGCTCAAAGGGCGGACCGTTCTATGTAATCGCTCAGCGCTTCCATGAGGCGGTAGGCGGCGACCGGGATGACGACATGACCAACGCATGCCGGGCCGTGTTCCACGCTCGCAGAGAGCGGTTGCAGCAACTTTGGCCTAAGAGGGTGGTTGCGGCAGATTAGGCGTCCTTAGGGGCGGTTAAAACAGGTTAGGCGCCCCTAGTTTCCCGGAAAATCTGTGTGAGCTTGCCTCAGCTTGAACAAAGCTGGGGGTGAGCCATGCCGTATGATTTCGTCGACGACGACGATATCGTCTGGGGCGCTCGGATGATCGGTTTGCCGATCAATCGAACCGGAGCGGCAGACTCGGCACCTGATCGAGCGCGGCCGGCTACCGGTGAAAAATCACGGCGGCTTATTGTCTGCTCGCGTAGGCGATCTCCGCGCCGCGTGCCGCGGCGGATTCCCACTATATTGTGTTCTCAGCCCGACGTGAGTCGCGCTTGGCCCTGTGACGGAGATAAGCTATGACACAGCATCCATCGCTGCGTGGTAACGGCTATGCCATTTCACGCGATCTTCATCCAAGATTGATTGACGTCGACCGGCTACGGCCGCTCGGCAGAGATACCCGCAAGCATCCTCCTGGCCAGATCCGAAAACTGAAGGCGAGTATCGAGCAGTTTGGCTTTGTTGTTCCGACCGTCATCGATGAAATGGATCGAGTAGTCGCCGGTTGGGGTCTGGTTCTTGCGGCCGGGAAGCTTGGCCTGAAGCAAGTTCCTGCCGTGACCCTTTCGGGTCTCGGAGAGGCGGAGCTCAGAAGCCTTCGTCTTGCCCTCAACCGACTCGGCGAAGACTCCAGTTGGGGCATGGATGCGCTCGCACTCGAATTTTCGGACATCATCGAGCTCGGCGGGGACATTGATCTTCAGCTCAGCGGGTTCGAAATGGGCGAGATCGACGGGCTGCTGGATGGGAACCGTGCCGAAGAGGAGGATGAAATTCCGGTTGCGGACGAGAACTCGGATCCAGTGACTCGGCCGGGTGACATCTGGGTTTTGGGCGCTCACCGAATTCTCTGCGCTGACGCTCGCGACTTGGTGAGTTATGAGCGGCTTCTCGGCGACGAGAGGGCGCAAATGGTTTTTTCCGACCCGCCTTATAACGTCCCGATCTGCGGCAACGTATCGGGCCTCGGCTCGGTGCGGCATGGTGAGTTCGTGGCCTTCCGGACCGCGGCGGTCTGCGCGTTGTCTCGAGGCCCGAGATGCCGCAGCGTCTCCAGAAATTTCCGCTGATCTTCCGACGGACCTTTCCGCGGCATGCGCCGCTTCGCGAATCCGACCATCCGCCCTCCCGCTCCCCGACCGTGGCACCCTTACTAAGCTTTGTGGCGACACGGTGCGGTGATCAGGTATTTTTATGGCAGCGGTCCATGAGGCGGTTTTTCTGTTCACTGGTTGCAAAAACGTCACAGCCGCAGCTTTCCGCACGTCTGCTGGAAAACGCCACAAACGAGCTATTAACTCGTACTGCCTGGATTCGGGGGATCGCAGCATGGGTAGTGAAGCGCTTGAAACCTTGCCTGTTGTCCGATGTCCCGGCTGCGGAGAGCCGATGGAGCCTAAGGGCAGCGCGCCAGTCACGAGGGAACTGGATGACATCAGCTATGTGTGCCCGAAGTGCGGCGCCGAGACGAAGCGAACGATGAAGCGAGCATAGCGCGCGTCCCGAAGCGAATGTCGAATTAGGTCACTCGCAGTCGCTGTCGAAGAAGTCGCCACCCCGTGCGCACTCCTGCCGTGTGGCCAAAAGCTTTGCTCGGCAATCGCTGTATGGGTAATAGTCTTGAAGGCGCCAACAGGTCGCATCGTCCTCATCATCTGCCTGTCGTAGACGCCACTCCTGCTGCTGGCGCCATTCCTGCCAATCCTGGTGCTCAAGTTGTCGGAACTCATTAGCGAGGGCCTGCTCCGCTTCGCGCAGGAACGGAGGATAATTTTGGGCCTCGGCGGTTGCCGCGCTTAAGATCACGACAATTATAGAAATTGTGCTCATTCGGAGCATGGGAGTACTCGATCGGTTCACGCAGACGAGTTCACTGAGTCCTCGGAAATCACCGCCGCGCGTAGACTGGCCCGTCGCCGGTCGCGGTGGCCAGAAGGTTAAAGCTGTGGAGGTCACACGCCTCGCACTATTCAGAACGGTCCCGATCTCCAGGGAGCAACCTGTGACCGGGACCGCCCGGCTAGGCAGGTAAGGGGCTGACAACGACTCATCCTCCCCAGCCGCGGTACCATCCTCGAATTTTGTGGCGGCGGTGCGGTGATCAGATGAGTTGATAATGGCGGCTCATCCCGCGAACACTTGGCCCGTCAGAATGAATAAAGCTGAGGGCGGCCCGGCCGGCGCCCAGTCGCAGGACGGCTTTCCTGAGCTTCCCGGTATCCAACAGAACGGCTACGCCGGATGGCCGCCAGCGACGCGAGGTGACACACCCTTCGTTAATCGCGTCGTGACGTAACTCGTACCGGGCTGGCTTGCGTTTCTGTGCGGAGTACGCCAATGGCCGAAACCTGGTTCACCAACCTCAAGGCGCTCGACGCTCATATCGCCACGTTGCAGAAAACAAGGGCACAAGGAATGCCCCAGGCAGCCGCATGGAGCAAGTTGCGGGAAGAGCTCGAGCGTATCGTTCCGAGGCCCAACAGCGACTCGGAAACTCCACCGGCACTCACCAATAATCTCATCAAGCGGCTCGAGACGGCAAAGTGGACGGCCGAGGAGAACGCGGTATGGGACGAGCTGCGGGCCGAGTTGGAGGCGCTTCGCTTAAGAATACGCGCCGACCTCGACGCGTATCGTTCCAGGAAAAAACTTGAAGGCAAGGGGCCGTAAACGTCAACAGGCTCCGAAGGAGGTAAAGGAGGTGTGCGAGCTCCGGCTGGAAGACGTGAATCGACAGCTAGGGCTCTCCCAGCTTTACGGGCCGCTTCAGCTGACGAACCTAATGGAATCGAGAACAGCCCCGATCCATGAGGATCGGGGCTGTCCCTCCAGTCGTCGGATTGAGCGTCGGATTATAGTTCTTGCTTTGGCGCTCCTCTTGCTGATGCGTCAGCCCAGCTTCCATGGAAGCCGAGTTGTGGTTAATGAACGGTTAACGGACGCGGCATGACTAACACCAGCCACGTCGGTTTCGGTTACGTCGAGCGCGGTGCCGGCCTCGGGGTCGAAGAGCCCGAATCGACTGAGGGCGATTCTGCGAGGAGCATTTATTTTTCTTTTTTCCCCGCAAAGCCGACATGTCCCCACGCCGCCTCATCACTCGCGCCGCTCCTCTCCCTTTCCATTGTCGCCGCCGCCGATCGCCGTCAAGGGCAAAGCCCTGTGACCTATGACCTAGCCGGCGTCTCCCCTTCGGCGACAGGCTCTTGTGAACGGAGTCGCAAAGCGTCTCCGCCGTTCGGCTTCGATCCCTGACGCGGGCCGCTTCGCTGTAGTGCAGCGACTGCCCCACTCTCGCGCACCCTCTGCCGCGCCCGTCAAGCCCAAGCCCTTCGGGGCCTTCCGCAGTAATTTCTCTTTAAAAATCAAGTGACTGCCCTAATTTGATCTAGCAATCATTCTTCGGGCAAAAAGCTCGGTCAGTCCCCATATGTATAGAAATGGAGGCGGATGTGCCCAGCTTAGACCAGTTACGCAACAGCGCTGCTGAGTGCATTCGATTGGCGGAGGCAGCCCGCACTTCGGAACATAAGTCCTTTTTCATCGAAATGGCCGAGAGATGGCTTACGCTCGCCGAGCACGCCGAGAAGACGCAATGCAAGATAGATAGCTTGTGAAGGTTCGCGTCAATCGGCGGCCTCTTTAGCATTTAGCGACACACATCGCCCGAGGCTTCGGCGTCGATAATGAGTGTGGTGACAACTTCGGTTATTGAAAGTACCTAAAATGGAAAAGCCGCCCGTGGACGGCTGGGGTAATTGGTTTGCTTCCCTAGGTCGCAAGGCGTATCAACCCAAATGGCTCTAATCGCTGCTGGATGAAACTTCAGTGGCATGTCAACTTGATCAGACAAACCTGCGTTAGGAAAGATGATGGCCAGCGACGATAAGAAAGTTAAAACTAACCCCGCTCAAAAAAATGAGGCCCCTCCGAAGAGCAAGGGCACTTCAGGTGTAGACCTCAAGGCTGAGGGCGGCGAGATAGCTGCCGACTTACCCTCCGGCTATAGCAGGGGCGAGGGCCAGAAGCCGGTTTCTAAAGCTTATAGGGATAATTGGAACGTGATTTTCGCGAAGAAAAAAAGCGATAATTCGCGTAATCGCTGCTTGAATCACGGCTTGCGCCGGGGCAATAGCCAACCCATTATCCTCTGATACCGATCACCGCTGCACGGGACTCGCTCCACCGCTTTCTTCGCGAAAATCGCGGCATGCTCTTCAGTCTGCCGCTTTTCCTTGGGAAGCGCCATCCATTCCCGAATGATTGCTCGCCGCGCGTCGTGTTCGGGTCTCATGCTCGGAATGGCTCGCGCAAGTTAACGGGGACGCTTCGCTCAAGTCCACGCCTTGACGGGGGGCGGCGAGGGTATTTTACCGGATTCGTCATTTTTGTGCCTGTGAAGGAAGCGCGCGATCCGTTCCTTCAGCTGAGCTGTGCGACGCGGCTCACCCATGGAAATCGCGTGGTCGAAGAGATCCCGTTGAATCTTCGTCGGCAGATCATTCCACTGCATGATCACTGCCGCGCCTAGGCACCTCAAAACATGCTCCTCCTCCTTGGCCAGGGCGGCACGCGTCTCGCGTTGTTCTCTGACTTCGGCTGTGGAACTCCACCTTCGCTGGAATTGATGGGAACAACCCGGATCGCAGGCCGGCGATCCGCGTATGAATCTGTTGTCGTAAGTCCCAGGCCCTTTTTCATGTTTTAATCGCCTCAAATTCGCAAATCAACGGGATTTGGAGCGATCGGCGTGGGACTGGCGTTCTAAATTTCTTGCTGCCGCGGGATGGCGCCGGACGCACATTTATTTATTTTTATGTCCTAGTTTCTGTGAGATTCAGGCTTATATGTGCTCGGTAGTTTGAATGATGAACATTCAGATTATAATTTTGATACGTTCTGGGAACGGTCGTTCGGCGGCCGTACCGAGATCAAGGAAATGACTATGGCCTGGACAACCCCGACTCTCGACGAAATCTGTATTGGCATGGAGATCAACGGATACCTGCCAGCCGAGTTCTGATCGCCTCGATCTCGGTTCCCGGGGGGCGAGCCTGCGACGACGACCTCGACGCCTCGACGCGGGCGCAGGGTTCGCAAGAGCCTTCGCGCTCGGCGGTTGCGTCTATCGGACGGCGACCCGCCACGTCGGTCAACTTAGCCAACTGAACCGACCGATGCCCTTTGAGCTGTGGCGACTCGTCAAACCGATGAGAAACCAGGAGGAAATCAATGAAATTCCGCCCGCTTCACGACCGAGTGGTTGTTTGCCGCATTGACGCCGACCCAAAGACGGCCGGCGGCATCATCATCCCGGACACCGCCCAGGAAAAGCCGCAGCAGGGCCAGGTCATGGCAGTCGGTCCCGGCGGCCGCGACGAGGCCGGCAAGCTCATCCCGATCGATGTCAAGGCCGGTGACCGGGTGCTGTTCGGCAAATGGTCGGGGACCGAGGTCAAGATCGACGGCGTCGAGTACCTGATCATGAAGGAAAGCGACATCATGGGGGTGCTGGTCGAGGCAGAGTCTCGCAAGAAGGCAGCCTGAAGTTCCCCGTGGTCCTGAGACATCGGCCGCAGGCCGAACCTGGAAGGAGGACAGCAACGTCCCCCTTCGATGAGTCCCGCGCGCCCCCTCGCTCCTCGGAGTGATGGGATCAACATGGAGCATGTGCAATGGCTGCCAAGGAAGTCAGATTCTCGGTCGATGCCCGCGACAAGATGCTGCACGGCGTCGACATTCTCACCCATGCAGTGCGAGTTACGCTCGGTCCGAAAGGCCGGAATGTCGTGCTCGACAAGTCGTTCGGCGCGCCGCGGATCACCAAGGACGGCGTCACCGTCGCCAAGGAGATCGAGCTCGAAGACAAGTTCGAGAACATGGGCGCACAGATGGTGCGCGAGGTCGCCTCGAAGACCTCCGAACAGGCGGGGGACGGCACCACTACCGCGACGATCCTCGCCCACGCGATCGTCAAGGAAGGCGCAAAGGGTGTTGCCGCCGGGATGAACCCAATGGATCTCAAGCGCGGCGTTGATCTTGCCGTCGAGGCCATCGTCGAAGATCTCAAAAAGAATTCGAAGAACGTCACCTCGAACGAGGAGATCGCTCAGGTCGGCACCATCTCGGCCAACGGCGACGCGGAGATCGGCCGCTTCATCGCTGACGCCATGAAGAAGGTCGGCAACGAGGGCGTGATCACGGTCGAGGAAGCGAAATCGCTCGAGACCGAGCTCGAGGTGGTCGAGGGCATGCAGTTCGACCGTGGCTACATCTCGCCCTATTTCGTCACTAACGCCGAGAAGATGCGTGTCGAAATGGAAGACGCTTATCTGCTGATCTATGAAAAGAAACTCTCCGGCCTGCAGGAGCTGTTACCGCTCCTCGAAGCGGTGGTCCAGACCAGCAAGCCGCTGGTCATTATTGCCGAGGATGTCGAGGGCGAGGCGCTGGCAA
>WNFG01004965.1_pt1 | contig 15355 bp, 13 predicted proteins | sample 5400431 | NCBI WGS metagenome assembly WNFG01 (sample SAMN13153346, study PRJNA577476) | soil metagenome | isolation source: 120 cm saprolite under Douglas fir tree site 2 hole 3 replicate 2 | place: USA:California | collected 2015-04-18 | reverse complement strand
GAAAACGCATCGCCATGGTCGACGCCGCCGGAAAAACCACCGGCGCGGGCAAATACACCGACGACCTATCGGTCCCCGGTATGTTGGTGGGCAAGATTCTGCATTCGCCGTATCCGCACGCGCGCATCAAGCGCATTGATACCAGCTGGGCAGTAAGACTCGATGGCGTAGTCACCGTGGTTACGGGGAAGGATGCGCCTAATCCGTATGGCATTCTGCCGGTCGGACACGATGAGCACGCACTAGCTCTCGACAAAGTGCGTTACATGGGCGACAACGTGGCGTGCGTCGCGGCAGTTTCTGAAACGATTGCCGAGAGGGCGCTCGAATTGATTGACGTGGAATACGAACTTCTTCCCGCCTACTTTGATCCCGAAGAATCAATGAAGGCCGAGACCGACCTCATCCACGACAACAAGCCGCACAATATTGAAAAAGACTACCACCACGTTTTCGGCGATCCTGACAATGCGCTGGCCGAGGCTGACTGCGTGATGGAGGGGCGCTTCATCGCCAACGAGGTTACGCATGCTGCGATGGAGCCGCACTCGACTCTGGCATCGTTCGAGATGGATTCGCAAACCGGCAAACAGGGGCGTCTGACGGTGTGGTCGTCTACCCAGGTGCCCTATTATTTGCAGCACAAACTGTCGCTGGTGTTGGAGATGCCGATGGCGCAGATTCGCGTCATCAAACCGCTGGTCGGTGGCGGGTTTGGAGGCAAGAGTGAAGTTATCCCGCTGGAAATCATTGCGGCGATCGCGGCCCGTGCGGCTCGTGCCCCAGTGAAGGTTACCTACACGCGTGAAGAAGTCTTCTGGGCGCATCGCGGACGCCCGCGCACCATTATTGATCTGAAAACCGGAGTGAAGAAAGACGGAACGATCACCGGGGTCAAAGCGCGGGTGGTACAAGACGGTGGCGGATATTGTTCTTATGGCGTAGTGACCATTCTTTATTCCGGTGCATTGCTGGGCGCGCTCTATGACATCCCAAATATTGGGTATGACGGTTACCGCGTGCTCACCAATAAGCCCGCCTGTGGCGCGATGCGCGGGCATGGCACCGTGAACGTGCGCTTTGCCTTCGAATCGCAATTGGACGAGATCGCCGCCAAACTCAAGCTCGATCCGGGCGAAATTCGTCGTCGCAATCTGCTCAAACCGCCGTGCGTGACGGTAAACAATTTACGAGTGCAGAGTTACGGTTTGCCGGAATGCATTGAGCAAGTGGTCGAACGATCGAAATGGAAGGGGCGTAAAGGCAAGTTGCCTCGCGGGCGCGGACTGGGAATCGCGTGCAGCCACTATGTGAGCGGGGCGGCGAACTCCATTATTCGATCCGATATGCCGCACTCGACCGTCAACATCAAGATTGATCGGGATGGCGGCGTAGTGGTTTATACCGGCGCGTCGGAGATTGGGCAAGGATCGGACACGATGACCGCCCAGGTTGCCGCCGAAGTGCTCGGTTGTTCCCTCGGCCGCGTGAAGATAGTTGCAGCCGATACCGATTTGACTCCCATCGATATTGGTTCGTATTCCAGCCGCGTAACTTTCATGGCGGGCAATGCCACTTTGCGCGCCGCAGAAGAAGTGAGGAAGCAGATTGCTTTGGCGGCTGCGCGCAAGATGGATTGCGCGCCCGAGGGGTTGGTGTTTCGAGACGATTTAATCTTCCGCGGAGATAACTTCGGTAAAAGCTTCGCGGGCGAGGGCGCCCGCGCCACACAGTCACAGGCATCCGTCAGCGGGCGCGTGGAAGGTCAGATCTTGCGAGGCTCTTTGCAACAGAAACGTAAAGATGAAGGTCCCAAAGACCGCATGACATTCGAAGAGGCCGTGGTTGCGGCCATTGACTTTCACGGCGCGCTGACTGGGACCGGGTCCTACGCGCCGCCTTTGGAAGCACGAGGCGGGAAGCATAAAGGCGCGGGCGTCGGTCCGTCTCCGGCATATTCGTATTCGGCGCAAGTGGCGGAAGTGAGCGTCGACGAGGATACAGGCGAGGTTACGGTTCACAAGGTCTGGGCGGCGCACGATTGCGGGCGCGCGTTGAATCCTGTTTCCGTCGAAGGGCAGATCATTGGCTCCGTCTGGATGGGCATGGGCCAGGCGCTCACCGAAGAAATGGTCTGGAAAGACGGAATGCTGATGAATCCCGGCATGCTCGAATACCGCAGTCCGTCCTCGGTAGAATCGCCGGAAGTCGAACCGATTATTGTAGAGAGCATTGATCCGGAGGGGCCGTTCGGGGCGAAGGAATGCAGCGAAGGATCGCTTGCAGCGACAATTCCTGCGATTTCAAATGCGATTTATGATGCAGTGGGAATCCGGTTGCACGAGTGTCCATTCACCCCAGAGCGGGTGCTGGCAGCCTTGCGAGCAATCAAGAATTCAAAGCATATCAATTTAACTGAGGGAGTCGACCCCACAGAGCCCACTCATTTTCGCGAACACGGCGGCGCGTTGTGTTTTCGCGGCAAGGGACCCCAACGGCATGCGCTCGATCCTGGCCGGCGGGAAGCGACGGTTGAAGCCGGAGGTGATGATTGAGCCTGCCGGAATTCAAACTGCTGCGGCCGCGCACGGTGGACGACGCAATCGGCTACTTAGCAAAGCACGCCGAGAACATTCGTGTGCTCGCGGGGGGAACCGATCTAATTCCATCCATGCGGCAGAAGCTGTTCGAGCCGCAGTATGTGCTAGACATACGACACATTCCCGAGTTGAATGGAATTCGGCACAATAGTGGAATCGCCGTGGACATCGGCGCGTTGACCACGCTCACGGCCATCGAACGTTCCGATTTTCTCCGGCAGCACTATCCGGTGCTCACCGAGGCTGCCCGCACAGTGGCATCGCCGCTGCTCCGCAATATGGGCACCATCGGCGGCAACATTTGTTTGGACACGCGCTGCCTGTGGTACAACCAGTCACTCACCTGGAGAAAGGGATGCGGCTTTTGCATCAAGAAAGACGGCGACCTCTGCCACGTTGCTCCCGGTGGCAGCAAATGCTGGGCAGTGTTTTCCGGGGATACGCCGCCAGCACTACTTTGCCTGAATGCCGAAATTGAGATTGCCAGCGCCGCGGGAAGACGCCGAGTGCCGTTGCGCGAGTTCTACACCGGCCTAGGGGATGAGTACCGCAAGCTGAACTCGAATGAGTTGGTCACGCGGGTGTTCCTGCCGGAATCGTCGGCGGGATATCGCGGAATTTACCGCAAGCTGCGAGTTCGCGGTTCCATCGATTATCCACTTGCGGGAGTTGCCTTCGTGATGAAGCGTTCCAACGGACACGTGGTAGATGCAAAGCTGGCAATTACTGCTGTAAATCCTGCGCCCGTTCTGGTCAAGGGCGTGACACAGATGCTGGCCGGGAAGTCGCTTGACGAATCTTTGGCAGAGGCCGTCGGGGATCTCGCGGCGAAGACGGCGAAGCCGCTGACAACGTCGGCGCTGACTCCCGAGTATCGGCGAGAAATGATTCGAGTTTTTACGAAACGGGTGGTGCTCGCCGCAGCAGCTAACTGAGATAGACTGGGCGATCAAACTTTGATCACCGACTGCCACATTCATATCCAGCCGATTGAGATGTTCAAGCCGCACGCGCTGGAGCTGATGAAAAAGAAGCGGGCGAACTTCGACGACATTGCCGAATTCTGCCGCTCGCCGAAGGCTTTTCTCAAACATCTGGACGCCTCCGGGATTGACCGGGCAGTCCTGATCAATTACGTAGCCCCCGAAGTTATAGGGTTTACTTCTGGCGTGAATCAATTCATTTCTGATTACGTGAAAGAGAATCCCAAGCGACTGATCTCCTGTGGCAGCCTGCATCCGCGGCACACCACCAACGTTCTCGCCGATGTTGAGCAATTGCTGCGGCTAGGCATACGCATGATCAAGATTCATCCACCGCACCAATTGCTGTTTCCCAACGATTATCTGACCGGTGTCAAGGAGCTTGAGATCATTTACCGCGCAGCGGAAGCCAACGGCATTCCAGTAATGTTTCACACGGGTACATCAATTTTTCCCGGGGCGCGCAACAAGTATGGCGACCCGATCTACATAGACGATGTCGCCGTTGACTTTCCTAAGCTGAAAATCCTGCTGGCGCACGGCGGGCGTCCATTGTGGATGCACACTGCATTCTTTCTCGTGCGGCGCCATCCCAATGTTCATCTCGATATCAGTGGGATTCCGCCTAAGAGCCTGCTCAAATACTTTCCCCGCCTGGACGAGATTGCGCACAAGACGCTATTTGGCACGGATTGGCCGGGACCGGGCGTGCCGGAGATCAAGAAGAATCTCGACGACTTCAGGGGTTTGCCGCTCCGTGCAGAGACGCAAGAGCAAATTCTTACTAGTACAGCGCTGAGTATCTGGCCTGCGTAGGAAGCAGTTCTTGCGTGCAGTACCGAACTACAAAACTCACTTGGCATCCTTACTACTTGAGATGCGGCAGCAACTCCTTGAATCCGGCAGAGCCAGAAGATCGCAGCAGTTCATAAATCATCATCTCGGTCGATGAGATGATCGCTCCTGCGGCGCGCATACGCTCCAGGCCAATTTTCCAGTTCCACTCGGTCCGCGAGCTTACGGCATCGGACGCGACGTGCACCAGATAGCCTTCGCGAAGCGCCCCGAGTGCGGTTTGCATCACGCAAATATGGCTTTCCATTCCGCACAGCAGGACGGTATTGCGATTTCCCGGCATGCGTTTCAGCATGGAGCAAAAAACGTCGCTGCCAAAGCAGGAGAAGGCTTGCTTGTCGATCGGTTGCGCATCGGGCAGCAGGGAAGCGATTTGCGGCACTACGTTGCCCAATCCCTTCGCATACTGCGTACTCACGATGGCGGGAATTTTCAGAATGCCAGCAAGCCGGATGAGCAGTTGCGAGTTGCGTACCAGTTGGTCCTTCTGAAAGATGGGCGGGAGAAGCTTCTCCTGAATATCCACGACGATCAGGGCGCAGCGATCCGCGTCCAGAGGACGACGGGCCATTTCGGCGTAGTCGGAAGCGTAGGCTATGCTGCCAATTGCAGTCACCATAAATTCTCCGGTGGATAAGCGTAAAGCAGATTTTAACCTAGTGCAGCGAGAAGCTAGCCGCCCCGAGCGTGTTGACCGGAAACTTTTCAGCCCCTAAAATCAAACAGGCTGCAAGCGAGTGCGAGAGCACGTTCCTGTCTGCCTCAGCGCAGGTGCTGCCCCCTCGTTCAATGGTAGGACAGCTGACTCTGGATCAGCATATCGGGGTTCGAATCCCTGGGGGGCAGCCAAATTCTTTCAATCACTTAACGGACGAAATTCTGGACTGCTGATTCTTGGGTCAGTGCATCTGTTGTTCAACATCCTTCTCATGGCCCCTGTGCTTATCGTCGGTTTTTCCTTGCGAGAGATCTGAGATGTAAGTGCGTTTTCATTCGACTCATCTACCTGTGCCATAAACGTGCCATACCTTCGATCCGAACCGCGCCAATGCGCGACTTTTCGATACGTGTGCCGCGATGCTTCCGTGCTGGCCTGGTTTGTAGCAGTGACTGAATTCAAAAGTGTATCACCAGAAAATCGCTCCTGATTGCCGCGTAACTCTGGATCAGCATATCGGGGTTCGAATCCTGGGGGGCAGCGCAAATCTTTTTTGATTACCCTGGTGTTGCGCTTGTCAAACTAAACTGCCTGGCGCTCGTGATATTCTAAATGCAGTGGCTGCGTCCCCGCCTCTGGGCAATTCCCTGCAGTTCCCGTACAAACATCATGATTTCAGTCAGTAACGTGTCAATGCGCTACGGCGCCAAAGTTTTGTTTGACGAGGTATCCACCGGCTTTACGCCGGGCAAACGGTATGGCCTGACTGGGCCAAACGGCGCGGGCAAGTCTACTTTCATGAAGCTGCTGACCGGCGAACTGGAGCCGCAGAAGGGAACTGTTGTCCATCCCAAAAAACTCGGAGTACTCAGTCAGGATCAGTTCGAGTTCGATCGTTTTCGCGTGATCGACACCGTCATCATGGGCAATAAGCGGTTGTGGGCGGCCATGGAAGAGCGCGACAGGATCTACTCCAAGCCGGAGATGACCGATGCGGACGGGATGAGACTGGGCGAGTTGGAAGGAGTTGTTGGCGAGGAAGACGGCTACACCGCCGGAAGTGACGCCGCCATTTTGCTGCAGGGTCTCGACATTCCGGACGAATTGCATGAGAGAAAAATGGGCGAAGTACGAGGCGGGCAAAAAGTCCGCATATTGCTGGCGCAGGCTCTTTTTGGACATCCCCAGGCGCTGCTGCTCGACGAGCCTACCAACCACCTCGACCTGGAATCAATCCATTGGCTTGAGAGTTTCCTTAATCAATATGAAGGTGTGCTGATCGTCATCTCGCACGACCGTCATTTCCTCAACCGGGTTTGCACTCACATTGCCGACATCGATTACGAAACCATCATTACGTATACCGGCGCCTACGATGACATGGTGGTGGCAAAGACGCAGATCCGTTCGCAGATCGAAGGTCAAAACGCACAGCGGGAAAAGAAGATCGCACAATTGAACGAGTTCATTGCGCGTTTCTCGGCCGGCACTCGCTCCAGCCAGGTGCAATCGCGGCGCAAGGAAGTAGAGCGCCTGCAAGTGACCGAGCTGGCGAAGTCAAATATCCAGCGGCCCTTTTTAAAGTTTGAGCAGAAGCGTCCTTCTGGTAAGCACATTCTGGAGTTGGAAGGTGTCAGGAAGTTGTACGGGAAGACTCGAGTAATTCAAAGCTTTACAGCAAGTGTAATACGTGGAGAGAAGATCGCGTTGATGGGCCGGAACGGAGCGGGTAAGACAACACTTTTAAATGCCCTACTGGCAAACTCTCCTGTCCCGGAGGCCGAACTGCGCAAGACCAGCGGCTACGATGGGCCATTCTTGAGCGACGGAAAGGTTATTTGGGGACATGAGGCCGCGGTCGGGTACTTTGCTCAGGATCACAAGGCTTTGATCGAGCCGGGAATGACAGTCTTCGAATGGCTTCATCAATGGGATCCCTCGGCGGCTCACGAAGAGGTTCGCGGCCTGTTAGGACAAATGCTGTTTCCTCGCGATGATGGTGATAAGCGTACTGACGTTCTTTCCGGCGGCGAGGCCGCGCGCCTGCTTTTCTGCAAACTGATGTTGCAAAAACCGAACGTCCTGGTGCTCGATGAACCTACCAACCATCTGGATCTCGAATCCATCAACGCGCTCAACATTGCTCTACAGCGTTATCAGGGAACAGTCCTTTTGGTCACGCATGACGAGGACTTGATCGACGAAGTTGCCAGTAGAATTTGGCGCTTCGAGAGCGACCACCGCATCACCGACTTCAAAGGCGTCTACGAGGAATACCAGGCAGCCCTGGTCGAATCGATGGCCTGATTCGGGGCGAATTACATCTTCGTCCACGGTTCGGGTAAACCGCACCTGCCCCGCAGTATTCTTACGCGGCTTTTCTCTCCTGCCTCACCTTTGCCCATCGCGCCTTTTGAGCGGCAGCGATCTTGCGTCTTGCGGCAAGTGACAGCGTGCGTTTATGTGAGGCTCCAGGTGCAGTACTCAAGCTCTTCTTGGCCCACCAAGCCTTCTTTGCCAGGCTGATCTTGCGGCGTGCAGCAGCGGACATCACGCGAAGTGGTCTGGCTGCGCTAGCGCGGCGTGGACTTTTTCCGGTGCGCCCGTTCAAACCATGCAATGCCGCAATGGCTGCGTCCAAGTGACCCAATTCACGTTGGGCCTGGTCCCGTCGAACTTGTAGATCGATGAGTATCCGTGAAAGATTTGACATGTGTTCCCCCTAGGCGACGCATTGTAACAAACGGCGCTTCAGTTCGGACTAAAGCGGTCGCTTTGGTTGCTCGCATGACGTCGGAAAAGCGCGGAACATCAGTGGTTGCGATAACAATAAAGAGAGTTAGTAAAAACCTGTTTTCTCGCCGAAACAGGAGAAAAGGAGAGGGAAGGACGGCCAGCCGTCCTTCCCTCTGTTCTAGGCAGCTCGCTTGGTCTTGCGTTTGCCCCTGGTTTCAGCTTTGACGGTTTCTTCACCGCTCTCCATTGCCTCAACATTGATTTGCTTGGCAAGTTCAGTCAGCTTCTGGTCGGTTTCTTTCTCTTCCTGCAAGGTCTCGCCAAGCAATGAGGCATGTTCATTTTCTTCGAGGAGGTCGGCAAAGGCGCACACGGTTCCGTATGCAGCTATTTCGTAATGTTCCACGCGCTGGGCGGCCGAAATCAGAGCCGCGTCCATCACCGCATCCTCATAGTCTTCATCCATAATCTCAGAGCCTTCCTTGATTAACCCGTCCATACCTGCGCATTTCTTGCCCTTGGGGCTTTCCCCCAGCATTTCGAACACTTGCTCGAGACGCTGCACGTGCCCTTTGGTTTGTTCCAGGTGCTCCCCGAAGCCTTGTCGTAATTCGTCCGAGGAGGCGGCCTTCGCCATTTTCGGGAGCGCCTTCACCATTTGGTTCTCGGCGCTGTATAGATCTCTTAGTTCATGTACATAGAGTTCCTGCAATGAATTTTTAGTCATTTGTCTCTCCAGATGGTTGAGTATTTAGCCTTGCAGCCCACGTTGGATGCTGTTCGCAAACAGTGAGTGGCCCGATTGTTTACACTATCTCGACTTGGCTGAGTCGCGGTAAGAACCACGGCTTGATTCGGGGGCGGGTTCAAAAAGGGGGTCCTCGACCGGATTAGTCTGAACGGCGCCCCGTCGCTGAGATAAACGGCTGGAGACTTATGACCACTTGTATACTCTGTCGGCTTTGATATGCTCCGCCCGCTCTTCACTCCTGTAAAGGCTCCTTGATGAGCAAGAAGCTGATACGAGAAAAGCCCGCCAACCAGCGGGCTTTCTTTCTTGACACTTGAACATTTTCGAACCGGAACCAACCTCAGGCCCCGCCCTCAGTACGCCGCTTCCAAACGCAGTGGTTGATCCAACTTAAAACGCAGCGTAGTTTCAGCCGGCACATGAACTGCTTTGCCTCTGGTCAGGATTTGGGTTCCAGCACCAGCGGCGGCACCGGCAGCCGCGCCGATAGCGGCGCCTTTTCCATGCCCCGCAATCGCGCCGATCAGGGTGCCTAGAACTGCGCCTCCCCCGACCATCTCGGCGGTTCGCCGGTTCGCACCGATCCCCTCTGAGCCCTTTTGTTCCAAGTCCTGAGTGTTGACCGTGTATCGGCGGCCTCCAACCTTTACGGATTGAAGGTCCAAAGTAACTTCTGAACTTCCGGTCATGCCGCCGCCCGAAACCTTTCGAATCACCAACTCAGCCTCGGAACCCTTCGGGATCACGACCTGTCCCGAACTGTTCAACACATTCTCAGCCACATCAGCCGGGAACACCTGGCCCTCGGTCGCGGTCTTCGAATCAATTTCCTGGTTAGTTAGCACGGCGATCTCAGTACCAGCCGGAAGGATCACCGTTCGCGGCGAGCCCTGGGCGGGACTGGCGGCGCGATTCCGCGTGGGTGCGGAGGTGGTGGCCGCAGCCTTCTCACCAAAATCGACTGACTGAACGCTGGACAAAGGATAGTGGTGAAGCGCCCGTCCTTCCCTGAAGGTAATCGTGCGGGACGTAGCGCCGAGGAAGGTGCCCGTGTGCTTGGTTCCGTCTTTCATGGTTAGCGTATCGGTAGCGAAAGTAAATCCGCAGAACAGAAGAACACAGAACAAATGTGTCGCAAGGGTTCTTTTAACTCTCATCGGCGCTGCCTCCAGATTCTGCTGTTGGATGCTGCTCGGTTACCATCGGTTTTCGTATACCAAACGACTGATCAGCTAAATAGTCACTCCCTGTCCCGATCAATTCGACGGTAAGCTTCATTTGTTTGAATGAGATGAAGAGAATAATGGAACATTCAGACGAATGTTCGAACTGCGCGGGTAAGGGTCACCTTGCTTACGCGACCTACAGTAAGGGTGACATCACCACGGTTTGTCCGATTCGCAATGGAACAGGGAAGCGCAAGCTGAGAAAGCTTCGGGCCGCGCCAGAACTGGATAAATCGCCTTGAGCTTCAGGCGATCTTGCTTCAGGCGTTCTTGCGTCAAGCGACCTGGCGCGCTTCCCCCCGCGTGAGGATTTCCTGGTAAAGCGATGCATATTGCCCAACCATGCGTTCCAGGGAAAAATTTTCCTCAACATACTGACGGACAGCGCAAGGCTTAATGTCGATCGTTGTGACGCGTTTGGCCATATCCACCACAGAGCGGCACACATATCCAGAAACTCCGTCGCGGACAACCTCCGCTACCGAACCCCCAGAAAAGGCTAATACCGGTGTACCGCAGGCCATCGCTTCCACCATGACCAAGCCAAAGGGTTCATTCCATTTGATCGGAAACAACATAGCCAGAGAGTTTCCTAACAACTCATTCTTGGACTTCAAGTCTGCCAGCCCAACATACTCGATGAACTTGCCGTCAAGTTCAGGCTTAATCTTGGCTTCGAAGTAGTTCCGATATATCGGCTGAATGTCCCCCGCAATTTTTAGCGGAATCCCTACCCTCTTGGCGACGTCGATCGCCAGGTGTGTGCCCTTTATGGGCGCGATGCGGCCGATAAAACTCAAGTATTGCTGCTTGTGCTCGCGTAATTCATATAACGAAAGATCGATGCCGTGGTGGATGGTGCGAATCCGCGGGAGCGATTCCTGGCTGCGCTGGAATTCACTGATGCCTACGTAATACAGCTCTGGATAGCGGAAGTAGAGTTCACTTAGCCTGGGGTCGTGCGGGCCATGTAGGGTAAATACGATTGGAACATTGGTGAAACGCGTGCAGGGAATGCCTTGGGGGCTCTGCAAGTGGATCACATCGCAGGATTCCGCGGCGTCTCGAATGGCCCACGCGGAGTGATCCAAATCCTTGATGAAGGCATGCTGGAGAGCTTTGATTGGCCACTCCTGCTTCTCGTAAATCCAGCGACGATCCACATCGACGGTGGATCAGGGCAATTTTCATCTACGGTGTGGCGGCGATTTTCGTTTGGTCTGGCGATCAGGAACTCGCGGTTGGGAAAGCCGGTACAAGGCGCCGGCTCCCCCGCGGAAAAAATCTACTCATTAACGGCGCGATCCCGCCTGCGCTCGGCCTCTGGGGCCTCCGCCTCGGAATCGTTGGTGCTGGGTTTTTTAACTGCATCTTTTACCTTGCCCCAAGCGTTCTGCACCTTGCCTTCCGCTTGTTTTTTTGTGCCTTCCGCCTGGGCGCGTTTGTTACCGGTCCACTCGCCCCCTTGGCGTTCAGCACGTCCGGCGATGTCCTTAACTTTCCCTTTCACTTCATCTTTGTCCATGAAGCCTCCTTGTCATCAAGGTCAGAATGCGTCAACACTTTACTTGACCGCAGTAACCGCGAACATCGGGCACACCTTGTAGTTTCGGGGCGGAATTTAGCGTAGGCACTTAGTATTACTAACGACATAGGGAAGCTGATTCCAGGGCGGCGGCGGACGCAAAGATTACGAAAAAGAGGACCTCTAGCGGCGCTTCACGATTCCGGCAGTATCTGGTAACGGTCGAATTCTACCCCGATGCCGAATCTTCCCTCCGACATGTTTTCTAAACGCACTACTTTGCCGGAGCACCACACCCGGACCACCCGGTCATGAGTTACATGAGAAGGTACGGTAAGGACAAACTGGACATCCCATCCTTCGGCGATCAAATGGTCGGTATACAAGTACGCTCCGCCTTTGGACATATCTTTAGTGATCGCACTGAAAGTGTCCCGCTCCGATGAGACAGACACAACCTCTTGCACAGGGAAGCGTTGCGTGCGGCGACGGTCTGGGTCGGGCATGGTTGGGCTGTGCCTTAGATGATCATTTCTGGTCTCGCGTCAACCTTCTGCATGTCGTTGCTGCGCGCCTATATGAAGCCTTCCTACGAGGTTGATCCAATTTCCTCCCAACTGACACATCCTCCGCCTCACTTTTGCCATCGAAGTAGCAGATGTATGAACCTATGAAATCTGTCGTGGGATTGATATATTTTGGCGCTTTAATGCTCGCAACTGCTCTTCTGGTGCGGATCTTCGCATTGCGAGCGGCTCAACAACGCAAACAAGTTTCAGATTTGCCCCAGGACGAGATTGAGCAAGCTGAAACCATCGAGCTAAAAAAAGTACGTAAAGTAGCATGAACAGTGATCCGCGCCCAGCGGGTCAGTGCTCAGCATTACTTCGATCGTGTTATTTCTATTTGTTCAATCAGATCCCGTTGCCCATCGATCGTCACAACTGATCTCGAGCCCAGCTACCTTGCCGGCACAGCCTGCTGAGTCGGGGTAGAGAAGTTCACCTTGGGCACTTGCCGCGAACCCTCGGAGGCCGCAAAGTAGGCTTCATTCGGTTTGAATCCTGCCCATCCCGCAAAAATGTTGTGGGGAAACTGCTGGATATAAGTGTTGTAGTCCTGAAGCGTTTCGTTATAACGCTTGCGTTCAACAGCAATACGGTTTTCCGTACCAGCCAACTCGTCCTGCAAGCGGAGGAAGTTTTCGTTGGACTTCAATTGCGGATAGTTTTCTACGATCGCCAGCAGCCGGCCGAGCGCGCCATCCAGTTGCTGATTCGCCGCGATCTTCTCAGAGGGTGTGCCGGCTGAGAGCAGCGCAGACCGCGCCTTGGCGATGTCTCCAAACACAGTCTGCTCCTGCTTGGCGTAGCCTTTTACAGTTTCCACCAGGTTGGGAATCAGATCGGCGCGGCGCTGCAGCACGACGTCCACCTGCGACCAGGCGGCCTTAACCGCCTCGTTTTTTTGGACCAGCGTGTTGCGTACGCTGACGTATTGTCCAAAGGCGATTAACGCAATCAGCACCAGGACAATGATGACAATCAATCCTTTACTCATGGTGTCTCCTGAAAACAGAATGTGTGCGCACGATCATGAACCGCGCGGCCCAGCAGAATCCAGCATTCTATCCACTGCCACCGTTACCTGCTCAACTGCTGCTAAGTAGCCAGAAGCGATGTTCCTGACATCCAGTTTCTTCGGATCATTCTTGTGCTCGCGGACGTCCAGTGCCTGCTCAAAAACCGATGCGTCAAATCCCATGCGGGCAGCCAGCTTCTTGACAGCTTCGCGCTTGTTATCAGGAGCCGAGTCCCCCTGCGCGATCAATGTGTGACGGAAGAGCGTGGCAAAGGTAGGAAGTGCTTGCAGCAGCACGTCCCATATCGCCTTGCGATTTCCCGTTGCCAGAAGGAGGCGCTGGCGCAGCAAAATTAGTTTCTCGCGCAACTCATACTCGAGTTGTGCGTGGTGCAAATGGGTAGGGATCTGTAGCGATTTGAGGACATCTTCGCCGAGCAGGACACGATGGTGCTGCTGAATGTCCATCAGTTCGATGGCGAAAACGTCGGCTGAACGCTTGAGTTCCTCATGACTCATTAAAAGTGGAGCGCGATGCTTCTGCCGGCTCCACCACTCGATGGCCGGCGCCATGGCTTCCAGTGACGCATAGGAAAGCTCACGCAGGATGCAAAGCAGGTTCACGTCGGAGTACTCAGGATGAAAATCACCCGACGCGGCCGAACCATAGAGGATCACACTCTCCAGATTTGCGCCTGCCGCTTTTTGCAGGCGGCCGACGAAATCGTTGATCTGTTTTTCCGGAACCATTCGCATCCTCACTTGCGTTTGCCTACCAACTCCCGCTGGCCCCGCCGCCGCCGGAGCTCCCACCGCCGAATCCTCCGAAGCCGCCTCCGCCGCCTCCAAAGCCGCCGCCGCCCCAGCCCCCACCGCCGCGGTATCCGCCACCACCCCCGAACAGGAACCAATAAAAAAGCAAGCGTCGCAGCGGCGTGAAAAGTACGATGATTCCGATAATGACCAGTACCGCGATCGTTCCACCCGACAGCCCTTGGTCCGGCCGAGCTTCCGGCTCAGAGGGTGCGCGGGTTGACGTACCGGTGAGCTCGACTCCAGCATCCTGGGCAATGACGTTAGCAATGCGAGAGACGAGCAACAGCAGTGCGCCATTGTAGTCGTTCTGGCGGAGTAGCGGCACCGCCTCGCGTCCAAAGCCGCCCACCTTGCCATCGGGAAGAATCGGTTCCAGGCCATAACCGACCTCGACGCGGTAGCGGTGGTCCTTTACCGCTAGCAGAACCAGAACACCGCGGTTGGTAGATTTGCTTCCGATGCCCCACTTCTTGAAGAGGTCTGCGCTGTAACTCTCGATGTCGGCGCCATCGAGCGAGTTGATGGTGACGACGGCGATTTGCGCGTGGGCCTTCTGGTCGATCTGCTGGCAGATGTTCTCCAACTGCGCAACCGTACCCGGATCCAGGACGTGGGCAAAATCGTTAACGTAGCCAGTGGGGTGCAGGTGCGATATAGGTTCAGCACAAACCGGCAGGGATATGAGTACAGCGAGCGCAACCAGGAAGACTCTCACGTCCCTTTTCATTCGAAAAATTGTACAGGAACGTGGAGAGTTGACTTTCCCCGCTGATCTTATTACCTCTTACCTCACTCGCCAGTTTGTTGGGACATCCACGTACGAGCGATCCAGGGCGGCGATTGAGCTGCACCCGAGCAGCTTGAGGGTACGTTTGACGCCGTCGCGCAAGATCTCGAGGGCCCGCGCGACACCGGCCTCGCCCGCGGCGGCAAGGCCATAGGCGTAAGCGCGTCCCACCAGAACGGCGCGAGCTCCCAGGCAGATTGCCTTGACGATATCGCTGCCGCGACGGATGCCCCCATCCATCAGCACTTCGGCTTGACCGTTCACAGCGTTCATAACTTCCGGAAGCGCTTTTAGAGAGGCGGAAACGCAGTCGAGCTGCCGTCCACCGTGGTTCGACACGACGACGGCCACCGCGCCAGCATCAATGGCATGCCGAGCGTCATCACCGGTGAGTACGCCTTTGACAATAACCGGCCCACGCCAAAGGTCATGAATCCAGCGCAGGTCTTCCCAAGTGACAGCAGCGTTGGCCAGAGCTGCACCGACATCGACAAGCGGCATCGGTCCCTGACCCGGGATGACAATGTTGGGCAGATGAGGCAGTCCGCCATCACGCAAGAAGCCGATAAGCCACCTCGGACGGACCAGCAACTGCGGCAGAAAGGGAATCTTGTCCAGCAGAGCCTTGCTCAGTAGTTCCTTCATTCCGTTGCGAAGATCGCGCTCGCGCATTCCGGCAATGTTTGTGTCTATGGTGACGACAAGGGCCGAGAATCCCGCGGTGCGAGCGCGTTGAATCGCGGCCTCAGCAGCTCCACGACCACCCATCAAGTAGAGTTGGTACCACACCGGCCCGGCGGAACCTGCTTTGACGTCTTCCAGGCAGTGTCCCGAAAT
>WNFG01002518.1_pt1 | contig 15355 bp, 5 predicted proteins | sample 5400431 | NCBI WGS metagenome assembly WNFG01 (sample SAMN13153346, study PRJNA577476) | soil metagenome | isolation source: 120 cm saprolite under Douglas fir tree site 2 hole 3 replicate 2 | place: USA:California | collected 2015-04-18 | reverse complement strand
AACGTGCCAACGTTTCCCTGAGGAGACGATTTTCTGCCAGGAGGTATACTTTCACCTCCGAGGTGGAAACCTCGCCGTTGTTGGATTGCCCCATAACGTGCCCTGCCTCGAGGACTCGGCCGTGCGCCAGACTAGAGGACTACGAAGCCGCCCACCCTGAAACGTGAAGCCGGGATAGGTGGGTGGATTTTAGGAGCTAGTTAAGTAGTCTGTCAACCAATCAGATCAAACAGGTCGTCAAAGAACCGCTACGTAGCATCGAAATTCCGAAGGCGCCCAGGTCAGGCAAGAAACCCTGTCCCAGCGGAAGGCAAAAAGTCGGGTCTGCGCTTTGTGTTTCTAAGAGTGGTTCAAACCCCTTAAGGAGAATACAAACCAGCGCGCTGGCGAAACTGATGACCACACATCGGCAATCGACTACCGCTTTAGCGATTCTCCAGGTGGTTCGTCGACCTGCAGAACTTGATCGCCGCGCACCTGTTGGAGCGTCTGAATGATTCCGCTGGGCCAGCGGATTTCGAGGGATAAGGCAAGCATCTCGTTTCCGAGGCCAAAATGGACACGCTTGTCGCTTGAAGAGAGATAACTTCCGGCGGTGGTCACGGTCGCGAATTGCCGACCCTTCGCGGTAACAAGTTTTATTTCGGCGCCGATAGCGTCACGGTTGCTCTTATGACCGACGAGTTTCAGCGTGAGCCAATGATGTTGCGTTGACGTCTCATTGTGCAGAATATAAGCCGGGCCGTCGTTGGTGGTGACGACGGCATCCAAGCGGCCATCATTGTCGATATCCCCGATAGCTAAGCCGCGAGCTACCCAAGCCTCGCGGAAGACGACGCCTGACTCCGCTGAGACGTCAACGAATCCATGCCCGGTATTTCGCGCCAGGAGCATAGGCTCGCGATAATGAAGGTTGGGAGAAGTAAGCTCAATGGTATCGAGATCGTGTCCCTGCGCGATCAAAAGGTCCTTCCACCCATCGTTGTCGTAGTCCAGAAATCGAATGCCCCAGCCCGAGTGCCCGATAGTCATTCGCCCGAAACCGGAAGCGAAGCTGGCATAGGAAAAACTACCGTCGCCGCTGTTTTCGTAGAGAGCATACCTTTGATTAGCCAAGTCGGTAACTACAAGGTCCGGGAGGCCATCGTTGTTATAGTCTGCAAAATCAACTCCCATCCCGGCGTACGTGCGGCCGTCGCCATCAACGGCGACCTGGGAGACGAGGCCCACTTCTTCAAACGTGCCATTTCCCTTGTTGTGGTACAGGAATTCGGGCATCGAATCGTTAGCAACAAATATGTCGGTCTTGCCGTCGTGGTCGTAATCCGCAAACGCCAGTCCAAGCCCTTTGCCAGGTTTCGACATGCCGACTTTCTCCGAGACTTCGGTGAAGTGACCGTTCCCATCGTTGTGGTAAACCAACGGAGCGATTGGCTTGAATAAGTCCGGGTGACAATAGGCACGATACCCCTGTTTGTGCTCACCGCACCAGACATCGTCGAAGTCCCATTGGAGGTATCGCAAAACCACCAAATCCAGATAGCCGTCGCCATCGAGGTCGATCCAAGCTGCGCTGGTGGACCATCCGCTCCCGCCGACCCCCGCTTTCGCGGTTACGTCGGTGAATGTGCCATCGCCGTTGTTATGGTAAAGCTTGTTGCTGCCATAGGCCGTCACATAGAGGTCCTCATAGCCATCGTTGTCGTAATCGCCTACGGCCACGCCCATTCCGTAGCCAGCACCCTGCAGACCCGCCTTTTCTGTGACATCTTCGAAGGTGCCGTCTTGTTTCTGGTGATACAAGCGATTCCAGTATTGAGGTCCGGTCTTCTGAGGAATGGCGCCTTTTGGCATCGATTCGCTTAGCGGTGCGCCGTTCACCAGAAAAATGTCGAGGCGCCCATCGTTATCGTAGTCGAACAGTGCCACGCCCGCTCCCATGGTCTCCAATAAATACTTCTTGGCAGTATGCGAAGCCATATATTGGAAATGCAGGCCCTTGGCCGGCGTCACGTCCACGAATTTTCCGGGGGTTTGTCGCGCGGCGACGGGGACTGCCGGAGCGCCCTCCTGTCCTGCCCGAACACCAAGGATCAGCGGAAGAACCAGGAAAGAAATTGTTGAGAGCACTTGGGCCCAGAATCGGAGGGGATAGCCCCAGGCAAATACGAATGGCGGAGTGCGATTCACTGGTCCCTATTAGCGATAATGCTGCAATCAGGCGTACGCGGCAAGTCGAATCGCTCCCTATCACGCCTCACTATCCCGCCGCAACCGAGCCCGGCAAGCAAACACCGCCGAGCCGCAACGAGATCAGCGGTGACCTCCACGACCTCGAAAATCGACTCGAGAGAGGGAAGTATGCTAGACAAATCGTTCGCTCATGCGTCTCAGTCTTTAACTGCGTCAGCGAACGAGACGTTGAAGAGGCTAGCAGCAGCTGCAAGACGCGCTCACCTGAGAGCCGTCGAGAGCAAATCGGGCCAGGATAGCTGATACTCGCATTCTCTAATAAGATGTCGGAACAAACTGGCTAACATGAAAGCACCGTGAGCGGGGAGGGAACATGAAAGTGTTGCGTTGGGGGATGGGATTGTTTGCACTCGTCACAACCGGGGTTTGCTTTGCCGATGGTGCTCCCCCGCTGCTCTTGCAGCAGCCCACACTCAGTTCGTCGCAAATCACGTTCGTGTATGCAGGAGATTTGTGGAGCGTTCCGCGCACGGGTGGCGAAGCGATTCGGTTGACCGCGGGGAACGGAGCGGTGTCGCATCCGGCGTTTTCGCCGGATGGCAGCGAGATCGCGTTCAGGGGCGACTACGACGGAAATGCCGACATCTATGTGATACCGGCGAGAGGAGGAACGCCGCGGCGGCTCACCTATCACCCGTCGGCGGATGTAGTGGCTGGATGGACGCGCGACGGCAAGCAGGTGATTTTTGCTTCGAACCGCGGTAGCAATTCTTTTTTCACCCGCTTGTTCACCATCTCGCGCGACGGGGGATTTCCTGCGGAACTGCCGTTGCCGATAGCCGCGGAGGGTTCCTACTCGCCCGACGCCAAGGAACTCGCCTACGTGCCGCTCAATCATGCCTTTGAGATTTGGAAACGCTATCGCGGTGGCCGCACCTCGCCGATCTGGATTGCCCGTCTGGCGGATTCCAGCGTGACAAAGATCCCGCGCGACAATTCGAATGACTTCAATCCCATGTGGGTGGATCACCGCGTGTTTTTCCTCTCGGATCGCGACGGGCCGATATCCTTGTTCAGCTACGACATTCGTTCGAAAAGCGTTGCAGTGGCGCTCAAGAATGAGGGACTCGACTTCAAGTCGGCGAGCGCCGGACCGGACGCGATCGCCATTGAACAGTTCGGAGCCATTTGGCTTTACGACCTGAATTCCGGCAGCGCGCACAAGGTCGATATCAGGGTCACGGGAGACTTGCCGCAATTGCGCCCGCGCTACATGAACATGGCCAGCAGAATCCGTAACGCGGATATTTCGCCCACAGGTTTGCGCGCGGTGTTCGAGGCGCGCGGCGAAATTCTGACGGTGCCCGCCGAAAAAGGCGACATCCGCAACTTGACGAACACGCCCGGAGCGGATGAGCGATACCCGGCATGGTCGCCGGACGGCGCCAAGATCGCTTATTTCTCCGACGAATCGGGCGAGTATGCGCTGCACATCAAGAATCAGAATGGCCAGGGGGAGACGCAGAAAATCGCTCTCGGCACCCCAGGATCGTACTTCTTTTATCCGACGTGGTCGCCGGACAGCAAGAAGATCGCGTATACCGACAAACGGCTCAACCTGTGGTACGTGGATATCGAGAAGAAAGTGCCCGTAAAGGTGTTTCACGACCGCTTCACCGGCCCGCAGCAAATCTACCAGGCGACGTGGTCGCCGGACAGCAAGTGGCTGGCCTATACACAGCAGGAAGTGAGCCACATGCGGTCCGTCTTTTTGCACTCGCTTGAAACGGGGCAAAGCCAGCGCGTGACGGATGGGATGAGCGAGTCTTTTTCGCCGGTCTTCGATAAAAGCGGCAAGTATCTTTACCTTTTGGCTAGCACGGACGCTGGGCCCACCATGGACACGTCGATGTTGAGCTTCAATAAACCGGTGACCAGCAGTGTGTACATCGTAGTCCTGCGGAAAGATCTGCTTTCGCCGCTCGCACCAGAGAGCGATGAGGAAGCGGAAGCCAAGCCGGAGGCGGCGAAGGCTCCAGGCCAGGAAAAAGAGAAGCCTCCAGCAGCGGTGAAAGTGGATTTCGAGAAGATCGGTCAGCGCATTCTGGCGATGCCCATTCCGGCGAGGAATTATTCGGAGTTACTGCCGGGCAAAGAAGGCGTGCTATTTATTTTGGAGTCGCCTCTGGTCGATCCGTTGAGCGGGCCGAGCACGTTGATCGCGCATCGATTCGAGCTAAAGACGCGAAAGACCGATCGGTTGCTGGAAAATATTCTCGCGTTCCACGTATCAGCGAACGGCGAAAAGCTGCTGTACCGGCTAGCCAGTCCGCCGCAACCCGGCGGCACGACTCCCGCGCCTCAGACGTGGGTCATTGCGCCGCTCCCGCCTGCGCCGACTCCGGCCGGCTCCGGTCCAGGTGGATCTCCCGGAGGAACAAGTACACCGTCGGCTGCGAAAACTCTGAACCTCGCCGCGATGGAAGTGCGCGTCGAGCCGGCGGTCGAATGGAAAGAGATGTATCACCAGGCCTTCCGGTTCGAGCGCGATTTCTTCTACGACCCGGGATTCCACGGCCTGGATCTGACGGCCACGGAAAAGAAATACGCGGCATATCTTCCCGGAGTGGCTTCGCGCGCGGACCTCAACTACATCTTCGAAGAAGCCATGGGTGAACTCACGGTTGGGCATTTGTTCGTGCGAGGCGGTGATGGTCCGGAAGTGAAACGCATCCCTGTGGGACTCTTGGGGGCTGATTACAAGATTGAGAATGGACGGTATCGTTTTTCGCGCGTCTATGACGGCGAGAATTGGAATCCGCAGCTCCACGCTCCGCTAACGCAACCCGGCGTCAACGTCATGGAAGGCGAGTATCTGCTGGCGGTGAACGGCCGAGAAGTTCGCGGCAGCGACAACGTCTACAGTTTTTTCGAAGAAACCGCCAACAAATCCGTTCTCCTGCGTGTAGGACCAAACCCGGACGGCACCAGCTCGCGCGACGTAACCGTTGTGCCGGTCGAGAGTGAAATGGGGCTACGTAACCTGGCTTGGATCGAGGGCAACCGGCGCAAAGTGGATCAGCTCAGCAAAGGAAAACTGGCTTACATCTATCTGCCCGACACGGCGTCGGAGGGATACACTTTTTTCAACCGCTATTTCTTTTCGCAGGCTGGAAAGCAGGGAGCGGTGGTGGACGAGCGCTTCAATGGAGGCGGCACGAACACCGATTACATCCTGGATTACCTGCGGCGGACGCTTATGAATTACCGCACCACACGCGATGGCGAAGACATGACCACTCCCGTCAGCCTCATCCAGGGGCCGAAGGCGATGATCATCAATGAATACGCCGGCTCAGGTGGAGACGCGATGCCGTGGCATTTCCGCCAGGCGAAGATCGGCACGCTGGTCGGAAAGCGCACTTGGGGCGGGCTGGTCGGGTTCTTCGGCCCGTTCGAATCGCTGATGGACGGAGGAGTCGTGACGGCGCCCAGCCGGGGATTCTGGACGCCGAACAACGACTGGGAAGTGGAGAACCACGGGATTGCACCCGATGTGGAGGTGGAACTCGACCCCAGGGCCGTGCGCGAAGGGCACGATCCGCAGCTTGAAAGAGCCGTGGAGCTTTTGCTCTCTGAATTGGAGAAAAACCCAATTCCTACGCACAAGAAGCCGCCCTATCCGAACTATCATAAAAACGCACGTGTTGCGGCAGCTCGTCCGGCCAATTAGCGCATCGCTGCAGATGAAAGAGTCGCTTCGTTGCGCTCGGTCTTGGGCGGGCGCTACGGGCCGCTTGCAAGATCGATGCGAATCCCTGAAGCAGCAGCGAGACCGATCGCGGGCCCGAACTGGCCACAAACCCATTAAACATATTCTCCAGGCTCCGCTCGACGGCCGCGCCCGACGGCTACTTGCGGACGCAATTCCCCCATGCGAAAATTAGCACGGTCTCCCTGTGCAGGGCTGCCGAGTCAAACGGCTCCTGGCGCGCGATGGCGATATCGTCTAAGGGTTAGGACGTAGCCCTCTCAAGGCTAAAATCCGGGTTCGAATCCCGGTATCGCTACCAAGTCTTTCACACAACAAAAATCTCCGAGATGCGTGTGACTCACGAGGGTTCTGCCGCTCTCCTAGCTCTTCCCGGTGTTGGCCTCGTTTCTTTCTCGCGACATAGCAATAAGTGAACAGAAGGCAAGCCCTCCATCTCTGGTAAGTCATAGAGATAGCTAATAAAATTTATAACTCCATCGAATGCAAGAAATCTATTGACAGGATATCCAAATCGGGACTAACTGTTGGCCCAACAAGCTAATACAACGCGCTTTTATTGTACGCAACGCGCGAGGAGGTCTTATGAAACCGGGGTTGGGGACAATAGTTATTTGTGTGGCTGCAATTTGCGTTCTCGTGGTTACTTCCCCCATCACGTCAGGGCAGGCAGTCAATGCGACTTTGCTCGGAACAGTCATGGATTCGAGTGGCGCGGTGGTTGCCGGCGCGAAGGTCACCATTACGGAGACGAAGACCGGGGTCAGTCGCACCACGACGACGAACGACAGCGGGAATTACAACTTCTCCGATCTCGCTCCCGGCCAATATGAAGTGGCCGTTGAGAGCCAGGGATTCAAGAAGGCCGTGCGGTCCGCCGTCGACGTTTTGGTGAACAGCGACGTTCGCGTAAACCTTACTCTCCAGCCCGGCACTGCGACGGAGACCGTCATTGTGACCGCGGAAGTACCCATTCTGCAAACCGACCGCTCCGACACCGGACGAAAGATTGAAGAAAGGCAGGTAGAGGATCTTCCGCTGGGGTTCAACCGGAACCTCCAAGGCTTGCTCAACCTCGTACCCGGCACCACTCGCGGGCACCGCGAGCATTCCGCCTTCTTCAACTCCCAGGACAGCCTCCGCACCGAGGTCAATGGCCAATCCGGCCTCGCCAACAACCTCGAGTTCGAAGGTTTGAACGACAACGAGCGCACCGGTCTTTTGTCCATCTACATTCCTCCCATCGAATCTGTCCAGACTGTGGATGTGACCACCAGCAATTACGACGCGGAATTGGGCCGAGCTAATGGAGCGGTAACCAACGTCATCCTCAAGTCGGGCTCGAATGAGTTTCACGGCGCCGCGTATGAATACAACCGCATAAGCGCTCTGGCCGCCGTCCCGTTTTTCCAGACCATCGCCAAGTCGCCGAGCGTCTACAACTATTATGGCGCCAATGTTGGCGGGCCGATTTGGAAGAATAAGACGTTCTTCTTTGGCGATTTTTTGCGAATTAATGATCACCAAAGCCAGTTTTTCAACGGTACGGTGCCACCGCCGGCTTTTCGCAACGGAGATTTCAGCGGCGCAACAAATGCCAGCGGCCAGCTGATTCCCATCTATGACCCCGCCACCGGCAACGCGGATGGCACCGGGCGCCAGCAGTTCTCTGCATCGTCCAGCTCCAGCGATCCGAAATTCAATCCCGCCTGCACCAACGCAGCGGGCTGCCTCAACATGATCCCTTCGGCAAGAATCAGCCCCATAGCCAAGGCCATCCTGGCCAAGATCCCGCTTCCCAATGTGTCTGGACTTGCGCTCATCGCCACAAATAACTTTCAGGGAACAACGAAGTTCATCAAGGATACCACCTCGTTTGACGTCAAGATTGATCACAACATTAGCGTGAATAATCGCCTCTCCGGACGCTTCAGCTTCTCGAATCAAAGCATCAGCCAGGCGCCAATCTTTGGCCAGGTCGGCGGACCCTCCAACGGCGCTTTCTCCGGGACCGGGACGCAGCGCTATTGGGACGTGGCGGTAAACTACTACCACATCTTTTCACCAACCTTGATCACGGAAATCCGCGCCGGCGTCGACCACTACCGGAATGTGGCCAACAATACGGATCGCGGTCAGACCGTGAAGAGCGAAATCGGCCTGGACATCCCCGGTGCCAACCTCGGGGACTCCAATACCAGCGGCATGCCCTGCATCGTCCTGACCGGCAACAATGGGGACAACTGCTTGGCCGGTTATTCGGCTAGCTTGCCCTGGATCCGCGGCGAAACGAACCTGAATGTCGCCAACAACTGGACCAAAACTCACGGCAATCACACGTTCAAGTGGGGAGTCGACATCCATCGTCTACGCGACGATCTTGCCCAGTGGCAGGACCAGAATCCCCGTGGCGTGCTGCGCTTCACCGTTAATGTTACGAGCTTAAACCCCCCTGTCACCGTCCCGCCTACACCTCAGCCCGTGGCGAGCAGTCAAGCGAATAGCGTGGCCAGTTTCTTGCTCGACAGGCCCAATTCCGTGGGCCGCGACGTCCCGATCAACGCCAAGGCTTTCCGTGGGAACGAGTTGTTTACCTATGCAGAGGATAGATGGCAGGTCTCTCGGAAGTTGACCCTGAACTTGGGGCTCCGCTGGGAGTTCTATCCCCCGTTTACTCCCAGGACCGCAGGGCGTTTCTCAAACTACGATCCTTCTACCAACAACCTCGTGCTTGCGGGAATCGGCAGCAATCCCTCAGATTTGGGGAGAGAAACGCGCTACAAAGACTTTGCGCCACGCGTCGGCATTGCCTATCGCCTGACCGAAACTACTGTCGTGCGCGGTGGGTTTGCCATCAGCTACTTCCCGTACCCGGACAACGACTATGCGTTTGACTTCCCTGTTTTGCAAAACAACGCGTTTCCTTCGCTGAATGGTTCCAGCTTCACCCAGTCAGTGGACGCGTCCAACAATCCCATCTCTATGGCGAGCGGATTCCCTGCGCCTTTGGTCGCAAGCATTCCCGCGAATGGGATCATTCCCGTTGTAGGTAAAGTCGGCACGACCAGTCTCCTGACTCAAAACTATACGGTTGTAAGTCTGAACTTCCGCGAGCCCTATACCGAATCCTGGAATCTGGCTATCCAACACTCCTTACCCCATAAATTCGTGCTTGAAGCGGCCTACGTCGGCAATCACGGAGTAGATCTGCCCACCGTTTACAATCTAAACGCCGCCACGCTCCCGAGTGTCACCGCAACTCAAAGCAACCGGCCTCTCTTCGCACTCTATGGATTAACGGGAAACGTTGCCCTTAAATTCATGGGGACGAGCTCGAATTACAACGCCCTGCAAGCCAAGCTGGACCGAAAATTTTCCGGCGGCTTCCTCATGACCACCGCTTACACCTATGCCAAGGCGCTTGGCTACGTGAATGAAGGATCCAACACGATCAACAGCACCGTCGGCGGGCTCCAAAACTACATCGGCAGCATTCGCAGCAACTATGCTCCGCTGGCTTTTGACCGCAGGCATACGATTGTGCAAAGTTTGATCTACGAGCTTCCCTTTGGCAAAGGAAAGCCCCTCATGAAGTCCGGTGTGGGCGGCTGGGTTCTTGGCGGATGGCAGGTCAGCACCGTCCTCACCCTTATGACCGGCCTGCCCTTGAACATCACCGGCGGGTCTACTTTGAACGCCCCGGGCGACACACAAGTGCCGAACTTGAACGGGTCATTCAGCATACTGCACGGCGTTGGCGGCCCCGGTCCTAACGGCACGCCGTGGTTCGATGTGACTCCGAGCAATGTCGTCAATAACGTGCCGCAATGCAGGGGAGCGTTCTGTCAAACCGCCGTGGGCGTTTTGGGCAATGCACCTCGCCGGGCCTTCAGCGGACCGGGGTTCTTCAATCTCGACGCCTCGGTATTCCGGCGCTTTCCGATCAAAGAGCGCATCGGCCTGGAATTCCGCGCCGATACCTTCAGCATTACGAATACACCTCAATTCGATAAGCCAAATCAGGGCTTTAGCACCAATACCTCCAGCAATTTCGGCTATGTGACGAACACTATCGGAGGCAACCGCAGCGTCCAGCTCGGCGCAAAACTGACGTTCTAGCATTCGAAATTCTCCCCGGCTGGAGTCCCGGCGCGAGCAGCGGGCTCTTTTGCTCTTTACTCTAACCTCGCCTTCGCGCGACCTCGAACTTGCTCACGGAAGGAGCACTCAGATGCCAGACAACACCCGGCGCAGATTTATCCAGCAGGCCGCCATGGGAACCGCCGCCTTTCTGGCCTATCCGCCATCCCGCGTCCTTGGCGCGAACGATCGCGTCCGCGTGGGCATGATTGGTGTCGGTGGGCGCGGGCAGGAGCTTCTAAAGCAAGTTCTGGAAGTTCCCAATGCGCAACTGGTGGCCATCGCCGACGTGTACACGCGGCGGCGAGAGGAAGCAAAACAGATGGCGCCCGGCATCCAGACGCTTGACGATTACCGCCGCCTGCTTGATATGAGTGACATCGACGCTGTCATCGTGGCGAGCCCTTTGCACATCCATGCGCGACATTTTCTGGATACCCTTGCCGGCGGCAAGGACCTCTACGCAGAGAAAACGATGACGTGGTCCATTCCGGAGGCGGACCAATGTCTTGCGGCGGCGAAGAAATCCAACCGCGTGATCCAAGTCGGATTGCAACACGAGAGTTCCGGGTCGCTGGCCGACGCGCGGAAATGGATTAACGACGGAATAGTCGGGAAGGTTACGCAGGTCGAGTCTTGGATGAGTCGCAACACGCCGCATGGCAAGGGTCAGTGGGTGCGTCAGGTGCCCCCGGACTGCACCTCGCAAAACGTCGCCTGGAAAGCCTTTCTCAACGGGCGGCCTGATCGCGAATTTGATCCCTTCAAGTTCATCAATTGGCGGTTGTATTGGGAGTTTTCCGGCGGGAATGTGACGGAGAACATGATTCACCAAGTCGCCTGGATCATGACGGCGCTTGATCTGCCGGAGCCGAGCGCCGCATGCATGTGTGGCGGCGTGTTCTCTGAGAAAGATGGACGCCAGGTGCCGGACACGATCGTCGTAACACTTGAATATCCCAAAGACACGGTTGTGACGTGGCAGTCCACTTTCAGCAACAGCTACTACGGTTTGGGCGAACGCTTGCTCGGAAGCGACGGCACCATCGAACATGTATCGGGAGCGACAGATATGGTCACCGGCAGGTCAGCGGAGGGCATCCATTATTATCCCGAGAAGGTCAATCGGCATGACGGGACGCCGCTCACTGGAGAGACTCCGAACCAGAACCACATGGCCAACTGGATTGATTGTGTGCGCACTCGCAAAACCCCGAATGCGACTGTTGACATCGGCTATCGCTCAGCGATCGCGGCGCATATGGCAAATATGGCTTACCGTCAAAAGCAAAGAGTTACCCTGGAGATGGCCAGGTCGGCTGAGCCCAAGCTTTGAAGAGCGGCACGACCTGAATTCTCGATTTTCGACTGTTTGTCAAGTTTCTAGATGCGCCCCTTCGTGCCAGGCGTGATCCTGTGCTCTCACTTCCATGCTTTGGGCCGCTGCTCTGGCATCGAGTTTCATTGCTAAAAGCTGCATAAGTTCCCTGGTGTAAGGCGAATTCAGTATTGCCAAGGTCCGCTTACCAATTCCTCGGTCTCTCCAACCGGTTCATCTTTTCCATTTTTCTCAGGAACCCAAGTCTAATGTTCCGGGAAACCATTCTTGTTGGTGGGGAATCAAAGGGGAAGCCTGGCTTTCTGGAAACTTACTCAGCCTGTAGCTGCCGAAATGCAATTGTACCGGGAGATAATTGAGCCTATTCATGAGCCGCCACAACGGGAAGCTTTGCCACTTGTTTCTATTGACTCTGATTGCGACATTCATCCTGGTTTTGCCAGCGATGGCTCAGGACCCACAACCACCACCGCAGTCACAGCCACGCGTTCCGTCTCCTTCCGATCCGCAAACGGACAAGCCGAAGGCAGGGAAGGACGATCCAAACAAGAATAAGCCCGGCGACACGGTCGGCAAGAGCAAGCTCGAGAAGGAAACGGGAACGGTAAACGACCGTATTTTCGAAGTGCTGCCAAACTACGGAACCGTCGAAAATGCAAAAGAGCTTCCACCTATTTCAACAGGGCAGAAATTCAGGCTGGCAACCGCGGGAGTATTCGATTGGGGTGCGTACCCATTTAATGGCGTTCTCTCCGCGATCGCACAAGCAAAGAACGACCCGGAGGCGTGGGGGCAGGGATGGGGAGCATACGGAAAACGATTCGGCGCTTCCTTTGCCGACAACAGCATCGGCACCTATATGACCACGGCTATTTTCCCCAGCCTGCTTCATGAAGATCCACGCTACTACCAGTTGGGGAAGGGAGGCTTTGGACATCGCGCGTATCACGCGGTCAATCGTCTATTCGTTACTCGCACGGACTCTGGACACGATAGATTCAACTATTCGGAATCGATCGGCAACGCCGTGGCGGCCGGGATCTCCAACATCTACCATGTGCCGGACGATCGCACGGCCTCGCGCAATGCCACCACGTTTGCGTTCCTGATCCTCTACGACGGCTTGTCTAACGAATTGAAAGAATTCTGGCCGGACATTCGACGCAAGGTCTTCCATAAGAACACACCCTGAAGCCGGCCGCCGATTCTTAGCGCTCCGGCGAGTTGGGATCAGATTTCCGCTTGACTCTCTCTTCGTGGGAATCCCCTGGCTGTAATCCCTTGACTCTTCCAACGGTCTGTTATAAATCCCAAAGCACCGGAATATTTGTTTGGGTGCGTGACATCACTGGGGGGTGTTATGAATCGCTGCAACAGATTTGGCGTGCTGTTCTTCTGCGCTCTTGCCTTGCTCTTCTTCATCGCGTCGTTGCCAGTGCCTATCGCCCGCAGCCAAGCCATTACCGCCACTCTCTCCGGAAGAGTCTCCGACGCTTCCGGCGGCAGTATCACCAAAGCTGCGATTAACGTTTCCAACGTCGCGACAGGTTTTTCCAGATCCACGCAAAGTTCAGAGGGCGGCGAATACTCCATTCCGGCGCTCCCTGCCGGCGATTACACCGTTACCGTGGAATTCACCGGTTTTGGAAAGCAGACCAAGAACATCACGCTGCAGGTCGGCCAGGCCGCCTCACTGGACTTTACTCTGACCCCCGGTGCGGTCGCGGAGAAGGTCGAAGTGCGAGTGACCTCTGAACTCACGGAGCCGACCCGCACGCAGGTAAGCACGGTCATCACCGAACGCCAGATCATGAACCTCCCGGTCAATGGCCGCGAGTTCATCGATTTTGCCCTGCTTTCTCCGTCCGTCACTATTGGAAACACCACTTCCGGCAGCACAGATGTGATCGTCGAGCCCGTCACTAAGCTTTCCTTCGCTGGACAGAACATTCATTACAATTTCATTGCCGTCGATGGCGCCGATGACATCTCCACCGCCTCCGGAATCCAGCGTGGCACCCCGCCTCAGGAGTCGGTCCAGGAATTTCGCGTCATCAATACCGATTATTCGACGGAATTTGGACGCGCCACCGCTGGAATCGTAAACATCATTACTCGGAGCGGCACCAACGAATGGCACGGCACGCTCTACGAATATTTCCGGAACAACAAGCTGGACGCCGTCAATCTCTTGCAGGCAAGAGGATCCCACATTCTTCGGCAGAATCAGTTTGGCGGCGCCATCGGCGGGCCCATCCAGAAAGACAAGACTTTTCTCTACGCCAACTATGAAATTCAGCGCCGGGCCGAGTCTCATTTTTATAATTCGGTCGTCCTCGCGGACATCAATCTAATTAACCAGGTCAAGACAATAGCTTACGGCCTGCCCGCTGAACCCGCCCTCGGCAGCGTTCTAGCAACGAACGACACGGACAATGGATTCATTCGGATGGACCGCCGTTTTGGGGACAAGCATAACCTATTTGTGCGCTACTTCATTAATGATGGGCGGCTTGGCAATCAGTCCCCGCTGAACGACGGTTTCGATTTGCCTTCCACCTTTAGGAGCAACTTCTATCGAGACCAATCGCTGGCGGGCAGCCTGGCGTCGGTCGTTTCGCCGAAGCTCGTCAACGAACTGCGCATGCAGTTCGCCCGGCGTTCGTTTGATTTCCCCTCCGTCTCTTCCCAGCCGCACCTGGAACTCTCCAATGTTTTCACCACCGGGGTGAACCGCGGCAATCCGGAATTCTATCGGGAGTCCCGTTTTGAGATGGTGGATAACGTCACCCGCGCTTTCAACAAACACACCCTCGCGTTCGGGGGAAATTACAACTGGGTGCGCACTCAGGAATCCTTCCCGCTCTTCTATCCCTTCGAAGCTCACTTCTCCGATATCCACGCCTACCTTGGCGACGATGGCCTCCTTCCCGGGTGTACTCCCGGCGTAATCGCGCGAGGCTGTCAGCATCCGAGCGTGATTTTCTTCCAGCGGTTTAACGCGGCTTCCAATTTCACGGAACCTACGATCAATCCCACTGCCTTTCAAGGCACTTCGATACCCGCCGCAATTCGCAATCAGGCAGAAGGATCGCTCGACCACAGCTACGACGGCCTTTACGTACAGGACAAATGGCGAGCCACCAGCCGCCTGACACTCAACGGCGGCATCCGTTGGGAATGGGAGACGTGGCCGTCAAACGTGCTCGACACGCAGTGGAAGAATTTCGACCCGCGCCTCGGCTTAGCCTACAACGTCGGCACTAAACGCAAGGTCGTCCTTCGCGCCGGCTTTGGTCTCTTCCATGGCATTATCCCGGCGCCGCTGCTCGCTTGCCAGCGGGCCGTTTGCGGTGGCACGCAGGGGAAATATCCGGGACGTCCCTTCGAAGATTCGCTCAACGCGGCCACGCGAGCATTTGCCTTCGGCAGCGATCCGTTCACCATGGGACCGTTGCTTCGCAACCTCGCTATCAACGGAACGTACCCGCCCATAGCGCTCGACGTGGTGGCGGTGCGCTTCGTCCAGGATCACAAGAATCCCTACGGGATCCAGGGAAGTCTCGCCGTTGAATTCGAGCCTCTTCCGGATACCTCGGTAAGCCTTAGCGTCCTCCACGTCCGCGGCGTGCACCTCGGCAGCTTTTTCAATGTAAATCAGCCGGCTCCGAACCTCTCGTTCACGACCAAGGAAAGTACGTTCCACGATTCACAGGGCCGCTCCGGTTTGAAAAACCTCTATTGTTCCTCGGCCGCCGCTTGTCCCTTTACGCCGGGTATCCGTAACTTTCCCTTTGCCATTTTTTTCGAAGCGACCTCCCGGTGGGACTCTGTATATGACGGTTTTCTCCTCAACGTGAACAAGCGGCTTAGTCACAACGTTGCTTACGGCATTAGCTACACGCTGGCGA
>WNFG01002517.1_pt1 | contig 15358 bp, 14 predicted proteins | sample 5400431 | NCBI WGS metagenome assembly WNFG01 (sample SAMN13153346, study PRJNA577476) | soil metagenome | isolation source: 120 cm saprolite under Douglas fir tree site 2 hole 3 replicate 2 | place: USA:California | collected 2015-04-18 | reverse complement strand
CTCGCGAGGCGCGCGCCTTGCGCGAGCGCCTCGAGCTTCGCCCAGGCGATCTCCGGGCTTCCGACGCGCGGTCCCAGGCCGCAGTCGGTCCCGCCCATGACGTTCTCGCGGCCGAGAAGCTTCGCGTACCGGAGCAGCCGCTGGGCGACGAGCTCCGGATGCTCGATGAAATCGCAGCAGTGCCCGACCACGCCGGGAATCAGCACCGCGCCCTCGGGCGGTTTCACCTCTTCGAACACCCGCCATTCGTGCTCGTGGACCGGGTTCGAGGCTTCGATCGAGTAGCTCGAGGCGCGCACGCGAAAGATGATGTCGACGATGTCCTTCAGGGGAATGTCGCTGCGGTGCGGGCCGTGGAAGCTCCCCCAGCAGACGTGCAGCCGCACTTTCTCGCGCGGAATGCCGCGCAGCGCGTGGTTGATCGCGTCCACCCGCAGCGTCGCGTACTTTCGGTACTCGCGCACGCTCATGTCCGGGTACATCTGCCAGCCGTCCGGCAGATCCGGGTCGTCGATCTGCAGGAGGAAGCCCGCGTCGACGATCGCCTTGTACTCGTCCCGCAGCGCCTCCGCGATCGCGTAGACGAATTCCTCGTCGCTCCTGTAATGCTCGTTGCGGAGCCAATGCTCGACCGTGCCCGGCGTGTTCGCCGGCAGGAAGGCCTCGGCGGCCTTCACGCCCCGGAGCGCCGCGCGGAAATCCTCGAGCCCCTGTCTCAGCGCCTCGTGGCCGACGTAGTTCAGCGGTGCGACGCAGCAGCTCAGCCGCTTTCGCATCGCGGCGCCGGTGAGAGCGCCTCTGCCCGAGCCGAAGTACAGTGGAAACTGCCGCAGATCGCGCGCGGTGATGTCGAGCGGAGCGGGATCCACCCCGGGCCGGTAATCGCGCATCTCGATCCCGGAGATGCGGTCGCGCACGTAGTTGGTGAAGTTGGTCTTACCGAGCTCGCCGTCGTTCACGCTGTCGATGCCGCAGGCGATCTGCTTGCGCACGACCTCGGCCACCTCGCTCTTCAACCGCGCGGCGAGCGCCGCCCCGTCGTGCGGCCGGCCCTCGGCGCGCGCGAGGACCATCCGGCGCAGCTCCTCGGAGCGCGGCAGCGCCCCGGCGTGTGTGGTCAGGATCCTGCCAGCGCTGCGTGTCATCGCTGTCCTTCGCGTTCGATTCAGAAACCGTGCGCTATTCGGCGGTGATGTTGTTCTTCCTGATGATCGCCGCCCAGCGCGCGTAGTCGCGACGCATCAGGGCGTTCAACTCCTCGGGGGACGAAGAGGCCGCCTCCATGCCCTGCTTGTCGAAGCCGGACTTGATCTCAGGAAGCGCAAGAATCGAACGCAGCTCGGAGTCGAGCCTGGAGACCACCGGGACGGGCGTGCCCTTGGGCGCCATGAACGCATACCACATGTCCACCTCCGCGCCTTTTACCCCCAACTCCTGCAAGCTGGGAACGTCGGGCGCGTTCGGGTGACGTTTCGCGCTGCCCACCGCGAGCGCTTTGAGCTTGCCGGCTTTGACGTAGGGCATGGCGACGTGGATCGGCACGAATCCGACGTTGACCTCCCCGGAGAGGAGATCTGTGAGCGCGCCGGCGCTGCCCTTGTAAGGCACGTGCAGCAGCTTCGTGCCGGTGAGGTCCTCGAACAACTCCATCGACATGTGATGCGGCGTGCCCACGCCCGGAGAAGCGTAGGTGAGCTTACCCGGGTTGGCCTTCGCCTGCGCGACCAGATCGGCGACCGAATTGATGTTCGCCTTGGGATTGACCGTGAGGAGCAGCGTCCCCCGGGCGGCGAGCGAGATGGGCGAGAAATCGGCGAGCGGGTCGTAGGGAACGTTCCGGTACAGGCTCGCCGCGATCAGCATGGTGTTCGCCGTGATCATCACCGTGTGCCCGTCCGGCGCCGACCTGGCGACCATCTCGGCGCCGATATTCCCGCTCGCCCCGGGCTTGTTCTCGATGATGACCGGCTGTCCCAAGCGCTCCGAGAGCTTGGGGCCCACGGTGCGGGCGATGATGTCCATGCCGGTGCCCGGCGTGAACGGAACGATGACCTTGATCGGCTGGGACGGATAGACCTGCGCGAGCGCGCCGGACGCGCTCAGCATCGCGTAAGCTGCAAGGCCGATCCGGAAAATTATGCGATGCATCGTGGTCCTCGTCCAGGTATTGTAGCGTGATGGCGGCCGGGGCTGGCCGAACCTGCGTCCCACCTACTCCCACTTCCGCAGTGGGCCGGAAAAGGGTTGACACGGCGCCACGCTTCGCCTGAAATCCGCATTCCGCTCAAGCGATTCTCTCGGGAGTCTTCGATGACCCAACGCACCGCCCCACCTTTTCGCGCCGACCACGTCGGCAGCTTGTTGCGCCCGGTCGAGCTGCACGAGGCGCGCGCCAAGGCGAATCGCGGCGAGATGAGCGCCGAGGCGCTCCGCGCGCTGCAGGACAAGCACATCCGCGAAGCCGTCGCCAAGCAGGAATCGCTCGGGATGCAGGTCGTCACCGACGGCGAGTTCCGCCGCGACTGGTGGCACATCGATTTCATCCACGGCTTCGACGGCGTGGAGCTCGCCGCGGGCGATGCCTACGGCGACGCGAAATTCAAGAACACCGAGGAGCAGCCGCCCTTCATGATGGTGAAGGGCAAGATCCGGCGCACGAAGCCCTCCATGCTCGAGCACTTCAAGTTCCTGAAGTCGATCGCCAAGCGCACGCCCAAGTTCACCATGCCGTCGCCGGCGATGCTGCACGCGCGCGGCGACCGCGCCTCTTTGAAGAAGACTTATCCCGATCTCGACGAATTCTGGGCGGATCTGACCCGTGCATACCGCGAGGAGATCGCCGACCTGTACAAGGCCGGCTGCCGCTACCTGCAGATCGACGACACGACGATCGCCATGTGGGGCGACCCCAAGGTGCAAGAGCAGTTCAGGAAGCTGGGCGACGACCCGAAGAGGGACGCGGCGATGTACGCCGACGCGGTGAACGCCGCGATCCGCGACGTGCCGGATGACATGACGGTCGCGATCCACACCTGCCGCGGCAACTTCAAGAGCACCTGGCTCGCGAGCGGCGCATACGCCGATTTCGTCGCGGAGCGGGTGTTCACCGGCCTCGACGTCGACGCCTTCTTCCTCGAGTACGACACCGAGCGCGCCGGAGGCTTCGAGCCGCTGCGCTACGTGCCCAAGGGGAAGACCGTCGTGCTCGGCCTCGTCAGCTCCAAGGTGCCGGAACTGGAGATGAAGGACGAGCTGAAACGCCGCATCGACGCCGCGGCAAAATATGTGCCGCTGGAAAATCTCTGCCTCAGCCCGCAGTGCGGCTTCTCCAGCACCCACCACGGCAACAAGCTCAGCGCCGACGATCAGTGGCGGAAGCTGGGGCTGGTGCTTGAAGTCTCGAAGAGCGTCTGGGGCTGATCACCACACCGCGCCGCGCGCAGTAACTGGCCACAAGGCCTCGACTTTTCCCTTGCGCACGCACACGAACTGGTCGTAGAGATTCACCGTCGGGTCGCAATGACCCGGCACGAGCAGCAGCTTCTCGCCGAGCTTCGGGGCCCTCGCGCTGGCGGCGACCCTCAGCACGCCGTGCTCGTCAGACGCCCTGACGTACTCGACGCCGGGACGCTCGTGCACCTGCGGCAGCCCCGAGTCGACGCTCGAAGCCTTGAGGCCGGCATCCAGCACCGCGCGGTCCGGCGCCGGCGTGCTCATCACCGTGGCGAGCACGAAAAGGCTCTGCTCGAAGCGCGGCCAGCCCTCCTCCCAGACGTTGCGGTTGTAGTCGGCGTCCATAAACACGTAGGAGCCCGGCTGGATCTCGTTGAAGACCCGGCTCGCGCTCTCCAGCATGAACGTCCCCGTGCCCGCGCCGGTGACCGTTTCGCAGGCGATGCCGGCATTTTCGATCAGGGTTTTCGTGAGACTCGCCTTTTCCGCCGCGGCGGCGATCACCGCGCGGCGGTCCGCGGGGCTGCGAACGTGCTGCGCAGACCCGTGGTAGGCGTGCAGGCCGGCGAAACGCAGGTTGCGGCAGGCCGCGATGCGGCGCGCGAGCGCAAGCGCGGGCTCTCCGGGCGCTATTCCGCAGCGATCGGCGCCGACATTCAGCTCGATGAGGACCTCGAGCCGCACGCCTTCGGCCCGCGCGGCAGCATCCAGCTCACTGACGTTGCCGGCGTCGTCGGCAAGCACCGCCACCTTCGCCTCGCGCACGAGGCGTGAGAGGCGCGCGGTCTTCCGCCGCCCTACGATCTCGTTCGTCACGAGCACGTCGGCGACACCGCCCGCGACCAGCGCCTCGGCCTCGCTCACCTTCTGGCAGCACACGCCGACCGCGCCTGCGGCGATCTGCGCCCGGGCGATCTGGGCGCACTTGTGGCTCTTCGCGTGCGGGCGCAGGCGCACGCCGCTGCCCTTCACCGCGTCGGCCATGCGCAGGAGATTGCGCTCGAGCGCGTCCAGGTCGAGAACGAGCGCGGGCGTGTCGACTTCGTCGAGGGCGATTCCGATCGAGGCGTGAGGGGTGGGCGGCATGGCGCCGCCATTCTAGCGATATTCACGAAAACTGATTTTTCTGAACACTCTCATGGACTTGTGTGATAGATGCTCAGATTTCGTGTTCATTCTGTGGCTTCTGTTCCGAAGACGCGAAAGACGCCATGAATAGGGCGTAACCCCGACGGTTGTGACGCTTGCGGCGTTGCTGCCATGGAACTTTTTTCCGCCGGCGAACGTGTCACCCAAAAGGGGTGGGGAAGGCCCGGGGCTGCCGTAAATGTTCTGGGTGCGCTTTGGAGTCTCAAACAATGACCGAAAAAAACCGGGATGGTATGCAAGTTCGAGTCCTGTCCAAGGAAAAGGCCAAGGTGCTGGCGGAACAATATGGCTGGTCACCTGAGTTTGCGGAAGGCTATGTCGACGGCGAAGCGTGGCGCAGACGGCGAAAAACACTGCCCGAGCATGCGTCTGTCGGAATTGACGAGCATTCAATGGGGTTCCGGGCAGCTTACTTCGATCGGAGACTTGGACCTAAGGGCAATCTTGAAAAACGTAGACCTGGACCCAAGGGCAATTTTGAAAAAGGTTCTTAGAGGAATTGATTCCCCTAAGACTGAGGTTAAGTTTTGCCTGTACTCAAGAGCCAAGCGCGCCAATCTTGGTTTTGAAATCATCGACAGGATAAGCCTGCTGACCTCTTGCAGAGGCCTGTGCGGTCCCTGTGCTATGGGAAGCGAAATGCGATAATCACGCTTCCTTTCAGGTCCGGACATGACGATCCCGGAAACCATGCGCGTGGTCGAGATCACCCAGCCGGGAGGACCGGAGGTTCTGAGGATCGGCACGCGCCCGGTTCCGCGACCTCAGCAGGGCGAGCTCCTCGTCAAGGTCGCCGCCGCGGGCGTCAACCGCCCGGACACCATGCAGCGCGCCGGCAACTATCCGGTTCCGGCTGGCGCGTCCGACATTCCGGGTCTGGAGCTCGCGGGCAGCGTCGCCGCGCTCGGCGAAGGCGTCGCGAGATGGCGCGTCGGCGACATGGTGACCGCGCTCGTTCAGGGCGGCGGCTACGCCGAGTACTGCACGGCGCCCGCCCCGCAGTGCCTGCCGATCCCGAAGGGCATGACGCCCGTCGAAGCCGCGTCCTTGCCCGAGACCTTCTTCACCGTGTGGAGCAACGTGTTCGATCGCGCCGCCATCAAGCCCGGCGAGTCCTTCCTCGTGCAGGGGGGATCGAGCGGCATCGGCGTCGCCGCGATCCAGATCGTGAAGGCCTTCGGCCACAAGGTGTTTGCGACTGCAGGCAGCGCGGAGAAATGCGCGGCCTGCGTGAAGCTGGGCGCCGACCGCGCCGTAAACTACAAGACCGAGGATTTCGTCGCCGCGGTGAAGGAAGCTACGGCTGGCCGCGGCGTCGACGTCATCCTCGATATGGTCGGGGGCGATTACATCGACCGCGAGCTGAAATGCCTCGCCGACGACGGCCGCATCGTCATCATCGCCTTCCTCGGCGGCGCGAAGGCGACGCTCTACTTGAGCGACATCCTGCGCCGGCGCCTTACGGTCACGGGCTCCGCCCTGCGCCCGCGCTCGGCGGAGTTCAAGGGCGCGATCGCCAAGAACCTGCGGGAAAAAGTCTGGCCGCTCATCGAGGCCGGCAAGATCAAGGCGATCATCCACAAGACCTTTCCGCTTGCGGAGGCGTCGAAAGCGCACGCGCTGATGGAATCGAGCGCGCACATCGGCAAGATCGTCCTGACCGTTTAGCCCGTGTTCCGGAAAGACCTCCTCAAGGGCAAGCGCATCCTCGTCACCGGCGGCGGCACGGGCCTCGGCCGCGAGATGGCGGCGAAGTACCTGGAGCTCGGCGCCGATCTATGCATCTGCGGCAGGCGCCGCGAACCGTTGGAGAGAACCGCCGCGGAACTCACCGCGAAGCACGGCGGCTCGGTGAAATGCCACACCGTGGACATCCGCGACGCAGCCGCGGTGGACGCCATGGTGCAGGCGATCTGGGAGGACGGCGGACCGCTCACCGGACTTCTCAACAACGCCGCGGGCAACTTCATCTCGCGCACCGAGGACCTCTCGCCGCGCGGCTTCGACGCCATCGCCAACACGGTGCTGCACGGCACCTTCTACACGACGCACGCGGTCGGCAAACGCTGGATCGCGGGCGGCCACAAGGGCTCGGTCATCTCGATCGTCGTCACCTGGGTGTGGACGGGCTCCCCCTTCGTCGTGCCTTCGGCGATGTCGAAGGCGGGCGTGCACGTCATGACGCAGTCGCTCGCGGTCGAATGGGGACGCTACGGCATACGCTTGAACGCCATCGCGCCGGGAATCTTTCCGACCGAAGGCGCCGGCAAGCGCCTCGCACCCGGCCGCGATCCGGGCAAGGAAGCCGCGGCGGTCAACCCGATGCGGCGCTCGGGACAGATGTACGAACTGCAGAACCTCGCCGCCTTCCTCATGGCCGACGGCTGCGAGTGGCTCACCGGCCAGACCATCGCCATCGACGGCGGCGGCTGGCTCGCCAACGGCGCCTCCTTCACCGAACTCGCCGCCTGGAGCGACGCCGACTGGGAAAAAGCCCGCGCGGCGATCAAGGCGCAGAACGAAAAAGACCGCGCGCAACGCTCCGTTTGAGGACGCCGGGAAGCGATTCACTCCGCCATGAACAGATCGCGGCTATGATATCCAGGTGCCAACCGTTACACGCTGGGCGTCTCAAACAAGCCCATGAACCTCACCGTCCTGCCACTCACGCCCGAGCGCTGGCCTGACATCGAAGCGCTGTTCAATGCCAAAGGGTGCTCGGTGGCTCGCGGCTGCTGGTGCATGTACTACCGCCGAAGCGGCTCTCGCGGAGCCCTGCCTCCGGGGGCGACGCGCGCCCAGGCAAATCGCACCGAGCTGAAAGCCCTTGTCGACGCCGGCAACCCACCCGGCCTCATTGGCTACCGCGGCAAAGTTCCCGTTGGCTGGGTGTCGCTCGGGCCACGCGAGGAATACGCCAAACTCCAGCGCTCGCCCGTGATGAAGGCCGTCGACCATCGACCTGTCTGGTCGATCATCTGCTTCGTAGTGCCCTCCGAGCATCGCGGCCAAGGCGTCGCCCGGGCGCTACTGAACGGAGCCGTTGCCTACGCAAGGAAACAGGGCGCCACCTTGCTTGAAGCGTACCCGGTGGACAAACGAGGCCGGTCCAAGGACGATTCCATGTGGTTCGGTGCCAAGTCCATGTATGACCGGGCAGGGTTCAGAGAGGTCGCGCGTCGCAAGCCGCAGCGGCCCATCGTGCGGCTCAAAGCCCGCCTGAGCCGCTGATCGAGCAGCGAGGAATGAAGTGTCGAAACTCCGCGTCCAGAGCTTCGCGATTTCCATCGACGGCTACGGTGCCGGGCCGAACCAGGATCTCCAGAATCCGCTCGGCGTCAGGGGTCCTGAGTTGATGGAGTGGTTCTTCCCCACACGCCTATGGCGCAGGATGCACGGCGACGACGACGGAGAGACGGGGATCGACAACGGAATCGCGGAGCAGGGCTTTGCCGGAATCGGCGCCTGGATTCTCGGGCGCAACATGTTCGGTCCCGTCCGAGGCCCGTGGCCGGATGACAGCTGGAAGGGCTGGTGGGGCGACGAGCCGCCATATCACACGCCCGTCTTCGTGCTGACGCATCACCCGCGGGCGCCGCTCAGGATGGCGGGAGGTACGGAGTTTCGCTTTGTCGCCGAAGGCATTCACGCCGCTTTGGAACAGGCGACCGCCGCAGCGGGCGGCCGCGACGTCCGCCTCGGTGGCGGCGTATCCACTATTCGGGAGTATCTGCGCGCCGCCCTGATCGACGAGCTGCATCTCGCCATCCGGCCTGTCCTGCTCGGTTCCGGGGAGCATCTCCTGAAGGACATCGATACGCGTGCTTTGGGCTATGAATGCGCGAAGCACGTCGCTGGCGAACGTGCGACCCACGTCTTTCTGCGCAAGCGGTCGTGACGCTCGACGCGAAACCTCGATACGGGATCCTCTGACGATGCTCGGTATTCATGATTACTGGCTGTTCGTTGCGACCGGCGTATTGTTGAATCTCACGCCCGGTCAAGATACTCTGTACATTCTCGGCCGCAGCATCGCTCAGGGCCGACAGATCGGCGTGGCCTCGGCTCTGGGCATAAGCGCCGGCGCGCTCGCTCACACTCTTGCTGCGGCGCTCGGATTGTCGGCTGTCCTCGCGACGTCGGCCTCGGCATTTGTTGCACTGAAGGTCGTTGGAGCCGCATATCTTGTCTATCTCGGCGTTCGCATGCTGATGACGCGCACGACGGCTCTCGGATCAACGGATATTGCGGGGCTGGTCGATATGTGGACAGCGTTCCGTCAGGGCATGCTCACCAACATTCTCAACCCCAAAGTGGCCTTGTTTTTTCTCGCGCTGATGCCCCAATTCATCGAGCCGGACAGCCCCACGAAGGTCGGCGCGTTCCTTGCCCTGGGGTTCACTTTTCTTACCACCGGAACCGTTTGGTGTCTCGTTTTGGCTCTCGGCGCCTCGCGTGTACGGAGTTTCTTCGCGAGCCGCCCGCGTGCGCTTCAGGGGCTCTCGCAAGCGTCGGGGGCACTCTTCATCTTTCTCGGTTTGCGGCTGGCAGCAAGCAAGCAATGACGCCTGACGGTACGCCCCACACCGACGCGCGGGAAGCATCGCAGCTTGCCGGTCGAAGCCTGAGATAGCAGTTGCTTCGCGAGCCCTTCAGGCTGCCGCTCGCCTTTTTCGCCTCGGGCGCGGCGGCGCTCCTGTTCCAGGTGCTGTGGTTCCGCGCGCTCGGCCGCGTGGTCGGAAATACCGTCTGGGCAGGCGCGCTGGTCCTCACCGCGTTCATGCTCGGCATGGCGATCGGCGGCCTGCTCGCCGCGCGCTGGGCGCAGCGTATCCGCAATCCCGCGCGCGCGTTCGCGCTCGCGGAGATCACGGTGGCGGTCACGGGGAGCCTGCTGGTCTGGGGCCTCCCGGTTCTGGAACCGGTCGTCGGGCATTGGCTCTCGCCGCTCGCCGATCATTCCACGGCGATCGCGGGCGTGCGCCTCGCGCTCGCCCTCGCCGCCATGCTCGTGCCGACGATCGCGATGGGCACGACGCTCGCGTTCGGCGTGCGTATCGTCGCGCACAAGGAAACCACGCGCGCGCTCGGTGTGCTGTATGCGGCGAACACCTTCGGCGCCGGCCTCGCGCCGCTCGTCGCCGAGTATTACTTGATCGGCGCGCTCGGACTGCGCAGCACGGCGCTGGTCGCTGCAAGCCTCAATCTACTGGCGGCAGCACTCGCCCTGACGCAAGCGCCAAATGCCGCCGCCGTGGCGGCACCGGCGCGCGGCACCGGCCCTTACCCAGTGCGCCTGCTGTGCGCCGCTGCCGCCGCCGGAAGCCTCGCACTCGCGCTCGAAGTGATCTGGTTCCGCCTGCTGATCCTCTATGCGCCGGGCAGCGATGCGACCTTCGCGCTCATGCTGACGGTGGTCCTCTTTGGAATTGCGATCGGCGGCGCGCTCGCCCCGCTGATTGCCCGGCCGCGACTCGTCTGGGTCACCGCAGGCTGCAGCCTCGCCGTCGTCGCCGGCTACATGCTCGCCGGCTGGATCTTCAGTTCGGGCAAGCCCGATCTGATCCACTATGCCGTTCCCTTGATGCTGCCGGCCGCGATCCTGTCGGGCTCATTGTTCGCGCTGCTGGGCGCGGAGCTGCGCGCCGATTCGCAGAACCCGCAGCCGGCGATCGGCGTCCTAACGACCGCGAACACGCTCGGCGCCGCGCTCGGGGCGGCGCTCGCCGGCCTGGTCCTGCTGCCGCGCCTGGGCATCGAATGGAGCCTGTTCGTCCTCGCCGGGGGTTATGCGCTGCTGCCGCTGCTCGTGGCGAAGCCCGCGAGGTTGACGCTGCCCCTCGTCGCGGCGGCGGCCGGGCTGTTGCTCTTCCCGTTCGGCCGCATCGACATGCACCTCGCGGAGGCGGCATTCCCGTATCAGCTGATCGACAACTCGAGGGTAGTGCAGGTCACGCAAGGCCCGACGACGACCCTGCAGCTGCTCAAGCGCGAGCGTTTCGGCGAGGCGGCAGCCTGGCGGCTGCTGACCGACAGCTACTCGATGAGCGCGATCGACCGCGAGTCGGCCCGCTACATGCAGATGTTCGCCTGGCTGCCGCTGGCCCTGCATCCCGAACCGCGGCGCGCGCTCCTCGTCAGCTATGGCGCGGGCAACACTGCGCGGGCGCTATTGAGCGATCCGCAGCTGCGGAGCCTCACCGTGGTCGACGTCTCGCCGGAGATCATCGCGGTAAGCCCGCTGCTTCACGGCAAACGCGACCCGTTGAAGGATCCGCGGGTGCAGCTCGTCTTGGAAGACGGGCGCCACTACCTGCGCGTGCATCGCGAGCAGTTCGACATCATCACCGCGGAGCCGCCGCCGCCGCTGATCGCGGGCGTGGTGAACCTCTATACCCGCGAATATTTCATGGCGCTTGCCGAGCGGCTCGCGCCCGGCGGGCTCGCGACCTACTGGCTGCCGGCCCCGCAATTCAAGCCGCAGGGGGCGCGGGCGGTGACCCGCGCCTTCTGCGACGCGTTTCCCGACTGCACGCTGTGGGCCGGAGCGCAAAACGACTGGATCCTGATGGGCGGTCGCGAGTTCAGCAATCGCCCGAGCGCGCAGCATTTCGCGCGTTTATGGCGCGACCCGACGGCGGCGCCGTGGATCGCTGCGAGCGGGTTCGAGCACCCCGACCAGCTCGGCGCCACCTTTCTCGCGGACGCCGAGCAGCTGCGCCGCTGGTACGGGGAGACGCCGACGCTGACCGACGACCATCCGAAGCGCATCGCGCCCGAAACGCGCAGCATCGGGGCCCGGGAGGCCGAATACGCGGCGTGGCTCAAGCCCGATGGCGCGCAGCGCCGCTTCCAGGAATCGCAGTGGGTGGCGAGGCACTGGCCCGCGCAGCTTACCCGGGCGAGCCTGCCTTTCTTCGCGATCCAGCCGGCGCTCAATGGCGAGATCGCGCCCGACCCCGTCGAGAACGTGCGGCATGTAGACGCGATCCTGCGCTATACCGATCTGCGCATCCCGGTGCTATGGCTGCTCGGCAGCGACGTCACCGAGCAGGAGATCGTGAACCGGCGGCTGGCGGCCGAGGGCTATCGCCCGGACTACGCCTATCCCCTCGGCGCTCGCGCTCTTGCGGAACGCGACTACGCCAAAGCCGGGGAGCTTTTCGCCGAGGCCGCCGAGCGCAGGCCCGGCCAGGCCGGCGCGCTCGCCGCGTACTCCATGTGCCGCGCGGGGCTGCGCAATCGGGCGGCAGCGGTAAAAGGCGCGGACAAGCTCGCGCCCGGGCTGCGCTGCTGGAGAAATTAAAATGGGATTGAGTTTTGGGGGAAAATCATGAATAGAAAATCCATCTGGGCCGTGGTCGCCGGCTTGCTCGTCATCATCGTTGTCACAACCCTGGTCGACATCGTGCTGCACGCGACAGGCGTCTTCCCGCCCATGGACCAGCCGATCGGCGACGCGCTCGCCCTGCTTGCGACCTCTTATCGCATCGTCATCAGCGTCGGCGGCGCTTGGCTCACAGCTCGGCTCGCGCCGGACAAACCCATGAAGCACGCCATGATCCTCGGGGTTGTGGGCGTTGTCCTCGGGGTTGTGGGTGTTGTGGCAACCTGGAACTTGGCGCTCGGGCCCAGGTGGTACTCCATCGCGCTCGTCGTGCTGGCGATACCGCAATGCTGGCTTGGCGGCAGGATCTACGAGATCCAATCGGGCAAGCGCTGAAATGCCAAATCGCATGAACTTGTCGTCTAACGCAACGTCCGACGCGGACACGCGGAGAGCGGACCCAGCACGTACGTGGCTCGCGATTCTGGCCCTGTTTCTGATTTTGCCCATCGCCAGCGTGATCTCAGTCGCAGTTTTGTATGGGCTCGCATGGCCCGATTTCCCGGATGAGGTATTTACGTGGGGCGCGTTCGATGTCGCCGAGTTCGTCCCTTGGATCCTGGGCCTCGCGCTGTTTTCGTTTGCTTCCGTTCGTCCATGGCTGAGGATCGCGGTGGCGGTCGTGTCGGTGCCCTACTCGATGCTCGTGTTTTCTGCAGGAGAGCTGTTCGTCGGGTGCGCCCTGGGGCATTGCCTGTGACGAACGATCCCCTCGAGCGCAATAAGAGGAACGTCACCGCCTTCTACGACCTGGCGTTCAACCAACGACAATACGATGTTCTAGAGCCGGGAGGCTCGCGTTACTTGCGCTTCGGAACCGTCCAGAGATAGAGCGTGCTCGCTCCCGCCTGCACCGTCCTCTCGGGCAACCAGTCGTCGCCGAACCCGTAGCGGTGCGCGACGATGCGCGTGCCCGGCGCAAGCTCGCGCAGCAGCTTCGGCAGCAGGCGCCGGTTGAGCGTCTCGAAGAGGAACAGCGTCACCACCGTTGCTTCGCTGATGTCCGTTTCGAACAGGTCGCCGCGCACGAAGCGCACGCGGTTCTCGACCCCGGCGCGGCGCGCGCGGTACAGCGCCATGCGCAGCGGCGCCGGGTCGATCTCGACGCCCACGCCACGCGCGCCGAAGTCCTTCGCCGCGGCGATGACGATGCGCCCGTCGCCGCAGCCCAGATCGTAGACCACGTCCTCGGGCGCCGTGCCTGCGAGCTTGAGCATGCCGAGCACGGCCTCGTCGGTGCTCGGGAAATACGGCACCTCCGGGTCGAAAACCGGCGCGACGCCGTCGGTGAGCCGGGTGTCGCCCAACCGGTCGAGCGCGGCGCAGCCGGAAATCAGCGCGGCCACGAGGACGGCTGCGCGCGCTCCTGGTTTATGCACGGACAGCCCGCTGTCCGAGCAGCATCACCACGGCTCCCAACGCCAACACGCCGACGCCGAAGAGCGCGCCGACACCCGTATACGCCAGGCTCGAGTAGAGCATGTAGGCACAGCTCAGGACGAAGAGCGAGGGTGTTAGCGGATAGAGCGGCACCTTGTACGGCCGCGCGGCGCCCGGGTCCCTGGCGCGCAGCGCGAAGAGCGAAAGCCCGGTCACAAGGAAAAAAGCCCAGAACACGGGCGCGGTGAAATCGACGAGCGTCTGGAAGCCTTTGCGTTCGATCGCTCCCAGACCCACGAGCAGGAGCGCGATCGCGCCCTGTACGAGGTAGGCATTGCGCGGCGAGCCGCTCGCTTGGTCCCAACGGCCGAGAAAGCGCAGGAACGGCCACTCGCGACCCAGCGCGTAATTGGAGCGCGCACCGACGATCATCGCGCCGTTGATCGAGGTGAGGGTCGCGATCGCGATCATCACGCTGATCAGCTTCTCGCCGGCGGCCCCCCACACCCGCACGAGGAGGTCAGCCGCCACCGCGTCCGACTTCGCCATGCCGGCCAGACCGAGGCCCTTCAGATACGCAAGGTTGACGAGCACGTAGAGCGCGGTAACGAGGCCGAGCGAGTAGAACAGTGCCCGCGACATGTTGCGCTCCCGGTCGCGCACCTCCGCCGAGATATACGCCCCGTCATTCCAACCGCCGTAGGTGAATAGCACGAAGATCATCGCCAGGCCGACGCCCGACCACGAAGAAGGTGCAGATGCTGCTTGCGCCCCCCCGTTCGGGGCAGCAGGCGCGAGAAATAATCCCACCACGAGCACAATCACCAAGCCCAGCACTTCGAACACGGTCAACACGTTCTGCGTCGTCTTACCGGCCTCGATGCCGACGATATTGACGACGGTGAGCACGACGACGATCAGAGCGGCGTAGATCGAGGAGGAATGCTCGCCGAAGCTGAGCAGGCGTGCGCAGTAGTCGCCGAAAACGAAGGCGAACACGGCGATGGAGCCTGCGACGATCACGGTCATACGCGCCCAGGCGTAGAAAAAAGCCGGAACGCGGCCGAACGCGCGGCCGATGAAGTGGTATTCCCCTCCCGCGCTCGGATAGGCGGTAGCGAGCTCCGCGTAACACATGGCGCCGATGAGAGACACGACACCGCCCGCGATCCAGACGAGGACCATCGCAGTCTCGCCGCCGCTCGAGCCCGCGACGATCGAGGGTGTCTTGAATATGCCGGCGCCGATGATCAGCCCGACGATGATCGCGGTGGCGTCGCCGAGCGACAAGACCTGCGCCGGACCGGCACCTGAGTGCTGCGGGTCGGGAGAGGGCATTTTTATAGGGTAAGAAACCGGTTTGTGTGGGGATTGCGCTGCTTGAGCGACGCGAAGCATTCTTCGAGCGGCAGGTCGAAAAGCCGCTGCGCGGCACGGGCGCGGACCTTCAGCTCCGCCCAGGCGATGCGCGGCGGCCCGTTGCGCAGGGCGAAGGCGATAAAGTTGTCCTCCTCTTCGGCGAGCAGCAGCGTCGGACCGCGGCCGAAGCTTTCTTCGATGCGCCCGCAATAGGCTTCGATGCGCTCGTCGTCGGACATGAAGTTGGCGACCATCACGCCGCCGGGACGCAGCGCCGCGAAGGCGCCGTCGTAGAAGGATTGCGTGCACAGGCCTTTTGCCGGGCGTCCGTTGACGAACCCGTCGACGACGAGCACGTCGCAGCTCGCGGGCCGCTGCGGCACGACCTGGGCCCCATCGCCGATCACGATTTCCAGCCGCGCGTCCTCTTGGGGAAAGTGAAAGTATCTGCGCGCCACGGTGACCACGCCCGGATCGATCTCGACCACGCTGACGCGCGTTTTCGGCATGCGCTGGTGGATGAAGCGCGCCATCGAGCCCCCGCCCAGGCCGACCAGCAGCACGTCGCGCGGGTCCGGGCGAAAGAGGAGAAAGGCCATCATCGCGCGCACGTAGTCGAGCTCGATCCGG
>WNFG01002953.1_pt1 | contig 15363 bp, 12 predicted proteins | sample 5400431 | NCBI WGS metagenome assembly WNFG01 (sample SAMN13153346, study PRJNA577476) | soil metagenome | isolation source: 120 cm saprolite under Douglas fir tree site 2 hole 3 replicate 2 | place: USA:California | collected 2015-04-18 | reverse complement strand
GGAGCGATCGCCGGGCGGGGCTTGCACCCGCTGGAAAGCGCCGCCTTGTCACGGCGCACGCGGAGTCCGGTCCTTCACCGGGACGCGTCGCGACGGCGCGGTTGCGCCGATTTCGGCCATTCATGGCCTTCCCGGACATCGGCGACGCCGTTACGGCTTGAACATCCCGGAGTTGATCGAGGCGAGCCCGATCAGGGTCATCACCGTACCGTCCGGCAATGTGAACGTCGTGTTGGCGCCCGAACTCGTCGAGGTGGCCACGATGTTGTTGGTCGTCGTAATGTTCTCGTTCTGGTAGAAGAGCGAGTCTGTCACCGTGTTGAAGTTGGTGACCGTCACGTTGGCACTCGAGGAAGCGGCGACTGAATCGTTTGTGCCGAAGGCAATCGCTGCGCCGGCGATCGCTGGCACGGCACGGCTGCGCTACGCCCGGCTGCGTCACCAGGCTGCGGTCGAAGACGTCGATTACCGTGCCGCCCGCGGGCTCGACCGGGCGCTGTTCCAGGCGTTGACCGCCGGGCGCTGGATCGAGGAGGCGCAGAACCTGATCATCGAAGGGCCGGCGTCGGCAAAAGCTGGCTGGCCTGTGCACTCGGCCACAAGGCGTGCCGCGACAATCGCTCGGTGCTCTATCAGCGCGCGCCCCGCATGTTCGGCGATCTCGCGCTCGCCCGCGGCGACGGCCGCTACCCTCGCCTGATGCGCGCCCTCGGCGGCGTCAAGCTGCTGATCCTCGACGATTGGGGCCTCGAGCCGCTTGGCCGAGCAACGCCACGACATGCTGGAAATCGTCGAAGAACGCTACGGCCGCGGCGCCACCCTGATCACCAGCCAGATCCCGGTCGACCGCTGGCACGACCTGATCGGCGAGCCGACCCTCGCCGACGCCATCCTCGACCGGATCATCCACAACGCCCATCGCCTGCAGCTCAAGGGCGACAGCCTGCGCAAGCAAAAGGCGCCCAAAACCGGCGCCGCTTGACCCGGCACAACCGGTTATGGAGAGATCACATCCACCCAGCGGGCGCTCCGCCACCCCGGCCGACATCAATCGGAACGGCCGGCCGTCTTCGATCGGAACAGGTGGCCGACATCAATCGGAATGCCCGGCCGACATCGTCGGAATCCGCAGGCGGTCATCAAGGTACCCGACAATGCCATGACGGTTACTGGTGTGGTTCTTGACCCCAGCATAATTCTCGACCGCAGGCGTCACCGGGAAATTGCCGCGGTCCAGTGGATAAAGCGCCACGACATCGCGGGTATCAAATGCGTTGAACCAGGCGCGCACCGGCGGCGGGAACCGGAGGGGCCGTAACTGCTCGCGAATGGCCCGGATGGCGAGCGGCGCGCCGACGGTCAGGTACAGCGGCACGTTGAGCGGGCCGCGTAGAGCATCGGCAGACAATCCTGCCGCATTCGGCATTTCGTGCCGTGGTTATGGCCGCTGCGCGGGTCAAAATCTACCAGCACCTTTCCCTGATCGAGCGCGGCGAGAGAGGCCGGAAGGGATAGCCTGTCGCGAGCGGTCAAACTCGAACTCGGCTTACATCATTGTCGGGCGGCCGAGCCGACAGCAAGCACGTTGCGCTCGTCACACCCATCCAGGCAAGCGACGGGCACAGCCGCGGCGAGATCCTCGACCGAGTGGACAGCTCGGTGGAATTGGTTGACGCCTAGAAGATCGCGTGAGACACGCATACCCCTAAAATTCGAATTAAAAATTCTCTAAAAGCAGGATCTTCTTCTCACCTTACTCGTTAACGCTGCTGGAAGATCCGAAAAATTGAGCATGGTATGCCACCACTCGGTTTAGTCGCTAAGTGAATGCCTTTGCCGCAAAATGCACCGCGGCCCTAGTGATCGCCAATGATCAAGTCTGGACCAAAAGGTCTCATTAGGAATATTGCTCAGGATATCAATCGCTTGTTACTTTGAATCGTTGGGAACGCAATTTGGCAGCGCCGCGACATGGAGCCTACGATGCCTCAACGGAAGACAGAATTTTGGCTTACCTTCTCGTCGAACATTAACTCAGAACAAACCACCTACCTGCGAACTCGCATCGCTACGATCCTCGAACGAAAAGATTTTGGAAGCCTTGTCGTCCTCTTTTCAAGTGACGGTGGCAGTACGGAGCAGTCTCTTGCACTTCATAACTTCCTTATTGGTCTTCCCGTACCAGTGCATATGCACGCAATGGGTCACATCGGAAGTGCATCAATCCCTGTTTACCTGGCAGGGTGTAAGCGAACTGCTGCGCCACTATCGCGTTTTTTCTTTCACGAATACGATTGGGAATTTGACGGTCGGCAGACCCTTCGGCGCATTGACGAAGCGGTCAAGCGACTTCGCAGTGACATCGAAATGGCGAGAACGATTATCAAGACCCGCACAAAGGCGGGCGCCGACGTTTTCGATGCACTCGACGGCACTGCCGGCCCTGCGATTTTGAATGCTGACCAAGCTAAGTCTATCGGCCTCGTCGATGAGGTCTGCGAGTTACGACATCCGATCCCGAACGGAATGCCGATCGCTATGTGGACGTGACCCTGCTGCAACAGGAGCTGGGATGGAACCGCTTCCAAGGAATGCCGTCGAAAAAGAAAGAAATAGTTAAAGGAAAACGATATATGCGCAAAGTTGTAAAACGGGACGGGACGGGCGCACGTTCGCTCGTCAAGAAGCGGGAAGTCGCGCACCGTAGGTTGATCGAGTTTGGTATCGCGCTGTCGGCGGAGCGTAATCACGACCGCCTGCTGGAGATGATCCTGCTCGGCGCTAAAGAGCTGTCGAATGCTGATGGCGGGACGTTGTATCTCGTCAGCGAGGACGGCAGCGAGCTGCGCTTTGCGATCATGCGCAACGACACGATGCAGTTCGCGCTCGGCGGCACCACCGGGGCGCCGATCCCGTTTGCCCCGGTGCCGCTGCGCGAGCCAGACGGAACCCCGAGCTACACGAGCGTCGTTGCGACCGCAGCGATTACCGGAAACACGATCAACCTTGATGATGCCTACAATGCCCCGGGCTTTGACTTTAGCGTCCCGCGCGCGTTCGACGCGAGGACCGGTTACCGCTCGCAATCCTTCCTGACCGTCCCGCTGAAGAACCACGAGGCCGAAGTGGTTGGCGTAATGGAGCTGATTAATGCGCGCTCGCCGGATGATGGGAGTACCATTCCGTTCCCGGCGGAAACCGTGCCGCTGGTCGAGGCGCTCGCCAGCCAGGCCGCGGTGGCACTCGACAATCAAAGGCTGATCGACGCGCAGCGCAATCTGTTCCGCGCGGTGCTCAAAGTATTCGACCGCGCGATCGACGCCAGGTCGCCCTATACCGGCGGGCATTGCCAACGCGTTCCCGAGCTGACCAACATGCTCGCCCGGGCGGCGGATGCGGCCGAAGCGGGCCCGCTCGCTGATTTTCATCTCACCGAGCTGGAGTGGGATGAGCTCGAAGTCGCCGGTAGGCTGCACGATTGCGGCAAGGTGACCACCCGCGGCTTCGTCATCGACAAGGCGACCAAGCTTGAGACGATCTACAACCGTATTCACGAGATCCGCACCCGCTTCGAAATCGTCAAGCGCGATGCCGAGATCGAATACCTGCGGGCGGTCATGGCCGGTCGCGACGAACCGTCGCTGCGCAGCGCGCGCGATGAGTACCTCGCCGAGATCGATGACGATTTCGCCTTTGTCGCGGAATGCAATATCGGGGGCGAATTCATGCCGCCGGAGAAAATTGCCCGGCTTCAGCGCATCGCCGGGATCACCTGGCGGCGCACGCTCGATGACCGGCTTGGCCTGTCATGGGAGGAAAGCGCGCGGCAGCCGCGAACCCGCGAAAGCCTGCCGGCGACCGAGCACCTGCTCGCCGACAAGCCCACTCATATCGTCGAGCATGACGCCGCCCCGCTGGCGCCCGACAATCCCTGGGGCTTTGTCATCAAGCCGCCACCGCACAAGGCCAACCTGGGCGAAGTTTACAATCTGTCGATCCACCGCGGCACGCTGACCGAGGAAGAGCGCTATCACATCAACGATCACGTCATGCAAACCATCATCATGCTGGAGGCGCTGCCCTACCCGAAGCATTTGCGGCGCGTCCCGGAATGGGCCGGCGGGCATCACGAAAAGATGGACGGGACCGGCTACCCGCGCGGGCTCAGGCGCGATCAGATGAGCATCCCCGCGCGGATCATGATGATCGCCGATATCTTCGAGGCGCTGACCGCGCGCGACCGGCCCTACAAGGCGCACAAGATGCTCTCGGAGTGCGTCGCCATCATGGCCCGCATGAGCGGCGAGGGCCATATCGACCCGGACCTGTTCGAGGTGTTCCTGACCTCGGGGGTGTATCGGAAATATGCCGATAAATTCCTCTCAGCCGAGCAGACTGACGAGGTCGACATCAGCCACTACTTGGATCCGGCAAGCCCTGCAGGCTGGCGCAATGACCGCGTCGCCGAAAGCCGCGCGCCCGGGCAGCGCTCTTCGACCCGAGGCGCGCGCCGGCAGGTGGCGCCGACCGCTTCCTCGCGTTGCTGAAAGCTCGCAATATCTCCGGAGAAATCGGCATGGCGCACTTCTACATCGCCCACCTTCCGCCGCAGCACTACAACGCCTTTCGCGACATCCTCGATGCGCACATTCCCAACGCCTATGATGAATGGAGAAAATTCCATGTACAGAAGGCGGCAAACATCCTCTATTCGGGGCACACCTACGTGGAGGTTCAAATCGATCCGGACGAGTTCGCTAGGGCATGTGATGCGAACAGGGTAGAGAGGACACTCCAAGGGCTCGACCACTTCGCCGGATTGAAAGCCACCTCGGACACGAACGAGCTGGAGCGCGCTGGGCTCGTCGAATTAACGACGGCGGTTCACCGTAGCCTTTTAATCCACGCCGCTAGCCGGGTTAGACGTATGCCCATCAGAAAGGGGGGCGATCTCATCGAGCATTGCCTTCGCCGCCGCGATCTCTGCGCGATAGGTCCGGGCGAGATCGGCGCTGACGCCCTCGTTCAGCAAGCGCTCGAAACGGGCGATCGTATCGTGGAGTCGCCTCACGCGATCTTCTAGACAGTCAACCAATTCCATCGAACCCGGCCGCCTTCGGTTGATCCCGAATGCGAACGGCATGGTTGCGCGCTGGGTTCCGTCATATCAACTGAGCGTCTGTATCGACACCCTGTTCGCCTATAGTGTCGACACGGTCAACTTGCTGCGGCCAAAAGAAACTCCGGCGCCCGAGCATCAGTCGCGACGCTCACCCCGAGCGGATTTTGCGAGCCGCGCCAATCCTTTCACCGCATCGGACTCACCGGCAAGGGCTCTTGCAAGCTCCAGGAGGCGGCGACGCACGGCGGCATCCTCGATCACATAATAGGCGTCGACCAGTTCGGTCGTTTCGCGTTTGCGCAGCGAATCCGCCTCGACCGGCGGCTCGGCGAAGCCGCTCGGGATCGCCGGCGCGCGCACGGGATCCATGTCGTCGAAGAAGAAGGTGACCGGAACATCCAATACCCGACTCAGCATATGAAGCCGGCTCACGGCGATGCGGTTGGCGCCGCGCTCGTATTTTTGCAACTGCTGAAAGCTAATGCCGATCGCCTCGCCGAGCTTCTCCTGACTCAGCCCGAGCATGTTGCGGCGCAACCGAACGCGAGAACCGACTTGGACGTCGATTGGGTTCGGTTTGTCCATTTTGCGCCGGCCTGACCGCCTTAACGACTGCGACACCGTCATGCGCCCCGCACGATTGAAGGTACGTGATAACCGGAGGTGCGTGATAACTCATACCATTGTATGCTATAAACGTCCGCATACAACTCACAATGGCTAACTTTCTCTTGACGGACTAGGGACCCCTCCTCGAAGGAGCAGCGGCACGCGCCACGCGAGCTAACAATTGTAGGCGTTCTCCACCCGAATGAAAATGGGCATGCCTCGTCAATTCATCAGCGAGTGGCTCCGCAGGTAAAACGCCGAGCGTCACCAATTGCCATGTCAAAACTTCAATGGCCGAAAACAATGCTGCCGCCCGCCTGTCATCATTGATAACTTTAGTATGGTGGATCCGTACCTTCGGCGGATCGCGTTCATCAATCAAAGACCTGTTGTTTCCCCGGGATCTTGTCGGACGACCATAAGAGGCCATTGTGCTCTCCCGCGTTGCAAGGACCCGCTACCAAACAACGGGAAGCTCGCACCGTGCCGTCAACCCAAAATAAAATAGTTGCAATTTTACCGATTTAAGATTTAAGCCAGATGCAGTCGCAAGCTTCCGGCGAGGACGCTTTCGAACGGCGAACCGCTGGCTGCTGCGAGCGGGCTCCCACTGTCGCGTTATGAACGGCGAGTGCCGCGCCGGGAAGAAATGGCGTCACACCAAAATCATCAAAAAGACGGTGCGGCCTAACAAGGCCACGGTGTGTAGCGCCGGGCCAGGTCGACAGCATATCGACCGCCCTCGACCCTCAAAGATGCCTCGAAGTGCCATGGGTGTCCGCATGCATGGATGGGGGCCAGGACCCGCATTAGGCGCCCACCGGCACAGTGGCACTGACGCGGGGAACTCCCTCGGGAGGCCGCGCCCCAGCGAATGCTCCTCCGGTGCCCGTGCGGAAAGTCGCGGATGGCGCGAAACTCCACGTCCCTCGCACGCTTTTCACGAATTATTCACGCCGAATAGACATAGGTTTTCAGCAAGTTATGCGAAATTGAGCGCCTGACTGCTTAACGGACGGGAGCAGATGATTTGAGCCCATCAAGGATACATAACCCGCAGCCGCGCAACAAAGCGAAGATCACCCAGTCATCGCTAGAGTTACACAATGTCTACGTTGCCGGCAATCGCACCACCGTTCGTCTTGAGCCAGTGATTTGGGACACCTTGCAAAGCATCGCTCGCCAGCAGGGGATCGGTTTAAATGATCTGGTTTCAGACATCGACTGCCGGCGGACCATTAAAAACCTAAGCTCTGCAATCCGTGCGTATGTCGTCACGCACCTTTTGACTAGGTTATCCGAAGATGATCTGTCAAGCCGCGTAGCCTAATGGACACCTAACTGAGCGCTCGCGGGTACCGGATGCGGCATTCCGCACGCCGGAAGCAAGCTAAAGCGCGACTGAGGAGATACGATGCCGCCGCTTGTGTACGGAGCTGGCGGCGGCCCGTTGCGGTTGACATGCCTACTCCGCGGATCCGCGCAGATTTCGGGTCGGCAGCGTCGACCGTCTCTCGCCCGCGCGCTGGGACTCACCGGCGAGTGCTCTTGCAAGTGCGAGAAGGCGGTGACACACGGCGGCATCGTCGATCGCGTAATAGGCATCAACGAGTTCGATCGTTTCATGCCTGCGCAGTGGATCGGATTCGGAACCCTCGGCCGGGGGCTGGGCAAAGCCGCCCGGGATCGCGGCTGCACGCACCGGATCCGTGTCATCAAAGAAGAACGAGACCGGCACGTCTAATACCCGACTCAGCATGTGCAGCCCGCTGGCGGAGATGCGGTTGGCGCCGCGCTCGTATTTTTGTACCTGTTGAAAGGCGAGGCCAATCGCCTCACCGAGCTTCGATTGGCTCAGCCCGAGCATGTTGCGACGCAACCGAACCCGCGATCCGACTTGCACATCGATCGGGTTCGGTTTGTCGCGACCCCGACGGCTCGACGATTGTGGTAGCGCCATGCGGCCTCGCGCGATGAAGATACGTGATCGCCCAGGAGCATACACAACTTATGATAGTTATTCCATTCTTATTACTACTATAGCTACCAAACAAGCCTCCGCAGCGAGCGACGTCAGGTTTGTTGCCGGCGAGGTTTGGCCTGGGGACTCCCACGCCGCATTACAGTCGCTTCGGCGCCTCCCAACCGACGCCGCAATGCATGATACGACCGCATTCGCGCCGTTTGCGGGAACGGATTTCGAGCGGTGGCGAAGCGGGGCGCCTCGATCGAGGGGCGCCAGTATTGGCTGTCTGAGACTGAGTCGTCGAAGATCAAACCGCTAATGCCGCGTGGCCGATGTGGCGCTCGCCAGCTTGAATTATCTAATAGGCTCAGCGGGTCTGGCATTCACCGGAGCGGATTTTTCCCATCGGCGTGAACGATCCGCAACGCGGTGGGAAATCGGATTTTGTTTTCTGGTTGCAGCGAATATGCGAGCGGGCTGGCCTGACCGATCGGGGCGGTCGACGTGAGCGAAGCGATCAGCAAACGCACCTCGTTGCTCACATTGGCCAGGAACTCGGATTTAGATTGATTGATGGCCTCAGCCGCCTCTTTTGCCGTGATCAATCGCTCCTGATTACGCAGGATGTAACGGACGTGGTGGGCCAGCACGAGCCAATTCACTGGTTTTGCTACGAATTCGGTCGCACCGGCATCATAGGCGCGGGCAATCGATGGCATATCGTCGACGCTCGTAACCACGACGATCGGCACATAGGCCGAGTGGGCATGACTGCGCAATTTGCGGCACAGCTCGTACCCGTTCATGCGCGGCATCATCACGTCGACGAGGAGCAGATCAGGGCGGTGCCTTTCGTAGCGCTGGTAGCCTTCGATGCCATCGGCGGCCTCGATCACCTCGAAGCCGAGATGCTCCAGCGCCGAGCGCATCAGAAAACGCGTGCCCGGATCATCATCAACGATGAGGATCGATGCCGTCGAAGTCCGTTCGATTTCATCCATCGGAGGCTCCAGGGCGCTGTCGCGCGCGTCCGTTAGCGCTTTGGTCAAATCGGCGCCCGGCATGGCGTCGCGTTCGACGTATTATCGCTATTTATTGGTAAAGACTTGCTAAACGCCGGAACCGCGCAGCAGGTCAACCCGTCGAATTAGGCTACCCCACGGTACCGCCGGATTAGAATTGACGCTACACAACCGCGGCGGCCGATGAGCTAATGGCATCAGCGAGCTGCATCGATATCTTCGGCAATCTTGCTTTCTTTGGAAGCGGCGCGAGATGCTGGGGCTGCTGATCCTCACCAATTTGCCAGATGCCTTGCTCGTCTTGCCAAACCTGATCGCGTCGATATTCAACAAAGCATAGTGACCCTTGATCGTCCTCTACCGTAAAAGACACGGAGTGAGCAAATTGCGTTACCTCGATGACCCGCATTGATCCTGCCCTCCTCTACTACCAGGAGAACGTTGCGGTATGGAGCATGGCTCCGACGTGAACCATGCGCTAAAAACTCGTGAAAAAGTGGCCGGAGCGCTAAGGTGTGCTCGGTCAGCGAGTACCAATGCGAACGTGGCCCCATTTGTGCCGGTCGCCCAGACCGTAAAAATGCCGGTGCGAGCAACCAGTGAGGCCAAAGAAAGAGGGGCGTTTGCCTACTTCTGCCGGAAGGATTGGTCAAAGGACGCGACGATCGGCCCGATCAGGTAATCGAGCGCGGTGCGCTCCCTGGTCGGAATCATCACCGTTACCGCCATGCCAGGGTAGAGCTGAACCTCGTTGCTCGCTGCTAGCTCCTGATCGTCGACCCTGACGAGCGCGGTGTAATAGGGCACGCCCGTTCGCTTGTCGGTCAGCCGGTCGGCCGACACGTCGATCACATCGCCATGAATCGCCGGGATCACCCGCTGCTTGTACGCGGTGAAATGCAAATCGGCGCGCATCCCTCGGTGGATATCGTGAATGTCGTCGACATTGATATTCGCTTCGGTGACTAGGCCGTTCTGGCTCGGCACGATGTCCATGACCTTGTCGCCCCGCTGGATCACCCCGCCGACCGAAAAGACGCTGAGGTCGACAACATAGCCGGCATAGGGCGAGCGGATTTTGGTGCGGTCGAGAACATCGCGCGCCGCCTGCAATCGGGGCGTAACGTCGGCCAATTTCGCCTCAGCTTCATGGAGGTCTTTTGCCACCTCGGTAGTCCAGACATTGCGCGCCTGGATGATCTGCATTTCTATCTCACCGATCGCTTGGCGCACCTTCGCGATCGTGCCAATTAGATCCCCCAGTTGTCCTCTGAGCCCCGAGGCGGTCCGCTCGAGTTCGAGGACGCGCGGACGCTGTGTCAGGCCTTTATCGAGCAGGAAATTCTGGTCCTTCAGCTCGGCGGCGATGATTGCCAAGCTCTCCTTGACCGCGGTCTGCTGCGCCTCGGCGCCTGCGATCTGCTCCTGCAGTTGCGCGATCCGCTGCTTTAGCACCGAAACCTGGCCTTCGAGGGTGGTGCGGCGGATCTCGAACTGCCTGGCCTCGGTCTGGAGAACCTTGCCGATTGCGGGATCGTCACGCTGCGAGGTCAGCTCGTCGGGGAAGACGATTGCCTTGTCGCCACCACGCTCGGCGAGCAGCCGGGCCTCCTGAGCGCGCAATGCGTAAGATTGCTGCGACAGCACGTCGACCGCGGCGCGTGCCTGAGTATCCTCCAGAATGATCAGACTCTGGCCGATCGCGACCCGGTCGCCCTCTTTTACAAGCAATTCCTTGACGATGCCGCCATCGAGATGCTGGATCGTCTTGCGGTTGCCCTCGACCTTGACCACGGCCGGCGCGACGACCGCACCGTTAAGCGGGGCATAGGCCGCCCAGCCACCCATCCCGAAAAAAAACACGGCGATGACCGCGAACCCCGCAGCCATCGCGCCGCGCGCACTTTCTTTCGGAAGCGGCGCTTGGTGGGCGGTACTGTGGATGATCATGTCGCTCACGGGGTCGCTCCTAATTCGCGGCGGCGAAGGCGGGGACCGCCACCGGTTTGACCCCGAGCTTGGCCATTACATCGTTGCGCGGGCCGAACATCGCCATCGCGCCGCCATTGAGGCAGAGGATCTTGTCGACGGTGTTGAGGCTAACGTGGCGGTGCGAAATGACCACCACGGTCCGGCCGTCTTCTTTCAACTTTTCGAGGCAGTCGGCGAGCGCGACATCGCCATCCATGTCGAGATTGGAGCTTGGCTCGTCGAGCACGACGAGGCTCGGACTGCCGTAAAGCGCCCGCGCGAGCGCGATCCGCTGGCGGTGTCCGCCGGAAAGGTTCACGCCGCCTTCGCCGATCTGCGTCTCGTAGCCGCGCGGCAATGCAAGGATGATCTCGTGCACGCCGGCGGCGATTGCCGCCTTGACGATGTCCTCGTCGTTGCCCGACTGGAAGCGCGAGATATTCGCCGCCACGGTGTCGGAGAATAGCTCGATCTCCTGCGGCAGATAGCCGACATGGCGGCCGAAATCGGCGCGGTCCCATTGCGCGACATTGGCGCCGTCGAGCCGCACCACCCCGGCCGATGGCGCGTGGATGCCGACAATCAACCGGGCTAGAGTCGATTTGCCAGCGCCGCTCGGCCCGATGATACCGAGGGTCTCACCCGGCTCGATCGCGCAATTGATCTGGTTCAGCAATGGCCGCGTCAGACCCGGCAGATAGAAGCTCGCCCCCTGCACCGCCAGGCCGCCCTTTGGCCGCGGCAATTTGATCGTCGCTGGCGGCGGCGGATTAGCTTGGAGCAAAGCCCCGACGCGGCGATATGCCGTACAGGCACTGACGAATTGGCGCCATGTACCGACCGACTGCTCGATCGGCATCAACGCCCGCGCCAGAAGAATCATCCCGGCGAACATGATGCCCGAGGTGGCGAGCCGATCGATAACGAGATAAGCGCCGGCGCCAAGCATCAAAGATTGCATCGACAGCCGCAGGAACCGGATGAGGCTCTGTAACGCCGCGCCGTGGTCACTCGCCTTGGCCTGTGCGATCAGCATGAAGTTGCGGTCGCGCCGCCAGCGCTCGACGAGGCCGCCGAGCATGCCCATCGCCTCGATGACATGTGAGTTTCTCAGGCTCGTTTCTGCAAAGGCATAGCTACGCGAGCCTGCCTCGCCGGCTTCAACCAGGCTGTTGCTGATCAGCCGCTCGTTCACTAGCGCGAGCACCAGCAGAATCAGCGCACAACCCAGCGCCAATACCCCGAGAAGCGGGTGTAGCAGTGTGATGACGACGATGTAGATCGGCGCCCACGGCGCATCGCACAGCGCGTAGAGGGCATTGCCCGTGATGAACTGCCGGAACGTGTCGAAATCGCGCAACGCTTGGCTGCGGCTAGTCCCAGGCGTTGCATTTGCCTGCTTGACCACGGCCGCCATCACCCGGCTCGACAACAGCCGGTCGAAGCGTAGCCCGGCGCGAATCAAAATGCGCGCACGCACCCAGTCGAGCGCCGCCATCGCGCTGAGCGCAATCAGAAGCGCCACGGTTAGCATCAGCAGGGTCGGCACGCTGCCGCTCGACACAACCCGGTCGTAGACCTGCAGCATGTAGAGCGGCGAGGCGAGATAAAGGACGTTGATCGCCGCGCTGAACAACCCGACCGACCAGAAATAGCCCCGGCAGGCCCCGAGAGCCTGGCGCAGCTCGCTGAATTTTCGTGCGTTTGTCATGCGCGCAGCATGCGCTGAAAAGGCTAAATGCTGGTAAATGCCGCTTGATGCGGCAGTCTGCCGCATCAAGCCTCGGTTCGCGTCAGTTATGGATGAAATCTGCTGCGCCAAGCGTCAGGAATTTTTGTCCTAGTAGATGGATCTGCATGTCAGCGGCCGAGAGGTTCTCCGTGCTGCCGCTGACGTTTATATAGACGTCCGAGACGGTATTGGAGCCGGCGCCACTCTGTACCCAGCCTATCGTATGGGCGGCGATCGTGCCACCGAGCTGAGCCGCCTGGAAGGTCAGAGGCGCTGCGCTTATCGCCGTCAAGTCGATCTTGTCCGTACCTGGCGTAAAGTCGGTACTGGCTGGGTTGCCGCTGACGCCAATTGTGTCAAAGCTGGCCGGCGTTGAGTCGGATGTAGTCTTATAGACCAGCGTATCCACGCCGCTGCCCAACTGAATCGCATCTGCCCCGCCACCGCCGGTGATCCTATCGCCATTGTTGTTGGCTGCGAGGGTATCCGCTGAGCTCGTGCCTATGACGCCATTGATGTTCGAGAAGGTTGTTGTGTTGAAACCGCCGCCGTTGAATGAAGCGCTTCCAAGATTGATCGTTACCGCACCCGTTCCGTGAGATAGATCGAGGACATTGCTTGCGCCTGAAACTCCGCTGATAGTTAGCGTGGTGCCGAGGCGCAAAACCACCGTGCCGCCGCTGCTGTCGAGTGTAACGACGTTCATACTGGAAAACGCGGAGAGGGCGGAAAGGTCGAAAGTGCCGCCGCCGGTCAGCGCCAGCGTATCGGTGCCCGACCCGCCGGTCAGGCTGTCGGCCGCCAACAGCGTCGAAACCGTCGCATTGACTGTATTGGTGCCACTGCCGGCGCTCAGATTTATCGTGTCGGTGCCGGTGCCGAGCGTCACCGTGGCGTTGGCGGCGCCGCTGCCACCTATCACAGCGTCAGTCCCGTTGCCCAGGCTAACCGCAATTGTCGCGGCGTTGTGCAGCGTCAGGGTGGTGTTCCCATTGTCAACGGTGACGTTCTCGAACCCGGCGAAGGCGGCCAGGCTGTTCAGGTTGATCGTACCGCCGCCGGTCAACGCCAGCGTATCGGTCCCTGATCCGCCGGTCAGGCTGTCGGCCGCCAGCAGCGCCGAAGCCGTCGCATTCACTGTATTGGTGCCGCTGCCGGCGCTCAGATTTATCGTGTCGGTGCTGGTGCCGAGCGTCACCGTTGCGTTGGCGGCGCCGCTGCCGCCCGTCACAACCTCGGTCCCGTTGCCCAACGTGACCGCAATTGCGGCGGCGTTGTGCAGCGTTAGCGTCGTGTTCGCGTTGTCGGTGGTAACGTTCTCGAATCCAGCGAAGGCCGCGAGGCTGTTCAGGTTGATCGTACCGCCGCCGGTCAACGCCAGCGTATCGGTCCCTGATCCGCCGGTCAGGCTATCGGCCGCCAGCAGCGTCGAAGCCGTCCCATTGACCGTGTTGGTGCCACTGCCGGCGCTCAGATTTATAGTGTCGGTGCCGGAGCCGAGCGTCACTGTGGCGTTGGCGGCGCCGCTACCGCCGGTCACAGCGTCGGTTCCGTTGCCCAAGCTGACCGTGATCGTGGCGGCGTTGCGCAGCGTCAGGGTGGTGTTTGTATTGTCAACAGTAACGTTCTCGAACCCGCTGAACGCCGCCAGGCTGTTCAAGTTGATCGTACCGCCGCCGGTCAGCGCCAGCGTGTCGGTCCCCGACCCGCCGGTCAGGCTGTCGGCCGCCAGCAGCGTCGAAGCCGTCGCATTGACTGTATTGGTCCCGCTGCCGGCGCTCAGGTTTACCGTGTCGGTTCCGGTGCCGAGGGTCACCGTGGCGTTGGCGGCGCCGTTGCCGCCCGTCACAACCTCGGTCCCGTTGCCCAAGCTGACCGCGATCGTGGCGGCGTTGCGCAGGGTCAGGATGGTGTTTGCATTGTCGACGGTAACGTTCTCGAACCCGACGAACGCCGTCAGGCTGTTCAGGCTGATCGCGCCGCCGCCGGTCAGCGCCAGCGTGTCGGTGCTCGACCCGCCGGTCAGGCTGTCGCCGGCGTTCAGCGTCGTGCTCGTCGCGTTGACCGTGTTGGCGCCGCCGGTGAAGCTCACCGTGTCGTTGCCGGTGCCCAGGGTCACCGTATTGCCGCTGCCGCCCGCCACCGTCAGGTTCTGACCGTTCTTCAGGGTCAGGGTCTCGCCCGTCCCGTTCAGATTGACGTTCTCGAACCCGGTAAATGCCGCCAGGCTGGTGAGGTTGAACGATCCGGCCCCGGTCAGCGCCAGCGTGTCGGTGCCCGATCCGCCGGTCAGGCTGTCGCCGGCGTTCAGCGTCGTGCTCGTCGCGTTGACCGTGTTGGCGCCGCCGGTGAAGTTCACCGTGTCGTTGCCGCTGGTTAGGTTGCCACCACTGGTGCTGACCACCGTCAGCGTAACCTGATCGACGTTGTCGGAGAATGCTGTCGAGCCACCATTTGTGCTGGTTACCGCCATTCCGCCGTTGGAGCCGGCGGATTGGTCCCAAGCACGAAAGCTGATCGCATCCGTCAGCGCACCAGCAAAGCCGTCATAGCTGTTGGGGGTACCCGAGGTTGGCTGGAAGAAGATGCGGGTGTTCGCATCAGCGGCAAGCAGCAATGCCCCGGCTGCATCGGAAACGTCAGCCGTCAGCTTGGTCCAGGTGGTCCCGCCATTGGTCGAGTACCACAGCGAGCCATGTGTCGTGTCGACGAAATTGACGGCAATGCCGGTCACGGTGTTGTCCGGGTCCGAGACATTGGGGCTCCCGCCCGACAGACTGACCAATGACGATACCAGCATGCCGACCGCGCCGGAGGGCGACGCGGCGTTCTGGATTCCGTTGGGAAAGGCCTCGGCTGTAACCGAGAGGACCGCGGCGTCGTTGGTGCCGGCGATGTGGATGGTGACCGAGGTCAGGGTGCCGTCGGCGCTGGCGACCGC
>WNFG01002513.1_pt1 | contig 15367 bp, 19 predicted proteins | sample 5400431 | NCBI WGS metagenome assembly WNFG01 (sample SAMN13153346, study PRJNA577476) | soil metagenome | isolation source: 120 cm saprolite under Douglas fir tree site 2 hole 3 replicate 2 | place: USA:California | collected 2015-04-18 | reverse complement strand
GACGTCGATATAGTCGGTCTGCAGGCGCTTGAGCTGCTGGTCGATCGAGGCCATAAGATGCTTGCGGCCGGTGCCGACATCGTTCGCCACCGGGCTCTGGCGGATGCCGACCTTGGTCGACAGCACGATGTCCTCGCGCTTCACCATCTTCATGAGCGTGCCGCCCATGATCTCCTCGGAGCGGCCGAAATTGTAGTTGTCGGCGGTGTCGAAGAAATTGATGCCGACATCGAGCGCGCGCTTGAAATAGGCCGGCGCCTCGGCCTCGTCGAACTTGCCCCAGCCGCGGCGGCCCTTGGCGCCCCACGAATTGCCGCCCAGGCAGATGCGGCTGACGATCAGGCCCGAGCGGCCCAGCGGTCCGTACTTCATCGCGATATCCCCCTTGCTGGCGCGAGCTTAAGCCCCCACCTTGATGGCATGAAAGTCCTGATCGAATATTGCGGCGCTTGAGGTTATAAGCCGCAGGCCCTCCGTGTGAGGGAACGCCTCGAAAGACTGGGCGCCGCCGAGATCGAACTGCGCCCCGGCAAATCCGGCCAGTTCGACGTCACCGTCGACGGCGCGCTGAAATACACCCGCAGCAAGACCGGCCGCTTCCCGACCGACGACGAGATCGAGGATCTGGCGCAAACCTGATCTCGCCTGATTGCTCTTCATGCTCCTCTCCCCCGCTAGGGGGAGAGGATGGGTGAGGGGGCACGAACAAGAACGGTTCAAGAGCGCCCCAGCAGCATCTGCCGTTCGTCATGATTGGTGATCGCCGTGAGAAGTTGCTGTCTCGCTTGCTCAGCAGCTTCAACGACCTGATGCCACGCCGGGTCGTTCAAAATAGCGGCATTGTTGTAATCGTCGCCCGTGGGAGCGGAATACGCGCCAATCATCCGTCTGAGCTCAATCAGAATATCGAACTCGCTTTTCGTCAGCCAACCTTCTGAATGTGCTCCGGCAAGTCGACTATCGTCAGGATAAGAGCAAGCAAACTCTATGTACGACGAATGCGGATTGAGATTCTTCGGGTCCAGCCAAGTTCGGCGTTGCAAAGAAAGATCCGAAATCTCTCGGACGCTTGCAAACCAGTCACATCGAAGCCGGCTAGCAACAGTATCGTCAACGTGCTTCATGGTGTTCAGCGATCTTTCGTAACCCCCTCACCCACCCTCTCCCCCTATCGGGGGAGAGGAGCATGAACATGACAACGTCGCCTTACCCCAACACTTCCTTGTTCACGACGTGGGCGGCATTCACCCTGCCGTCGAAGACGCTGAGGATGTTCTCGATGGCGCTGACCGCCATGCGATCGCTCGCCTCCTTGGTGACGCCGGCCATGTGCGGACTGAAGATCACGTTGTCGAGGCCGAACAGCTTGTTGGTCGGATCGGGCGGCTCCTTGTCGAGCACGTCGAGCCCTGCGCCGCGCAGCTTGCCGCTGGTCAGCGCCTTGTAGAGCGCCTCCTCGTTGATGATGCCGCCGCGCGCGGTGTTGACCAGGAACGCGTCGGGCTTCATCAGCGCCAGTGTCTCGGCGTTGAACATGTTCACCGTCTCAGGCGACTTGGGGCAATGCACCGAGACGAAATCGACCTTGGGCAGGATCGCCTTGAGGTCGGTGACCTTCTTGGCGCCGGCCTTCTTGATGTCGGCCTCGGAGATGTTGGGATCGAGCACGTAGACGTCCATCTCGAAGGCGACGCAGCGTTTGACCGTGCGCGAGCCGATGCGGCCCATGCCGACCACCAGGATCGACTTGCCGGCGAGATCGGCCGGCAGGTCCGACAGGCGCTGGCCCCAGGCGTTCTCGCGCACGAAGCGGTCGTGCTTGCGGGTGAGCCGCGCCGAGGCTAGCAGCATGTACATCGCATGCTCGGCCACCGACACGGAATTGGCGATGCCGGTGGTCATCAGCGGGATCTTGCGCTTGTTGAGCGCGGGGATCTCGACCGAGTCGAAGCCGACGCCGAGGCGCGCCACCACCATCATGCCCGGCGCGGCGTCGAGCTCGGCCTGGCGGAACGGCGTGCCGCCCAGCGTCACGGCGTTGGCGTCCTTGAGCTTGGCATGCAGCGACGGCACCGAATCGTCGGTCAGAATCTCGTAGTCGACGTCGTCGCGCTTCTTCAGCACGTCGATGCCGGCCTGCGGCATGCGGCCGACGATCAGCACTTTCTTGCGGTTCTTGTCCGTGGTCATCGTTTCCCCTGCGGTTCTTGGCAGCAATCCTAAAGGCCGTCGTCGCCGGAGGCTAGGGGAGGTAGCTGAGCGGGAGCCGCGTGGTGGACTTGATCTCCTCCATGGCGAACATCGAGGTGACGTCGGAGAGCTCGATCTTGGCGATCAGGCGCTTGTAGAAGGCGTCGTAGGCGTCGATGTCGGGCAGCGCCAGGCGGATCAGGTAGTCGATCTCGCCGCTCATGCGGTAGCAGTCCATGACCTCGGGGAACGACGCCACCGCCTTGGCGAAGCGGCCGAGCCACTGGGCATTGTGCTGGGCAGTGCGCACGGCCACGAACACCGTGACGCCGGCATTCACCGCCTTGCGCTCCAGGAGGGCCACGCGGGCGCGGATGACACCCACCTCCTGCAAGCGGTTGATGCGCCGCCAGCACGGCGTGGTCGACAGCCCGACCCGGCGGGCGATCTCGGCCAGGGCCATGTCTGAATTGTCCTGCAGGCAATCCAGAATCTTCTTGTCGAAGGAGTCGAGCGACGTTTTTGCGGCCATGGGTGGTTCCTTGGAATGGATTTCTCAAATTTGCCGCAAGCGACGCAAAGGTAGCAAGCCGTTTCCCGGCCGGATCGCTAGAATCGGCACCATGTTTCGCCGCTTCACCGACCATCCCGCCCAGGTCAACGAGACCTACCTGCAGCACATGGGAGCCGCCTTCAGCTTCGGCGGCCGCATGCTGGTTGGCGCGCTTGCCTGTTTCGTGCATGGTTTCTGTCCATGGCTCTGCCTGACGCGGGGAAGCGACACGATCCGGTCCTTGCACCATCGCATGGTGAGCCATCGCGTGGTGCAGCCGGCGCGCGCTGCAAGCGCGGCGGCGGTCGCGGCAAACGACTAACCTCGCTCTTCCTTATCGCCGGCCTGCTCGCCGCGGCACTTCCGGCCGCGGCCCAGGAACGCGCGATGGTGCCCGTCACCGTCGACGGCGAGACGGTGAAGCTCGCGACCATCACGTACAAACCTGTAGGCGCAGGACCCTTCCCCACCCTGATCTTCCATCACGGCTCGACCGGGCGCGGTTTCGACCCTTCACTCTTTGCACGGCCCTACGATCCCAAGCCGCTGGCCAACTGGTTCACGGTGCGCGGCTGGGCGGTGGTGTTGCCCTCACGGCGCGGCCGCGGCGGCTCGGAGGGTCTTTACGACGAGGGTTTCTCCTCGCTCGGCCGCGCCAAGGGCTACACTTGCGAGGAAACGATTTCGCTCGCCGGCGCCGACCGTGCGCTCGGCGACATCGACGCCATCACGCCGGCGATCCTGGCGCAGCCGTTCGTCGATCGCAGCAAGGTGGCCGTCGGCGGCCAGTCGCGCGGCGGCATCCTCTCGGTCGCCTGGAGCGGCCGCCAGCCCGGCACGCCGCGCGCCGTCATCAACTTCGTTGGCGGCTGGCTTGGGACGGGTTGCTGGAGTGCGAGTACCGTCAACCAGGACCTGTTCGGACGCGGCGCGGCCTACGGCCAGCCGACGATCTGGCTCTACGGCGACAACGACCCGTTCTATCCGCTGCCGCACAGCCGCGCGAATTTTGCCGCCTTCCAGGCGGCCGGCGGCAAAGGCGCGTTTCATGATTATACCCCGCCGGAGGGGCTGACCGGCCATCAGATCGGCTCGGCGCCGCAGCTGTGGAGCGCCACGCTCGAGAGCTATCTCGCAGCCCAGGGCCTGCCGGCCAAGACCGCGCCCTGAGCCGGCAACTTGCCGCCGTCCGTGCGCGTTCATGTTTGGACGGGCACGGCCAAGAAGGAGGGACCGCATGCACACGCCGCTCAGGATCACCTTTCAGAACACTCCTTCCAGCGCCGCCATCCGGAAGCTGATCGAGGAGCAGGTCGACCATCTGGAGCAGTTCTTCGGCCGGATGACGGCCTGCCACGTCGTCTTCAAGCTGCCGGACGGCAATCACCGCACCGGCGGCCTCTACGAGGTCACCGTCCATCTCAAGATGCCCGGCGGCGTCACCGTCGACGTCGATCGCACGCCCGGCCTCGATGAACGCTTCGCCGACCCGTTGTTCGCCGTCACCGATGCCTTCCGGCGCGCACGGCGCCGCCTTCAGGACCGCGCCAAGGTCATGCGGCATGAGGTCAAGGCGCTGCACAAGCGCATCGACCGCACGCTCGACCAGCCGGACTGAGGCTAGGCGAGGACGGGCGTCGGCAGGACCTTTTCCAGCGCGCGCCACAGGCTCTGCGGCGTCGAGGCCGTGAGATCCTTGGCGACTTCGTGGCTGACGATCTTCTTTACCTGAGGCGACAGCAGCGCGCGCAGTTCGCCCAGGCTGCGGCGCGGCGCCACCAGCACCAGTCGATCGAACTGCCGGCGGGCACGGGCGTCCTCCAGCGCTTGCGCCAGCGCGGCGGTGAAGTTGTGCTTTTCGAGCTTGTGGACGTCGTGCGGCGCTTCGAAGGCGTGGCGCATGCTGCTGCGCGCCGCGCTGAAGCCGCGGCCGGGCCGGTCGGTGACGATGTCGTGGGTCAGCCGCCGGCTGTCGGGGGCCACCATGTCGGCCTGGCGGGCCGGGACAAGGGTGTGGGCATCGTGGTCGGGCTCGAAGAAGCGGGCACGGGCGCCGTCGGCGACGACGATCAGGGTGCGCTTGTGGCGCGGTTCCATGGCGGGCGCGAGCGGCAGCTTCGCCTTGCGCCTGGGCTTCATCACCGACTTGGTCATCGACCGCCTCCTCGGTTCAGGCGGGGCGGCGTTTCACGCCTTTCTCGTCCAGTCGCTCGCGCAACAGGCCGATCCGGTCGCCGCCCCAGAACAGCTCGCCTTCGAAGACGAAGGTCGGCACACCGAAAACGCCCGAGGCCTCGGCCTCGTTGCGCCGACGATCGTGCTCGGCGCCGCCCTCGCCCGTCAGGAACGAGGCGAAGCCCGGCGGCGCGCCCGCCTCGCCCAGCAGCGCGGCCACGGCATCGACATCCTCCGGATCGAGCTCGCGCCGCCAGAAGCGGTCGAAGGCGAGGTCGTTGTAGCGGCGGAAGGCGCCGTGCCGCTGGGCATAGAGCATGCCCGCGTTGGCCGGCCGCGCATAGTAGACTCTCTTCGGTCCTTTGAGCGTCAGGCCCTGCTTGTTGGCGAAGCGCCGCGCGTCCATGTAGGCGTAGCGCACGCGGCGCCAATGATGAGGATCGCGCTCTTCCACCGCGCCCATGAAGGAGGCGACGTCGAGCGTGTAGGGACGCCACAGCAGCTCGACCTCATAATCGGCCTCCAGCGCATAGGCGCCTGCCTTGGCGACGAAGGCGTAGGGGCTGACATAATCGATCCAGAGGATGATCACGCCCGCCCGCTTTCGCGACGCCACATCCACCAGAACGCCGCGCCGACCGCGACAACCAGCAGCGCGCCGACGAGCAGCAGCAGGGCGGATTCCTGGATCCACGCCACCGCCGGCACCGACGCTGCGAGAAAGGCGCCGACCGCGCAGATCCGCCACACGCCGGCGTGCACGCCGGCGACGAAGGTGCCGAGCGCAAGCAGGATCAGCAGGGAAAGGCTGGTCGCGTTGTCGTTGACGACGCCGCGCACCTGGGGGAGGAACATCAGCCACATCGCCGCCAGGAAGGCCAACCAGTGCAGCGCCTGGGTTGTCACCAGCTTCATGCGCTCGGCACCCGTGGCGAGCTGGCGCCATCCCGAAACGATGCTGATCAGCCCGTAGATCGGCGCCAGCGCCATCCAGTAGTAATACGTCGTCGGGCCGCGGAAGCTCGTGAGCACGATACCGCCCAGCGCAAGCGCCAGCATGGCTGCATAGGGCAGGTCGCGAAGCAGCCAGTGCCTGACGCCGACCGGCGGCGCCGGATCAACCGATTGGCTCATCGTCACCGCGCATCTTTGGCGAGCTTCCTCTCGACGACGCGCGACCACAGCGTGGCGCCCAAGGTGATGATGTCGTCGTTGAAGTCGTAGCTCGGATTGTGCACCTCGCAGCCGCCCTCGCCGCCGCCGTTGCCGATATTGATGAAAGCGCCCGGCACCTTCTCCAGCATGTAGGAAAAATCCTCGGAGGCCATGACGAACGGGCCCTCGCGGTTCATGTTGTCCTCGCCGACGATCTCGGCCGCCACGTCGGCGATGAATTTCACCGCCTCCTTGTTGTTGACCAGCGGCGGGAAGGCGATGCGCACGTCGGCCTCGGCCTTGCCGCCCAGGGTCTTGGCGATACCGGCGGAAATCGTCTCGACGCGCTCCTTGATGAGCGCCATCGTCTCCTTGCGGAAGGCGCGGATGGTGCCGCGCAGCACCGCCTCCTGCGGGATCACGTTGTAGGCGTCGCCGGCATGCATCTGGGTAACCGAGATCACCGCCGAATCGAGCGGCGCCACGTTGCGCGACACCACGCTCTGCAGGGCCGAGATGATCTGGGTGGCGATGATCACCGGATCGATGCCGGTTTCGGGCCGCGCGCCATGCGCGCCCTTGCCGGTGATCTTGATGTCGAACAGGCCGCCGCCCGCCATCTGCGGGCCGGAGCGGATGGCGAACTTGCCGACATCGAGCTTGGGCCGATTGTGCATGCCGAAGATCTGCTCGCAGGGAAACTTCTCGAACAGCCCGTCCTTGACCATCGCCGCGGCGCCGCCACGGCCCTCCTCGGCCGGCTGGAAGATGAGATGGACGGTGCCGTCGAAGTTGCGCGTCGCCGAGAGATACTTGGCCGCGCCCAGCAGCATCGTGGTGTGGCCGTCATGGCCACAGGCATGCATGCGGCCCTTGTGCTGGCTCCTGTGATCGAACGTGTTGAGCTCGTCCATGGGCAGCGCGTCCATGTCGGCGCGCAGGCCGATGGCGCGCGGGTTGTTGCCGACCCGGATGGTGCCGACGACGCCGGTCTTGCCGATACCGGTCGTGACCTCCAGGCCCCATTCCTTGAGCTTGCCCGCCACGATCCGCGAGGTCCGCTCCTCCTCGAAGCCGAGCTCGGGATGGGCGTGGATATCGCGCCGGATGGCGGTGAGCTCGGCCGACGCGGCGGCGATCCTGGGTTCGATCTTCATGGGACTCTGTGCACTCCGGCTAGACTAGAAAAGAGCATTACACGCCGAATTCTGCGCGCGTGCACGCCCGGATCTGCATGGCCGCTCTCCGTGCGCAGATACCGGTGCACTCCACGGCGAGTTTCCGCAGTTTCCGCAAGCGCTACGCCAATCGGGAGGGTGCAGCGCACCACGCAAGTGAGACAGAGAACCAGCATGCAGATTTCAGGCCCGGATCGGCCCTTTGGTTGGGTGCTCCTTGTCGTCCGTGTTCGTCCGTGTCTTGAATCTTTGACTGACGGCATATCGTAAATAACACTAACCCTGGTGTCAATCATCACTTGGTCGCCAGTGCCGGGGATCTTGGCTTTTGAGTTTTTGCGCACCATCCGACGCAAAAACTCAGGAGCTGCTGCTGCAAGCACTGTCTGCATCGCTCAGCCTGTTTGCTTGCACTGCAGCGCGACAGAGACCGGGCATGGTGAGAGCCACAAGCCGCAAGGCCATTCAGGACTCCTGCAGGAAAGAAGTCACTACGCGCCGAAACTCGCCGCCATGCACGTTCGGATAGAAATGCCCGCCGTCGGGCAGAACATACGCCCTGGCGCCAGGGATCAACCGGACGAGCTCCTCGGTGAAGTAGAGCGGCGTGACCATGTCGTCGCGGGCGCAGATCGCAAGCGTCGGCGCGCGCACGCGCTGCAGTTGCTCGCGCCGGTCGTGGGACACGATGGCGGCGATGCGTGAGAGCACGATCTCCGGCACGGGAATGGTCTCGTCGGCCTTGGCCTCGGCGGCCGCAAGCTCGACATCGTGATCGCGCACCCAGGACGGCATGTTGAGGGCGAGCGCGCTCCCCTTGAGATAGGCGGCCGGCCCCAGCTCCTTCAACGTCAGCGAACGCACCTCGAACAGGCGACGGAAGAAGGCGTCGGTCTTGGCCCAGGTCGCGCTCAGCACCAGCCGGGAGAGGCGGTCGGGATGGTCGATCGCCAGCACCTGGCCCATGGCGCCGCCGGTCGAATGGCCGCACCAATGGACCCGCTCGAAGCCCAGCCCGTCGATCAGCTGCAGGGCGTCGTCGGCCATCTGCTCGACCGAGTAGGCAATCTTGGACAGCGTGCTGCGCGCGGTGCCGCGATGATCGTGCACGATCACGGTAAAATGCCTGGCGAGCTCGCCGACATTGGCGCCCCAGAAACGGCCGTCGCCGCCCAGCCCAGGCACCAGGAACAGCGGCGGGCCGCTGCCGTGCGTTTCGTAGTAGAGCGCCGCGCCGTCGCTGAGCTTGAAGTGTGGCATTGAACGCTCCCGCCATTTCCCTAAGGTGCCGGCCGGGAGGAAAGCGCACCATGAAGCGCCTGTCGATTGCCGCATTGATCCTGGTGGCCGGCTGCGCGCAACAGCAGCAGCCGGTGACCAAGCTGATCCCGCGCCCCGCGCCGGACGACCCGACGCCGTCGGGCATCGCCTATCTCTGCGACGGCCGCAAGGAAGTGACCGTGGTCTATGCCAAGAACCGCGCCTCGGTGACGCTGGGCGACAAGACCTGGCGCATGGTGTACCAGCCGACCGGCGACGGCTTCCGCTATGCCGACACGGCCAACGAATGGATCGGTCGCGACGACCTGGCGAGCTTGCGCGAAAACATCACCGCCCGGCCGCTCGCTTTCAACTGCCGGCCGACGCGGCGGACGACGTGATCGTCACTTCAGCCATAGCTTTATCCCGTAACCGACCAGGGCGGTGACGCCGACGCCCGCGGCCCACAGGCCAAAAAACCACAGCCACTGCCTGGGCGCGGGCATCAGTGATAGCCCTCGTGCCCGGTCTTGCCGCGAAACACCCAGTAGGAATAGCCGGTGTAGGCCAGGATGATCGGCACCATCACCAGCGCGCCGGGCAGCATGAACATCAAGCTGGAAGTCGGCGCGGCAGCGTCCCAGATCGTGATCTTGGGCGGCACGACATAAGGGAACAGGCTGATGCCGAGGCCGGCGAGGCTGAGCGCAAACATCAGGAGCGCCATCAGAAACGGCGTGTAATGGTGACGGCGCTTGAGGCTGGTGAAGAACACCACGGTGGCAACGGCGACCAGCACCGGCACCACGGCGGTGAACAGGACCTGCGGCCAGGCGAACCAGCGCCGCCAATAGACGTCGCTCAGGAACGGCGTGGCCGCGCTCACAAGGGCGATGGCAATGATGGTGCCGATGGCCAGGCCAAAGGCCAGGCGATAGCTGCGCGCCTGCAGGGTGCCCTCGCTCTTCATGATCAACCAGGTCGAACCGAGCAGCGCGTAGCCGCAGACCAGGCTCACGCCGACCAGCACGCTGAACGGCGTCAGCCAGTCGAACCAGCCGCCGGCATAGGCGCGGTTCTCGACGGCGATGCCCTGCAGCAGAGCGCCGAGCGTGATGCCCTGCGCCAAAGCCGCCATGATCGAGCCCAGGCTGAAGGCGAAATCCCAGTAGGGACGATGGCGGGGATCGCGCCAGCGGAACTCGAAGGCGACGCCGCGGAAGATCAGCGCCAGCAGCATGGCGACGATGGGCGCATAGAGCGCCGACAGGATGGTGCCGTAGGCGAGCGGGAAGGCGGCTAAAAGCCCGCCGCCGCCCAGCACCAGCCAGGTCTCGTTGCCGTCCCACACCGGCGCGATGGTGTTCATCGCCGTGTCGCGTTCATGGCCGGCCGGAATCCGGGAGAACAGGATGCCGATGCCGAGATCGAAACCGTCCATCACCACGTAGGCGAAGATCGCGAAGGCGATGATGAAGGCCCACAGGGTGGGCAGGTCGAAGGCGGGCATGATCAGGCTCCTCCGCCCGGCGATCCGAGCGCGTCGGGCACCGCGGGCGCCGGCGTGATGCCGGCCGCCCGCACCGGCTGGCCGCGCTCGGGCCCTTCTTCGCCGGCCTGCGGCGAGTGGCTCATCAGCCGCAGGATGTAGAAGACGCCGGCGCCGAAGACGATGAAGTAGACGACGATGAAGGCCAGCAGCGAGCTCGCCACCGCCGGTGCATGCAATGGCGAGGCCGACTCCGATGTGCGCAACAGGCCGTGCACCGTGTAGGGCTGGCGTCCGACCTCGGTCGTGACCCAGCCGGCGATCACGGCGACGAAGCCGGCCGGTCCCATCGCCAGCGCGAAGAGGTGCAGGAGCTTCCAGTCGTAAAGTCGGTGCCTGACGCGCGCCCACAGGCTGAAGACGGCGAGCGCCAGCATCAGCATGCCGAGCCCGACCATGACCCGGAAGGCCCAGAACACGATCGCCACCGGCGGCCATTCCTTGCGGTCGACCGAATCGAGCCCTTTGAGCGGCGCATCGAGCGAATGCTTCAGGATCAGCGACGAGGCCTTGGGAATCTCGACATCGTAAAGCACCTCGGCCCTGGCCTCGTCAGGCCAGCCAAAGAGCACGAGGGGCGCGCCATTGTCGTAGCTCTTGAAGTGGCCCTCCATGGCCATGACCTTGACCGGCTGGTGCTCCAGCGTGTTCAGCCCATGCTGGTCACCGGCCAGGATCTGCAATGGCGCCACCACCGTGATCATGCCCATCGCCATGGAGAACATCACACGGGCGCCTTCGCTGGCGCGCTCGCGCAACAGATGCCAGGCGCCGACGGCGCCCACGACCAGCGCCGTGGTCAGGTAGGCCGCGAACACGGTGTGGACCAGGCGATAGGGGAAGGAGGGATTGAAGATGATGGCCAGCCAGTCGGCCGGCACAAACTGGCCGCCCGCGTTGATGGCGTAGCCCGCCGGCGTCTGCATGAAACTGTTGGCCGACAGGATCCAGAAGGCCGAGATGAAGGTGCCGACCGCGACCGCCAGGGTGGCGATGAAGTGCAGGCCCCGCCCGACCCGGTTCATGCCGAACAGCATGACGCCTAAAAAGCCCGCCTCGAGGAAGAAGGCCGTCAGCACCTCGTAGGCCATCAGCGGGCCGACGATTGGGCCCGCCCGGTCGGCGAACACCGACCAGTTGGTGCCGAACTGGTAGGACATGACGACGCCGGACACGACGCCCATGCCGAAGGTGAGCGCGAAGATCTTCAGCCAGTACTTGAACAGGTCGAGATAGACCTGGCGGGCGGTCCACAGCCACAGCGCCTCGAGCACGGCAAGATAGCTCGCCAGCCCGATCGTGAAGGACGGGAAGATGAAGTGAAACGAGACGGTGAAGGCGAACTGCAGGCGGGCCAGCAGGTTTGCATCGGGTGCTTCGAGCATGACGTTCACCTCGGGCCGGATAGTCTACCCTAGCCGAAGGCGTCGAACACCTCGGTGATGATGTCGCGGCCAAGACCGGCGCGAAGACAGGTCTCGAGCAACACGCGCGCCTTCAAGGGGTGCAAGCGCCCGCCCCAGATCAGGCCCGCCTCGCGTAGCGCGATTTCCGAACTCGGACCACCGTAAGTCTGTCGCAGCATGGGGCCACCACCGGTCCGCGGCGACACGACGGTCGGCAGCGCTGCGGCAAGACGTCCCGCGGCCTCGACCATGCGTTCGGGAATGTGGCCGCCGCCCATCGCGGCCAGCACCGCGCCGCGATAACCGAGATGGTCGCGCGCGCCGAGCATCGCCTCGATCACGCCGCCCGAGTCGTCAAGGCTCATCCAGAACAGCGCCACGGGCTGCGCCGTGCCGGCCGCGTTGCCGAGCTTTTTGCGCGCGCCCTCGATCGCATCGCGCACCGGCAGGGCCATGGGCACGACACGATCTTCGACCAGGGCGGCGAGCGGTCCGGTCTGCGGCGCGGCGAAAGCGTTGAGCCGCGTCGGATGGACCTTCAGCACGTCGGACGCGGCATAGACCTCGTCCAGCATCACCGCCATGACGCCCAGCGCGCGTGCATGCGCGCGCACCCAGGGGTCGCAGGCCACGCGCACGGCGGCCAAAAGATTGCCCGGGCCGTCGGGCGAGGTGAGCGCGGGATTGCGCATCGCCGCCGTCACGATCATCGGGATATCGAGATCGAGCAGCAGGTCGAGCAGGAAGGCTGTCTCCTCCAGCGTGTCGGTGCCTTGGGTCACGATCACGCCGTCGGCCTTCAGCGACTTGATCTTGGCGGCAAGCGCGTGGATCTGGTCGAAGGAGAGCGAATGGCTGCCCACCCGGGATACGGTCTCGGCCTGGATGTCGGCGATCTTGCCGAGCAACGGCACCGCCGCCACCAGATCGTCGGCGCCCAGGCCCATTTGCATGGCGCCGCTCGCATCGGGCCGCGTGGCGATGGTGCCGCCCAGCGCCAGGATATGAATGCGCGGTTTGCTCATGCGACGAGCCTCAAGGACTGGAAAAAGCGCGCGGCTTCGGGCGTGCGCAGCGCGTCGGCCGGCGCGAGGTAGGCAAGCGAGATGGTGCGGCGCCCCTTCAGCAGCACGAGCTGGCGCAACACGCTGCCGCCCGGAACCGGCCCGACCGAGTCGGCAGCCGGCGCGCCCTGCACCTCGCGCCAGTCGATCTTGGTCCATTTGCCGCCGGCGAGACGGCGCGCGCGGTCGTCGAGCACGGACTGGAGATTGAGCCGGGGCTGGCGCACATCGACATCGGCGGGGTAGAGCGCGGTCTGGGCCACGAAGGCCAGCCGGCGGTAGTCGAGACTGTAGGAGTGATAGACGAACGGCGTGCCGCCGGGCGACACCGTGTCGATCAGCTTGTAGACCGGCTCGCCCGGCATATCGACGATGAACGAATGGTCGGCGCCGCGCACGGCGAACCAGATGGTTTGCTGGGCCTGCGCTGTCGCGGCGCCCGCCGCCATCGCCAACGGCAGGGCGACGAACCCTCGCCTGACAAGTCTCATTCCGCCGCTTGCCGCTTTCCGAACTTCTCGCGCGCCTCGGCCTCGCCGTAGTAGCCGCGCGACACGTCGCGCGCGATCGCCTCGGGTTTGCGCCTGGCCGGATCGCCGAAGCCGCCGCCGCCCGGCGTCGACACCCGCACCACGTCGCCGACGCCGATCTGGATGTCCTGGTCCTTGGAAAGATGCGGCGGCCTATAGATCTTGCCGGCCTGGCTCACTTCCACGGTGTTGGTGCCGCCATCCTTGCCGCCTAAAACACCCTGCGGGCCGGTGCGGCCGTGATCCATCACCATCGAGACGCGCGCCTCGCCGCGCCTGAGCTTGATTGCATAGTTGATGCCGAAGCCGCCGCGGAACTCGCCGGCGCCGCCCGAGCCTTCGCGCAGGGAGAATTCCTCGAACAGCACGGGGTAGAACTGCTCCAGCACTTCGACCGGTGGCATCTTGGAGATGCCGATGGTCGAACAGCCGTTTGAAAGCCCATCGCCGCCCTGGAAGCCGCCGTACCCGCCGCCGGTGAAGAGATACATGATGTAGCTGCGATCGCGCTCGGGATCATAGCCGCCGACACCGAGATTGCCCGACGTGCCGGCGGGCGCCGCGAACAGCAGATCGGGAATCGCCTTGGTGAGTGCCGCAAACACCGCCTCGGCGATGCGCTGGCTCACTTCGGCGGCGCAACCGGACACCGGCCGCGGATAGTGGGCGTAGAGGAACGTGCCCTCGGGTTCGACGATCTTGAGCGGCTCGAACGTGCCGGCGTTGATCGGCACCTCGGGGAAGATGTGCTTGATGGCCAGGTAGATCGCCGACTTGGTGGTGGCGATGACGCTGTTCATCGGGCCGCGGCAGGGCGGGCTCGAACCCGTCATGTCGAACAGAAGCTCCTCGCCCTTCTTGGTGATCTTCATTTTGATGGTGAGCGGCTCGTCGACCACGCCGTCGCTGTCGATTTGCGAGGTGCCCTCGTAGACGCCGTCGGGGATGGCCGCGATCTTGGCGCGCATCTGGCGCTCGGCGCGGTGGCGCATCTCGGCGATCGCCTGGCGCACCACGTCGGCGCCATAGCGGTCGATCAGAGCCGTCAGCCGGACCTCGCCGGTGGTGAGCGCGGCGGCCTGCGCCTTGATGTCGCCGATGCGCTGGTCGGCGATGCGGATGTTGCTGAGGATGATCGACAGGATCTCCTGATCCATTTCGCCCTTCTTCCAGAATTTGATCGGCGGCAGGCGCAGGCCTTCCTGCTCGACTTCCGTGGCGCTGGCGGAAAAGCCGCCCGGCACCATGCCGCCGACATCCGGCCAGTGTCCGGTGTTGGCCAGCCAGGCAAAGAGCTCGCCCTTGTAGAAGAAGGGTTTTACGAAGCGCACGTCCATCAGATGCGTGCCGCCGAGATAGGGATCGTTGACGATGAAAACGTCGCCGGGATCGACTTTGCCGGCATAGTGCGACTTCACGCGATCGATCACCGCCCGGCTCGAGAATTGCATGGTGCCGACAAATACCGGCAAGCCGAGCTCGCCCTGGGCGATCAGCGACCCGTCGATGGCGTCGTAGATGCCGTCCGAACGGTCCATGCCTTCGGAGATCACCGGCGAAAAGGCGGAACGCACGAAAGCCAAGTCCATTTCGTTACAGACCTGGATCAGGCCGTTCTGGATGACGGTAAGCGTGACGGGATCGAGATTGGACATGGCAGCAATGACTAGCACAGCCCCCGCTTCTCTGCGCTATGATCGAACCCTATTTCCCACCCTATTCAGAGCAGGATGCCCATGAACGCGCCATTCGCCGCGGACAAGCTCGATTCGATGAAATTCGGCATCGGCCAGCCGGTGCCACGACAGGAAGACCCGACCCTGCTGCAGGGCCAAGGCCGTTACACCGACGATCTCAACCTGCCGAACCAGGCCCACGCGGTGATGGTCCGCAGCCAGGTCGCGCATGGCATCCTCAAGAGCATCGACGCCGAAGAGGCCAAGAAAATGCCGGGCGTGCTGGGCGTGTGGACCGGCGCCGACTTGAATGAAGCGGGTTACGGCCCGCTGAAAACCCTGATCCCGGTGCCCAACCGCGACGGCTCGCCGATGAAGACGCCGACGCGTCGCTCGCTCGCCACCGACAAGGTGCGTTTCGTCGGCGATCCGGTGGCCTTCGTCGTCGCCGAGACGCTGGCCGAAGCCTAGGATGCCGCCGAGGCCGTCCTGGTCGATATCGAGGCGCTGCCCGCGGTCACCGAGGCGCGCGAAGCCGCCAAGCCCGGCGCGCCGATCGTGTTCGACGAGGCGCCCGGCAATATCTGCCTCGACTATCAGTACGGCGACAGCGCAAAGGTGGCCGATGCCT
>WNFG01009550.1_pt1 | contig 15376 bp, 19 predicted proteins | sample 5400431 | NCBI WGS metagenome assembly WNFG01 (sample SAMN13153346, study PRJNA577476) | soil metagenome | isolation source: 120 cm saprolite under Douglas fir tree site 2 hole 3 replicate 2 | place: USA:California | collected 2015-04-18 | reverse complement strand
TATATCGGAAATCAGGCGGGCATCGAGAATTCCGGCATCTTCATCAATCTGAACGCGGGCAAATTGGGAGTCACGCTGGATCTGGGCAATGAGGAGGGTAGGGAGGTCTTCCGAGACCTCGTGCGATGGGCCGACATTGTAACTGAATCATTTTCACCCAAGGCGATGCGCGCGTGGGGACTTGACTATGAAGCGCTGCGCCAGCTCAAACCGGACATCATCATGGTCAGTAGCTGCCTGATGGGACAGACGGGACCATATTCGAGATTCGCGGGCTACGGTGCTCTGGCGGCGGCGATGTGCGGGTTCGGAAATTTGTGCGGATGGCCGGATCGGCCGCCGACGGGGCCGTACGGTTCGTATACCGACTGCGTCGCGCCACGTTTCACGATCGCCTCGATTCTGGCCGCGCTGGAATATCGGCGCCGGACCGGGTGCGGACAATATATAGAGATTTCGCAGGCGGAAGCCTCGATGCATTTTCTCAGTCCTGCGATTCTGGACTTTGTGGCGAACGGACGTGTGCAAGGACCCGAAGGTAACCGCGATGCGCATATGGCGCCGCATGGCGTTTACCCATGCGTGGGCGATGATTCCTGGATCGCGATCGCGTGCGCGACAGAGGAGCAATGGCGGGCGCTAAGCGACCTGATGGGGCGTCCTGAACTCGCGCGCGATTTACGATTTGCGACGCTCGACGCACGGACCCTGAACCAGGATGCGCTCGATCATATCATCGCGGACTGGACCAGTAATGTTGACGCGAATGAACTTGAATCGAAGCTTCAGTCACGTGGCATTCCGGCAAGCAAGGCCGCTAGCGGCGACGATATGTATAATGACCCTCAACTAGCACATCGCGGCCATTTCGTCGAAGTTGAACATCCGCGAGTTGGCAAGGTTCCAGTCGAAGCGTCGGCGTATATAATGTCGCGGACGCCGGGCAGAGTCGAGCGCGGGGCGCCGACGCTTGGGCGCGACAATGCGTACGTTCTGGAGAAGGTGCTCGGATACAGCCCCGAGCGGATCGCGGCGCTGGGCGCGCTGGGGGTCCTGAAATAGAACTCGCGACTGTAAGAAAAGGGGTAGTGTCCGAATCGGGGCGGGGCAGTATTATTGCGAACTACTCATTTTACAGTCGCGGCGGTATAGCGTCGTAGTTGGGCAGACCGAAGAGGAGAAGATTCGATGAAGGCGATGCATCCCGAACGCCGGGATGCTGCCTTCTCCGGTGCCGCTGCGAGTAAATCAAGCCGCTGCGGCGGCTATTTCGACGAATTGACCAGAGAATCCCCTGATTGGAGGACTCTTGCTGGAGCGGAGTAATTTCGAACTCACAGTTCCATTTTTGCAGATACACAGACGGGCGAGCCGACGGGGCGATATAAGCGTCGCAAGCTGACCAAGTCTTCCGGAGACTTCTGGCAGCGAGTCTCTTTACAACTTCTTGACGCTTTCGCATGGCTTACTGACCGTTCAGGAAGTAGCCCGACAGTTCGAATTCAACTCCCTCCGCCACCCAGTCTGCGATCTTCGCCATTCTCCGGAGAAGCCCACGAAATTCGCGCGTGTGCGTTTTGTGCAGCGGAGACGGCCTACGTTCAATTGAACGAAATCATTTCTGAACGCGAGTCAAATTCGCGCAGGCGCGGCAGATAGTCCTGGAAGTTGTCCGCAATGATCGTCCTAGGCTCGGAGAAACTGATTCCGAACGTGCGCTCTACGCCGCGGTAGCGGGCGCTACCAAGCCGAACCGCATCAAGCAACGCCTTCAGTTTGGTCGACGCGTCACGCGTGCACAGCATCGCTATCGGCAGTTCCTCGTTAGGTTTGTTGTACGAGCCCAGCTCAGTTAATCCCTCGAGAACGGTCCGCCGCTTGTGTCCTTCCTTGTCGAATACGGGATCCGGATCGCTCAAGTCCGCAAAGACCCTTAGCCCGTCGCTGTCGAGAGGTTCAGGATCTCGGACGAGCGAGACTTCGTAGTTCCGGACGGAGAGCGGAAAAACCTTCTCACTAAGTTCTGCTGCCCAGAATCCGAGTATGATCGGACCGGTGCCTAGGCGCGCCGGTCACGTCAGCCATAGCGAGTCGTCTGATCTCTTTGAAGAGATCGAACTGCACACCTGCTGCGCGAAGACCCTCGGCCAGCCATCGACTCGGGACATTGAGCAAGACTTCGCTCAGTGAGCAGGGACGCGATTCATCCGATTCCAAGAGGCTGACGAGAGGCTTTTGATCAGAGAGCTCGCCGATGCGGCAAGCCTTCCATTCGCCGTCAACGCGAACGAACCCATACTTCAGTCGTCGGTTAAGCAGTCCCGGAATCAGCTTAACGAGTCTGTCCAGCGTCGCCCGATTCCTGACCTCAACAGCGGGATCGAGGCAGAGAAAATACTCTGAGCCCAATTGAAAAACCCGAAAGTCGACCGCCGGATAAAGTGAAATCAGGCGGCTGGCGCGAAGTGCCGGGACAACGTGTTCTTTCCGAAAATCCAGAAAGCGTCGCTGCAGGAACGAATCCACGTTGTAGCCGTTTCTAGTCAGCGAATCGACGATCGCTGCCTTAATTTCTCTGATCCCGATCCGGCGCACACATTTCGACTTCGTATGTGGAGCGCCAGAACCTTTCGATGAGAATGGGAATCCGCCGATTTACGCGGCTGACCAATGCATTCTCAAAGAAGCTGGCGAACCACGTCCATGCGCTCTCGATTTACTTCATGCATTACAATTTCGTGCGGATTCATCAAACGCTCAGAGTAACGCCCGCGATGGAGGCTGGCGTCACGGATCGGCTCTGGTCGCTTGAGGATGTCGTCGAGATTGTGGATGAATGGGAAGCGGCTCAGACAGAAAAAAGCAACGCAGCATTATGAAAGCCAAGATTCTACTCTTGTTATCCCTATTTCTCTGCGCTCCGGCGACGATGGCACGAACGGCCGGACCGATCAAAATGGTTAGAGTTGCTGTTGTTTGTGAGGGTAAGGACGAAGACACCGTCGGCCGCGCAATTTGCTTCAACCTAAAAGAGAAGATTCGGGCTTCGTGCGGGTTTCAGCTTATTGAACAGCTAAACATCTATGGTACGCTCACTGTTCATATTCTCCATCTCAGCACCAAGCCGACTCCGACAGTGTTTCGTCAGTGGCGGTTACCACTGGCCCCTCCCAGATGATGCTCGATTTGAGTGTAAACCTTTGGGGCAGCGACCGGATAAAGGATGCTGTAAATTCTATCCTTGCCGATTTGGACGACGACGATGACCGTTTGCGCAAATTAATTTCAAACTGAGACACTACCGGCCGCGCGGGTAGACAGCATTGCGGCCGTGTGAGAAATGAACTTGGCTATGTGTAGGAGGCTGGCATGAGCAACTCGCGCCAATTGCGCCTTGGCGCTTTCATGCGACCGGTCAGCATCCACACGGCGGCCTGGCGCTATCCGGGCGGGTTGCCGGATGCGAATTTCAATTTCCAGCATCTAGCGCGTTTTGCCCAGACGCTGGAGCACGGCAGATTCGACGCCTTCTTCACGGCCGACCATCTGGCCGTGCTCAACATGCCGATCGAGGCGCTCAAGCGCAGCGCCACCGTCACCTCGTTCGATCCTTTTATACTGCTGCCCGCGCTCGCCGTGGTCGCCGAGCATCTGGGGCTAATCGCCACCGCCTCTACGACCTATAACGAGCCGTATCATGTCGCGCGCAAGTTCGCCCCGCTCGACAGTCTTGTGCACTATGACAGTGCCATCGCATCGCTCTCGATCGCTCTGGGGCATGACGCATCGCGCTTCGATCCCGACAGTCCGCTGCCGAAGATTCCCGAAAGCAATGCGAGCAAGAGTGGACGCGAGCGGATCATCGAACTGGCCAGGCGCGAGGGTCTGACCGTGCGGCAACTCGCGCAGCGTGCAGGCGGCTACAGCCTCTTGGCGTTCGTCGGCACACCCGCCACGATCGCCGACCAGATGGAAGAGTGGCTCTTTAGCGAGGCCAGCGACGGGTTCAACCTCATGTTTCCCTATCTTCCCGGCGGACTCGACGATTTCGTTTATCGCGTTGTGCCCGAGCTGCAACGGCGCGGGCTCTTTCGGCGCGAATACGAGGGCGCGACGCTTCGGGAGAATCTCGGCCTGCCGCGCCCCCCGAACAGCTTCTTTCCAGGAGCGACGGTCTAGCTCAAATCGCGCGCCGGCATCTGGCAGCACTTGGTATACTCTTACGGTTCGGCGATGTTCTTGACCGACTGCGTGCTGAGGTCCTCGTAGCCAGCGCGAGCTTGTTGCCGAGGTGCTCGCAGACGGTACAAGAAATACAGATACGCCCCGGCTCGGCGAGACTCTTGTCGCCGGCGGAATTGACGAAGCGGCCGCGATGTTGCTCGATGAGCGAATCGATGAGCTTGCGATGTGAGGACAGCGTACGAAGTGTCGCCTGCTGGTCGTCCCCCATGAGGCGGCTATAGCCGAAGACGTCGGCGCAGAGTGTGGCGGTGAGCTTACGTTCCAACACTCACCTCAGCCCGGCGATTATTACTTGAGGCCCGCCTTTCCGAAGTCGGCATACTGGGATATGTGCTCTGGATAGATCTGTTCTCTCAGTGGAACCACGACCCTCACGATTTAGATCGGACTATCCAACTGGAGCAACAGAGCATTTCTCTCGACAACGACAACCAGGTGCCCAACGCCCGCGGCGGCTCGAACCTTCCCCGCAGTAAATCGATTACTCCACTACCGATTCAGTCGGCAAATGCACAAATCTACGGCCCGCGCGAACTTTATTGTCGTTGACTTGGGAATGCCGCCTGAAGCTCCGCCAGGCGATTCAACGCGGCGGGAGGCAACGGGCCTTTGTTTACGGAAGCGACGGCGTACTCGAGTTGCGCGAGGGTCGAGTACCCGACGAGTACCGTGCCGACCGCGTCATGTGCGATCGCAAAGCGGAGCGCCGCCTCGATCAAGCTGTCCGCATAACCCTCCCGCACCAAAGCCTCGAGCCGCCGCGCGCGTTCGACGTCGGTATGGTAATCGGCACCCGAAGCGATAGGTTCGACGACGGGTGAGCCGAGTGGGTGACGCGTTTCGACGCCACTGAGAGCGCCCGCGGCCAGCACCCGAATACAGATTACGCCGACGTTCGCTTTTCTGGTTCGCTCCAGAAGGTTTCCGAAGTCGTGGGCCCGAAAGCCCGGGGCGAGAGCCGCGCCGACGCTGGGATTGAGAAGGTTGTAGACGACTTGAGCCGTGGCAATTGCGCCGGAGTCAACGACCCGATGGAGCGCATCGGTATCGCCGATGGCGGTAATGCCATAGAAGCGAATCTTGCCTTGTTGTTGTAAGCGTTGGAGTGTGGGCACTACCTCCTCCAGCACGGACTTGGCTGCGATCGCATCGCCCTTGGAGTCGTGGAAGATATTATTGTGGAGTTGGAGCAGGTCGACCTGCTCTCGCCCGAGTCTCCACAGGCTCGCTTCCAGTGAGGCCGTGACGGCTTCGGCGATGCGGCCGAATTCAGCTTGCGGAACGCGGACCTTGGTGCCAACGAGGACATCAGGCCGTAGAGCCGCCAGCACCTTGCCGAGATTCTTCTCGGACTCCCCGTTGCCGTAGAGAGGTGCCGTATCGAAGTAGTTGATCCCTAGCTCCAGCGCACGCGCCACTGCGCGCTCTTGATCAGCCTGCTCTCCGCGGACCATCAGCCCGCCCACCGCGCCGCATCCAAATCCCAGGAGCGAAACCTTGAGACCAGTCTTGCCGAGTGTCCTGGTTTCCATTGGTTACCTACCTCTATCGAAGGGATTGAGTGCGTTTCGCGGCTAGTCTCTTCATGCAACCTATCCCCAGGTCCTTCCTGCGGGGAAGGGGAGTAAGTAAAGAGTAGGTCTCTTCCCCGATTACGCAGGGATCTCCTGCGCCGGGAGGGTCGTCGTCGCCGCCTTACATGTTTATCACTTCCGCTGTGATGGGTCGTCTGGCTGTACGGGGCATCGTCGCCGCCGTACGGCAAGCAAATTATCATAGCCCAGACGAATTTTTTGGAGCCTGGATCGCAGCCGCCTGTATCGGTGATGACAAAAAGGAGAGCTTCAAAAAGGGCAGCTCGGGCGCCGTGAGCGTCCTCGCTGCCAGACTCGTGGTCGCGCGCAGCTCCAGTGATTTGGCGCTTTGATCCCGCGCAATCTCAACTGCTCGCTGAAAGCGGTTCTGAGTTTCCGCGATGTTTGAACTGTGCTGCTTCCGCAGCAACTCGCCTTTGAGCCGATGCGTCTCAGCCTCTTAGCTACGGCTTTCATGTGTTCATTGGATCGCCTCACGGTAGCGGTCATTGAGGGTGCCACCATTCCATGCGTATAGGCGGAAAACGCGCCGAGTATGGCGATCCACGTCCGCGCCGCGCCTTGATGAAGCTGCTAACCGAATGGACGCGTGAGCGGTTGCTCCGTAGGAGGCGAGCCGCTTCTCAGATGGGGTTATCGCTGGCCGCCGCAGAAGCGCAAATCCAGCTCTCCTCCGACAAAGACTCAGGGCAAGTTTAGTTTGGGTTTTCGATGCCAACTGATCCATGCTAGTCGCTCCACCAGACAATAACGCTTGACCGAGCGCAAGCGAGGCCTTCCATGACTCAGCCACAGCGTCGGGCGTGGACGATGGTCGCCAGCATGTTCGTCACGGTTGCCATCGTGTACGGACTCAGTTTCGACATTATCGGTCTTTTCTACAATTCGCTCGCCAAGGAGTTCGCCCTAAGCCGCGCGAAATTTTCGTCGCTCGCCACCTCGTTTTCACTCTCCTTCCTGGTCGGGGGACTCGTGGCCGGCTGGCTGCTCGACCGCATCGGCGCGCAATTCGTGGTCGTGGGCGGAGCGATGGTGGTGATCGCGGGTTTGCTGGTTGCAAGCACGGCAAGCTCCTTCAACGCCATGTTGCTCGCGTACTTTCTCATCGTGTTGGGCGTTTCCGCCGCGATTAATAACGTCCTACATGGTGGTCAACAACTGGTTCAGCGAAGGACGCACACTTGCGATGGCTGTCACGTTCTGCGGGCTCTCGGTGGGCGAGCTGGTGATGGCATGGACCGCAACTTATTTGATCGGGAACTACGGCTGGCGCAGTGCGTATCTGGTGTTCGCGGCGATGGTGTCACCGGCGCGCTGTACACCCTCGCGCTGATTTATCTCGGCTTCGGAATTAGTGTCAGCATTTCACTCGTGCACGAAGTCATCCAACTGCAGGAGATCGGGTTTTCGCCGGAGCGAGCCGGAAAAATCTGGGGTATCCTGCTGGGTTCGACTATTTTGGCACGCCCGTTTATGGGCTACCTGGGTGATCGCATCGGCAACCGCGCCGCCGCGGTATTTAGCTTTGCTGCTTGCGGGTTCGCGATGATCGCCTCGATCGGCTCGCGCGAGATTGTATGGTTTGCGCTCTTCTGCATCACCTTCCCCCTCGCGGTCGCGGCGCCGGCCGTGGTACTGGCCGTATTTGTCAACGAACTGCTCGGTCTTAAACGTTACGGGACCTTCATGGGCATCATGAACGCGGCGGTGAGCGTAGGTTTGGCTATTGGCCCGCTCGTCGCCGGCCGCATCTTCGACGTCACGCGCAGTTACACCGGCGCGTTCGAGGTCGCCGCCGTAGTTTCGCTTATCACCGCGATCGCGATCCAACTGTGCCCGGTCCCGGGGCCAGAACCAGCTGCCGCGGTGGGGCAGAGCGGCGCAATCGCCGCCAAATCTGCGGTTCCCGGCGGTTGAGGCCGGAAAGCCGTCGATCCGATTGAGAGTCTCATAGTGCGGGCATGAGCCACCGCAAGGAAGGGATGTCAGGTCAATGAAAATAATCAGGTTCTATGCCACAGAAAGTGGAGAGTCCAGGTTCCATGAGGTACTCCCGGTCAATCAACCCGACCCGTCGAAGGGGAAGCCTTTTTCCATATAATCAATGCTTATCCCTCGCCGAGTATTCAATTCGCCGAACTGCCGACGGGAACGGATGAGAATTGGCATGATGCGTCGGCCCGCCAAATCGTAATCGTGCTTTCTGGCACGCTCGAAGTTGTCACCAGCGACAACCAGAAACAACAATGGCAAGCCGGCGAGTTTTTTATCGCCGATGATTTAACGGGGAAAGGGCATTTAACTCGCGCGGTGGGCGGATCGGCGTTTCTCGTTCAGGTGCAGTTCCCGCAGAATTTCGACTTGCGCCGATGGTGACAATCGACGGGATCCAGCGCGGCGAGCGGGGCCTCGGGCTCAAACGGAAAGAAGCGCGCGTGATTTTGGCCAACCGACTTTTTATTAGTCGGAGACCGGCAAGAGAACGGTTTTTGCCGCGGCCTGAGCTGAGTAGACGCGATCATCGAAGTTGAGATCGAATGCTCGACCTGTGAATCCAATTATCTGGGAAAGCCAATCCATCATGCTGAAAGGCAGCGTTAACTTGAATTCGGGTGGGGCTCGTAAAGCATCCGAATCTCGGATTCGGACGGCTGTTCGACGAACATATGAAAAGTCCGAAGGCCCGAGTGAGAGTAATCCGACATTTGTGCGTATACCCAGTCGTACTCCTCCCCGATCCCGAGTTCTTCGACGAGACCCTTGATACCCGTCCCGCGGATTCCGGCATCCCACCATTTTCGCCCTATCGCCCTTTTCGCGTCTTCGGGGTCATCGAAGACATCCACGATTCCGAGTTCAGCGGCAGCTGCTCGAATCTCCCGCTCGGCAATCTCGAGCGACTGTAGCCATTCTGGTCGACCTCTCTTCTTCAAGAGCTCAAGAGTTCCAAACCCTGCTTTGAACCAATGCCGGATGAATAGCTTCGCTCTCGGCGCGGGGTCGCGGCTCAGATAGATCGCTTGAAGGCGCAACTCGTAAACCGTTCGAGCAAGCGAGTATGCGTCTTCAGAAAACCCTTCCCGCCATAGCATGGCGACGGCCTGGTAGGCCTTGAAGGCGCGGCAGAAAAAGAACAGCGACGCGCGTCGATATGGAAACTGGCCGGAGAACTTTGTCGAGGTCAGTTGGAAGATCAGCTCGTTCGCTAATTCATTCCCGATCCGGAATAGCTGCTGATCGGCTTCCATTTTGAGCCCTCGCTCTCTTTGCAAAGCACTACGCGAGATTGGCGGATTCTGGCGCCTTTAGGAAGCCTGCTTGCTACTCGAAGAGCACCGAGCTCGCCCGGCTCTCCGATTTCTTCGTCATCGCTCCTAATTCCAGCTTCACCTACAAGGGCAAGGCCGCAAAGGTGCAGGATGTCGGCCGCGAGCTGGGAGTTATGTATGTCCTGGAAGGGGAGATTCAGAAGTCCGGCAACCAAGTCAGGCTCAACGTCCAGTTGGTGGAAGCCAGAGCTGATCGGGACCCGTCGGGGTGAAGTCGCTCACCGCGGGAATGTGGCGACTAGTTCGCTGAATAGCGCCCGGGCACCATCCAAAATGGAGACACCATCGCCGACGAGCAGCGCGTCGAAATCGAGCTTCAGAAGGTCGCGGACGCTCGCTTGCAAGCGCGGCAGGTCGTCAATCACTCTCGCGCGCAGCAAGCCGCACTTGCCAGGCGGGTTTCCGATAACCGCGTCCCCAACAATCAGAATTTTCCGCTCGGGCCAATGTAGCGCGATCTCGCCCGATGATTTGCCGGTGGCGGCGACGACCGTCAGGGGGCCGACTTGCTCGCCTACGCGCAGTTCGCCGTCGACGATAGCGCCCTGGCTCGTGGCGTGGGCCGCGTCGGCCGGATGGATGAGCGTTCGCGCCCCGGTGCGCTCGCGGACGCGGTTTGCCGCCCGCACATGGTTGCGATTGGTGAGAATGATCTGGCCGACGCCCCTGCGCGCCAACTCGCTCAGAAGCTCATCGCCTAGCTCGACCGGGTCGACGCAGATGTTGCCTGCCGCGTGCGGGATGAGCAGACCGTTGAAATTGTAGCCGTGTGGCTCAGAGAACCATGACCAGCTGAGAATATCGCCGAGAATCGTCTCCACCGCACATGAACTCCACGCAAGAATTTGGCACCCCACAACAGTAGCGTGTCGCGTGACTCCGCTTCTATCTTCCGCCTTAACGGGCTTCGCGGTAAAGACTATGGCCGTTCGACGGGGACGGACCTGAACAATATTGAGCAGCGCCCTCCGTCCTTGGGCGTGTAACGACCGCGCCGCCGAGATAGTAGGCCGACGCTTCCGCCGCGCTCAGCAATGCGGCCGAGACGAGGCTGCCAGTCGACGACTCTGCGATCGCGATAGTCTCGCGCCGATCCTTCAAAAAGGGCGCTCAGTTTCTTCGCGATTGGCAACAGGGTCTGTATCGACTCTCTGGCCTGGGTTTCTGGTTGCCGCTGAACTAGCCGGGTGGTATCTTTTCCAGAGCCGATCAGGCGGCTACCTGTCCGCGGAGAGGGCCAAGCCCACCCAGTTTCTTTTTCTCATAACTCTTCTGCCCGTTGGCGGACGCGGGGCGAAAAGGAAGGGTTATGTCTCATGCTCAAACCTCATCAAGAGTTCTGCCCCCGAATCCAAGCGACGAGTACCTTCGCAAGGAGGCGAAACGCCTCGCGCGCGAAGATGGACAGCAGCTCGCCGGCGCGCAGCGCCGCCTCGCTCATGAGTACGGTTATCGAAACTGGGCCGAGTTGATGAATGCGGTCGCAAGTATGTCCTCGGGCGAAAACGGCGGCACGAATCCATGGCGGCCTGCCGGCTCCCCTCCGATCTCCGAGAGCAGTGCAAATGTTTTCCCGCTGCTGCCGCTGCGCAGACTGGTGACCTTTCCGCACGTGTCGTATCCGATTTTCGTTGGACGCGCGAAGTCGATACGCGCCGTGGAGCATGCAATGGATCGAAAGCTTCCGATCGTTCTCGCCGCTCAGAAAGACGCGGTAAATGCCGATCCATTAAGCTCAGACATGTACCAAGTCGGCGCTCTCGCGAGGGTAATCCAATTCGTTCGCGCCTTCCTGACGGAACCATCAAAACTATCGTCGAAGCCACCGGACGAGTGCGCACTAGGCTCTTTTTCTTTGATGAGGATTTTTCAAAGACGGAAGCCTCCGAAATCGAGGAGCCCGCTATCTCCGAACACGAAGATCGAAAGTCTGGTTCCTCTGGTGATCTCCGCGCTCGTTCGGAAGCGCGCCAAAACGTTTGGCGAGGAAAATCCCGAGGCTTGGGCCGTGGCAGCAGCAACGGCAGACGGTGCCTCCATGCTTGCAGATCGGATCGCAAGCGTGCTGGTGATGGATCTCGCTTGGAAGCAGGCCTTGCTGGAACTCCTCAACCCTGCGGAGCGCCTGGAGAAACTGCTCGTCTTATTTGAACGCGTTGGCCTGAGAGGAGGGGAGCGATGGAAGACTTCAGTCCAGTCCGGCGGCAATATGCGGATCTGATTCGCCAACGAGCCGATTTGCACTCAGAGCGATTGGTCTGCGCCCTAAGTGAAGTCGCGCGCGAAGATTATCTTGGTCCGGGGCCGTGGAAGATCATGCGGTTCGTCTTCCCGCTCAAGTACGAGGATACGCCCGACGCTAATCCCGCGCGCGTTTATGATGACGTACTGGTGGCGCTGGATGCACATCGCAATCTCAACAACGGACTCCCGAGTGCGCTCGCGCGATGGCTCGACAGTATGGACATTCAACCCGGCGAGCACGTCGTGCACGCCGGATGCGGAACCGGATACTACACCGCGATCATCGCGCATATGGTGACGAAGGATGGTCGGGTCACGGCAATCGAATTCGATCCAGCACTGGCGGATCGCGCTCGGACAGGCCTGCGACGGTATTCGCATGTTCAGGTGATTGCAGGCGATGCCACTAAGTACGATCCAGGACCAGCGGATGCAATCTTGGTGAACGCCGGCGCCACTCATCCATGTCCTTTGTGGCTCGATAGTCTGAAAGCTTCAGGACGGCTCGTTTTTCCGATGATCCGCTGGCCGGACGGAAGCGTTATGGGTGTCGGAGTGGCTGGATGGGGCGTAATGATGAGGATTGAGCGAATGCAATCCGGCTTGGGCGCGCGTTGGCTCGCACCCAGCGGTTATTTCCCGTGCTTCGGCGCGATCGACCTTGAGGCCGATCGGCGGCTGGGTGATGCGCTTACGAAAACGGTCTGACTGAGGTGGGGTCGTTGCGCCGCGAGGCGCACAGTCCTGACGACCTATGTCTCCTGCACGGTGAGGGCTATTGCTTCTCAAAACGCCTCGTTTTGTAGTCCGAGGAAACGACGCTGCGCTGTTCCGCATCGCGCGAGTGCCCCTAGGCTCGACCCGTTCAAACCCACCGTCGTTTGAACGCATGCAGTGATCAGGTCGGCGCGGTAGACTCTTCGATGTGGCAAAGCGTTTAGCAGCCAGTTTCATAAACTTGGTTCACGAAGCGACCCTCAAATCCTACTGGCGTCGCAAGGCCCTGTGGCGTTTTTTGCGGCAATCTGGCGTAGCGGAATCGTTTCTCGCGACATGGAACGAGGGAGAATCGAAACGGGACTTTCTCGATCGTCTGTTCGCTAAGTTGCCAAATCAGTCCTACGGGCAGGAGCTTCTCCTCTCGCTTGCGCGGGATCTGGCGCAGCAAGACGCGTTTCCTGATCTGGAAGGGTGGGAAGACTCCGAACATAAACTACGAGACGCCACAGCCGCTGTGAGATCTCTTCGTGCTGCGCTCAGCAAAATTAACGACCAGGTCGGGGACGAACGTGAACACCAGCGAGCGCAAGAACGATTCCGCAAACATCAAGAGGAAGTCCGACGGTCGAAACAGACCTTGGAGGCTCTCTCTCGCCGACTCAACGAGCTTGGGTCCAGACTGGGTTCCCAAGGCGCTGGCTACGACTTTCAGGACTGGTTCTATGACCTCATGGACTTTTTCGAGGTCACAAATCGTCGACCCTACGTGGTTAACGGCCGACAGATCGATGGATCGGTCACTGTTTCAGGGACCACCTACCTCGTCGAGCTGACGTTCACACGCGAACAAACCGGCGCCCCGGACGTCGACACGATGCTCAAGAAGATCCACGACAAGGCAGACAATACGATGGGCATAATGGTCTCGATTTCCGGCTTCTCAGAGACGGCAGTCTCAGAAGCATCCGGTCCACGGACCCCAGTGCTTCTAATGGACCATCGCCATTTGTACCTGACTCTTGGTGGAGTTGTGACCTTCGGTGAGATCATAGATCGAGTGCGTCGCCACGCCTCACAGACAGGCGAGGCTCTCCTCGCCCCTGATCGCTTCGGAGGCTAGCGCTGTGTCGCGGCGAAGACGCATGACGGAAACCCGTTAAAGTGTCTCAGCGGTGACGATCGCATATTTCATCGAGCCGATGCTTTGCCTCTCCGTCGAGAAGTTGCCCGAAGGTCCGGCTTGGCTATACGAAGTAAAGCTCGATGGCTATCGAGCCATCGCCGTTCGGACAAAAGCCTGTGTCGAGCTGTGGTCGCGAAACAAGCGGGATTTCTCGCGTCGTTTTCCGAACGTTGCTCGCGCTCTCGAAGCGCTGCCGGTCGAGACGGTGCTCGATGGGGAAATCGTGGCGGTGAACGGCGATGGGCAGCCGTCTTTCAGCTCGCTTCAGAATTTCGGAGATGGCACCGCGGCGATTCTCTTCTACGCTTTCGATGCGCCGGTGCTCGCTGGCGCCGACTTGCGGAGCAAGCCTCTGGCGACGCGTCGGGAGATGCTTCGCGAGTTGATTTCAAAATTGCCTGACACGATTCGCTTTTCTGAAACGTTTGATGCTTCCGCGGCGGAACTGATGGCGGCAGTTCGTTCCAATGGACTCGAGGGCGTCGTGGCAAAGCGCCGCGACAGTTTCTACAAGCCCGGAGATCGGTCCGGAGCCTGGGTGAAGGTGCGCGCAAATCGAGGTCAGGAACTGGTGATCGGTGGATACACTACTGGCTCGACAACCTTCGATTCGATCCTGGTCGGATATTACGAGGGAAGCGGTCTAATGTATGCGGCCCGAATTCGAAACGGCTTTACTCCCGCTTCTCGGCGGGCGCTGTTCTCGAATTTCGAGGCCCTGTCGATCACTAAATGCCCGTTTCGGAATCTCACCGAGACGAGCAAAGGGAGATGGGGCGAAGGTCTGACCGATGAAGACATGAAGAAATGCTGTTGGCTCAAGCCGCAACTCGTAGCGGTGATCGAGTTCCTTGAATGGACGCTCGATAACCATCTTCGTCATCCGAAATTCGTCACACTCCGCGACGATCGGATTGCTCAAGAAATCGTTCGCGAAACTTGAGTAAAGAACCGCCTTGGCGGGAAACAACGGAACAAAAGTGATAGTCACCAAAAGAGACACCAACATACGAACCGTTGAACAGTGGTTTAATCTGGCGCCACCCAAAGGAGGAATTGAGCAGTGGGTGCCAGGCCGAAGCGCGTTCGAGTGTGCGCGCGCTTGGTGTGCCGATGGCGACGGACCGTGCATACCGCCGGAACTTCTCGCGCTGCTCAGCTCTCGCTCTGAAACCCAAAACGTGACGATCACCAGCGCGACGCCGGAACATCGCGTTCCGTTCGACGATCTTCCGGGTGAACCTCGCAATGCAGATGTGGTTGCCGTCGGAGATGATCCGAACGGGCGCCTGGCAATAAACATCGAAGCGAAAGCTGACGAACCTTTCGATCAATACGTGCGCGACATCTTACTGTCCGCGGCAAGGAGAATTGCCGCGGATGAGCCAACTAACTCAGTGAAGCGCATACAGAATTTGGCCCAATCGATCCTTCCCCCGCGAGTGAATGAAGCTATTTCTCTCGGTGACCTACGATACCAGCTTCTGACTGGCGTAGCAGGCGCCATTGCATTCGCGTCCGAAGTTGGTGCCAACCGCGCCGCATTTCTGGTGCATGAATTCATCACCGATCGCACCGATGACGAAAAGCATCGTACGAACACGCAGGATCTAGATAACTTCGTCTTACGTCTTTCGCGCGGTTTAATACCTTCCGTGCCTTCCGGAGTACTATTGGGTCCTTTTCGGATTCCTGGGCTTCCTCTGTTCAGAAGTGCTCCGCCGCTTTTTCTGGGAAAAGCGGTTAGGAATCTGCGAAAGATTTAGTGTGAGCTGCTACTAGGTTCGAAGCGGCGCCCGCGCGATGCGCGGGCGCCGCGAGAACTTCATGCAGTAGCGGTTATGCCGAGGATGTAATCGGCTGCGTGCTGCGCCTGAGCTGCGGCATGAACCACAAGCCTGCGGTCATCTCGAAGCTTCTTCAATAATCACCAGCAGCAAATAATGTGAAGGAGTGGCGCAACTGCCCGGCTGTGCACAGGCTGTGCAAGGAAGGGCTCCTACCGTAGCGGCGATTTGCTGCGCATTATTTCTGGCCCTGAGACCCTTGGCGCTTATCTC
>WNFG01004140.1_pt1 | contig 15376 bp, 16 predicted proteins | sample 5400431 | NCBI WGS metagenome assembly WNFG01 (sample SAMN13153346, study PRJNA577476) | soil metagenome | isolation source: 120 cm saprolite under Douglas fir tree site 2 hole 3 replicate 2 | place: USA:California | collected 2015-04-18 | reverse complement strand
GATTGACCGCGGGCTTCTCAACTCTCGGAAAAATGCCCGCCACGTCGGTTACCGACAGAGCGGGCATTTCTCTGTGACACGGTATTCTAGGTGACTTGGCTGACCTGCCAAAGCGGTGCGTAGTTAGGATCAGTATGCCAGATCACCAGGCAACGAAAGGATGCAGCTATAGGGCAGCAATCTTAGGGATGCTGAGAAGGTAAGTCAACGGCGGGTCGAAAAGATCACGCGAAGACAGTGAGTGGATTGTACGATTAAAAAACCCCACGTTCATAAGCGGACTTCTGGTATTGAAAACCCAGTACTTCGGACCGGATTCAGAACTGGTAATAAACTGATATTTTTTAGCCGCGAGAGGAAAGTTTCAGTGGTGATCATGGTGGCAAGCGAGCGGTTCTGCGTTTCGACCTTCGATCGGAATCCGGAGACTCAGACTTGCTCTGCGCCGACTCCACAGCAGCGCGGGTTCGAAATCGTTCACGAGGACACCGACAAGATCAGCGGCGCAAAGGCGAAGGGTCCGGCAACTCGACCAGATGTTGGCCGCGGCCCACCGTTGCGAGTTTGATGTTGTGTTGGTGTGGGCCGCCGACCGTCTCGCTCGCAGGGTGCGGCATCATTTTCTGGAAGCGCTCGACACCCTTAACCATCTCGGTATCGAGTTCGTGTCATTGCGCGAGAACCTAGAAACAGGGGGCCCGCTCGGCAGGGCGGTCGTTGGAGCGGGACCTCATTATTGAAAGGGTTCGCGCCGGCCTCAGGCGCGCCTGGCTCGAAGGACGTCAGCTCGGCTGCAGGCCCATCGAGATCGATCGCTCATCTTTGCTCCGCGATCGAGCCCGTGGACTGAGCCTGGCCCAGCTGGCCAAGGCATACAAGATTTCCCGAACCAGCGTAGCAAGGGCGTTGAAACGGTCAGAAGACGCTGTACCGACCCCCCTTCCACCCGCTTCGGCCAGCGTTGATAATATTCCACTTAAACACCTCGCAAACTGTGCGCTGACGCTGTACCGGAATTTTATAGATTTTGGCGGATCAAGCGTAGTCAAGTTATCTCACGCTGAGGTGATATATGGAAAAGCTGACAGACGGAGCACTAGATCTTCTGTTTCGGGAGGCTCGATCCCACAATGCGTGGCTCAACCAAGCGGTTAACGACGATACTCTCCGTCAGTTGTATGATCTGGCGAAGTGGGGTCCTACCAGCGCAAACGCCGGGCCGGCTCGTTTTGTGTTTGTTCGGTCACAAAAGGCCAAGGAGAGACTCCGGCCAGCGCTGGCGCCGGGCAATGTAACAAAAACGATGACCGCCCCTGTTACCGTCATCATTGCGTACGACCTGAAGTTCTACGACAAGCTTCCAAAGCTCTTTGCGCACAATCCAGCAATGCGTGAAGTCTTCGCAAACAATCCACAACTCATTGAAGTGACTGCAAAACGTAACTCGTCGCTTCAGGGTGCATATTTGATGCTTGCAGCGCGTGCGCTGGGACTCGATTGCGGACCAATGTCGGGGTTCGACAATGCCAAGGTTGACGAGGAGTTTTTCGCGGCAGGAAAGTGCGAAGAGTGCGAAGAGGAGTTCTTCCCCGAGGGTCACGTTAAATCAAATTTCTTATGCAACATCGGTTATGGAGACCGTTCAAAACTTTCTCCCCGTAGTCCGCGTCTGGAATTCTCCGAAGCGTGTACGTTGTTGTGAGTCGATGGATCGAGAGCGCTTTACTGGATCAGTGGGCTGATGACAAACGAGGAGGGCGAATCGTCACAGAATGTGTCCGCGGCAATCAAAAGGCTAGCGAGGTTGGGGCCGAAAGTCATCGACGGCAGGTGCAAGGGAAGGGCGATCGACTTTGTGGGTCGAGTCAGGCGTCCCAAGCCGGAAAGCGCGGACGACATTCCAGTTCGGAAAAGGTCGTGAATTGATGCTCAGCATGCCGGTGATGCTGACCGTCCGGTGATCATTAGGTAAGGCGAACCGGAATAGGCGAAACACCACCGCCTGAGACGGCTCGGCCAGCACTTGGGCTTGGGCCACAGCCTGCCACGTTGAGAATTGTGATCGTGATGTCGCCGGTGGCGGTTGCTCATGCGATGAAGGCCGTCATGAAACCGATGACTGTGACCTGTCCATTTGGTTGCCTAACCTGGTGTGCGAGCGAATCGGCCTGGTCCCCCGCGGGTTGGGGGAAAACACTTGGGACGGGTCTGGAACCCGCGAAATCGAAGCGAATCAAAGTGCTCGCGACCCTCGGCCAGACAACGCTTCATGCCGCGACCGCGGAACAGAACGGAGATGCGCCCCTCGATACCGGCACGGAAGCGCTGTCCCTTCTTGAACGCGGAACTCTTCTCGTAGGCTTCGCGCTGGGGTGTTTTCTTCCCCCCGCGTTGTGGGATGGATATTACCTTGACCCCTTCTTGCTCGCACATCTTCACATTGTTCTCGCTGTGAAGCCACGATCCGAACCGTAGAGTTGGGGGGCATGGCCGAACCTTTCCCGGTGATGTGCGAGCGAAGCTGCGACCTGATCTTCGTCACACGGGTTTCCGTCCAATACCTTGTATTGGGTGATGAGGCCCTGAGCGCTTTCCGCGAGAAAGATCTTGTGACCGAACTCGATCGGCGTTTGCACCTTGCCGCGCTTGATCAGATCGGTATGGGGTTCAAAGATGGAATAGATTTTCTGGGCGGTGGGCACCTGCTCTCCCTCGAGCACGCGCCGGCGGGCCTGATCCACGACCTGTTCCCCCAGTTCGCAATAGTGCTCGATTTCCTTGCGGAGTTGGCCAAGGGTCAAGTCGGCGACCAGGCCTTGGCCCTTCGCTTTCCGGGTGCGCTGAAGCACTCCGCGCGCGCCGCTCACCACCGCCTGGGTAATTCCGATGAGCTCGCGATATTTCCTGGTTTGTTGTTCGTGTCGTTGCTTCGTCGTCATGCGCTGGATCTGTTGCATGCGCCGCCGGGCGGCTCGTGAATGATTGCGGAACCCTTTGACGGCCTGCCCCACGGCCTCGCCCAGGTGGGCCACCAAACGCGTGATCACGCGCACCGTATCCCACAATAATGTGTTGTCGGTGGGGTGATGAATATCGGTCTCGACTACGGTGCTGTCGACCCGGAGTTGATTGCCATCCTCCAGTCCCCGATCAATCGCGGCTTGCACGAGCAACTCATTGACGGCGTGGAGCGTCTGGGGAGTAAGGCGATTGAAGGCACGGTGGAAGGCGTCGTGTTTGGGTACCGTCTGGCTGCGGAAATCGGTGAAACTGCGCAGGGTGTAGCCGTCGGCGATGCGTTCGCTCAGTTCGCGAAGGTCCCAGCTCTTGACGCGCATTAAAACCAGCGAGCGCAAGACCTGGGAGGGAGTCAAGCCGTTGCGGCCCGTGGCCGGGTTCTTCAGGCCGCGCTCCAGATCGCTGCGTACCTTCTTGATCATCCCTTCGTGCTGGTCGAGAAAGTTGGAGATGGTCTGGAGAACGGGGTCCAGGACAATGCCCTGCTGGATAAACTCCAAGTCGGCAAAACTCACTTGCGGGGGCTCGGCTCGGCTCATGCTCCACCTGGTGGGGAATTAGTTCTATCTCGCAGCACTATAATGCTATCGGAATGCTAAGAGCAAGCAAAATTCCCAAAACCGCAGCGGTGTATCATCGAAAAACCAGGAAAGGATGCCGCTACATCATGCGCAGCCCACTCCAGTCGCTGGAGGCAAAGATCGCCCAGATCAAACAGGAGATCACCGGGCTCGGGGCGGACTTGCAGCCCGGCCGTTTGACACAGCAGTATAACGTCTGCGGCAAAGCGGGATGTCGTTGCAAAGCCACACCCCCGCAAAGACATGGCCCCTATTATCAGTTGAGTTTCACCCGCAAGGGGAAAAGCAGGACGCAATTCGTGAAGCGGGAAGACCTACCCTTGCTGCAACAGCAAGTGCGGAATTATCAGCGATTAAAAACTCTGATGGATCGATGGGTCGCCTTGGGTATGGCTCTGTCGCAGCTCCGGTTCCGCCAGCAGCAGGAGTTGCGAATGGTTTCAGCCCCGAAAAAACGCGCCTAAGCGCGCGTTTCCCGGCAAACACCGGCCTGAGGCTTAGGATTCCCATCCTGGGTCGCGGCGCAGAATCGCCTTCTGTCACGGGATTACGCGTTTCGCGACAGAAACTAGTCTAGCCGCGGAGGTGCGGTATGGCGCAAGAAAATAGCATTCTGATCCGGCGCTGGTTTGAGGAGGTATGGAACAGCGGGCGCATCGAGGCAGTGGACGAAATGGCATCGCCCGACGTGATTGGCCACGGACAAGCCCAGCATGCGACCGACATCGGACTTAAGGAGTTCAAGCCTTTTGTGATGGGATTCCGTAGCGCGTTCCCCGATCTCAAGGTGACGATCGATTACATCATTGAGCAAGGGGACAAAGTGGTGGCTCGTTGGACGGCAACCATGACGCACAAAGGCGAGTTTCTTGGCATCGCGCCTACCGGGAAGAAAGCGACCATTACGGGCACTTCGACCCAGCGGATTTCGGGCGGCAAGATCGTTGAGGGCTGGGATAACTGGGACCAACTGGGGCTGCTGGTGCAGATTGGAGCCGTTCCCGCGACGCACTTTGTGGCGCCTGTGGAACGGCGGTCGGCCTAGTCTTAGTCTAAGTCTAGGCTGTTGTGGAAAAATGTAAGGTTGGAGAATAACCCACCACGGGGCTGAAACCTAGTTCATCTTGAGCGCTTTGGCGCTAACTAACGCGGCACTCTTCCACGGTTGTACCTGCATCGGGTTCGTTCCTGCCGTACGCCTCCCGGTTAAAGATCCTTCGACTCCGCTGCACCTTCGCGGAGCGAAGTTCCGGCTCCCCTCACGATGACATTATGGGAAGGGAATTTGATAAGCTGGAGCCTGGACGTTCCAGGCGCTGAGAGTGGAATCCCATGCTACTTCACGGTATTTTTCCTCCGATTACGACGCCGTTCTATCCTGACGGCAACATCTACTTCAAGAAGCTCGAGCACAATGTCGAGCGCTATTCCAAGACTCCTGTGGCTGGCCTGACCGTATTGGGTTCGACCGGTGAAGCAATCATGCTCTCGGACGAGGAGCGGCGCCAGGTGCTGAAGGCTGCACGGGAAGCTAGTGCGCCGAGCAAGGTGCTGATCGCGGGAACGGGCATTGAATCGGCCATTGAGACCTTGCGGCTCACTGAGTATGCGGCTGAACTCGGTTACGACGTGGCCCTGGTGCGCACTCCGCACTTCTACAAGAGGGTGATGCAGTCCACGAACATGCTGGCCTTCTATCGCACGGTGGCGGATCGCTCGCCGCTGCCGGTAATGATCTACAACGTTCCGGGCTTTACGGGATACGACATCCCAGCGGAGGTGGTGGTGGAACTGGCGGGGCATTCCAACATCATTGGGATGAAGGAATCGGGCGGCGACGTTGAAAAAATCCGCAAGATGGTGGAAGCGACGCGGCAGGTGAAGCGCACCGCCACCGTGACTGAGACTTTCGATGCCGTGACCCCGCGCATGCTCAAGGCGTCCAGCAGCAGCAACGGACAGGGCGGCGAACTGGTGCAGGTCGCGGCGCTGGGTGGCGCAAAAGCGTCGTCCGCCGCAGTCAGCGTAGTGAGTGGGATAAAAACCCGGCAGAAGGAAGTCGGGTTCCAGATAGTAGTGGGCTTGGCGCAGAAGCTGGAGCCGTCGCTGCAGGCTGGTGCGGTAGGCGGTATCCTCGCCTTTGCCGATGCGGCACCGACCGCCTGCTACGAGATATACGCTGCCTGGAAGGAAGGCGACGCGGAGTTGGCCCGGTCGAAGCAGGAACGAATTACCAAGGCCACCTCGCGGGTCTCGGGGGAGCTCGGGATTCCAGGCTTGAAGTATGGAATGGATCTGAACGGTTATTTTGGCGGCCCGGCGCGTTTGCCGCTGTTGCCGCTGACGGCCGCACTGAAGGCCGAAGTGGAGCAATTGCTGGCGGATGTTCGGAACTGAATTGCTGGGATTGCCTGGCGGCAGCCCCCAAAAGAGCAGAACCACCAAGGAAACGAAGAAAGCCTAAGGTGCTATAATTTGAACGAACGTTCGACCTATGGCCAGTATTTCTCCCATCGGCTCCCAGCTCCCGGCGCGGCGCCGCGGGCTTATTTCCGGGCCGCGTTTAACGACTCGCTTTGATCGACGCCTGGCCAAGATACTGGTCCATGCGACGAATGTTTTCTACGAAAAGGGCTATGCTGCCGCGTCGATGCGCGACCTCGCGCGTGTCAGCGGCGTTTCACTCTCTGGCCTGTACTACTATTTCAAGTCCAAAGAGGAACTACTTTATCTGATCCAGAAAGACACTTTTGCCACGATTGTAGTGCGGTTGCAGGAGCGACTGCATAACATCGACGATCCGGCGGAGCGGATTCGCAGCCTCATCCTCAATCATCTGGAGTACTTTCTTGCCAACCAGAAGGCGATGAAGGTTTTATCCCACGAAGATGATGTGCTGAAAAATGAATTTGGCAGCGAAATCGCCGCCATCAAACGCGAGTATTACCGCATCTGCATGGAACTTCTGGACAACTACAAGCGCACAAGAGGACTAGAATTCTCCAGTAGGACGGCGGTGCTCAGTCTGTTTGGGATGATGAACTGGATTTACACCTGGTATAACCCCCGAGTCGATGCCAATGCCAAAGAACTGGCACGCGAAATGGGAGATATTTTCTTGCAGGGCATTGGCGCCAGCGCGGCCAATGGGTCGCGCAAGAAGAAATTTGTATTCTCGAGCTAAGACGAAATTTTTGACGATTGCGAAAAGGAGTTTGAGCATGGCGACTACAGTACAGCCAGCAAGCGGCGAGACTACCAGACAACTGATCAACTACCGCGTCGATGCCGGCGTGGCGGTGATCGAACTTTGCGACCCTCCGGCGAATACTTATACCTACGAGATGAACCGGCAGCTGGATGAGGCGATTCTCAAGGCGCGGATGGACAACGATGTACACGTGATTGTGCTTACCGGGGCAGGGGACAAGTTTTTCTCGGCGGGCGCGAATATCAAGATGCTGGCCAGCGTCGATCCGACATTCAAGTACTACTTCTGTCTGCACGCCAACGAGACCTTGCTGCGGCTGGAGCACACGCCCAAGCTGGTAATCGCTGCCCTGAACGGGCACTGCGTTGGGGGCGGGTTGGAGATTGCCATGGCGGCGGACATTCGTATCGCGCGACAGGATGCGGGCAAAATTGGGCTGCCGGAAGTGAATCTGGGTGTGCTGCCTGGGACTGGCGGTACGCAGCGACTCTCGCGCATGGTGGGCAAGAGCAAGGCTATCGAGCTGATGGTGACCGGAAACACTTTTTCTTTCGAGGAAGCGAAAGAGCTGGGGATCATCAACGACATTTACGAGCGGGACAATTTCATGGAGAACATTATGGAGTACGCCCGGCAATTCTGTCCGCCGAATAAGGCTGCAAAAGCGGTGGGACGCATCAAGCGTGCGGTGCAGACGGGATGGGAAATTCCGATGGAGTCGGCTTTGGCGGTGGAGCGGGAGAATCAGCAACTGCTTTTTCAGAGCGAGGACGCCAAGGAAGGGTTGGCGGCATACGTGGAGAAGCGTCCGGCTACGTTCAAGGCCAAGTGACCCACCCACTAGCATGCACGACTCCGACGATGCTAGCGCTTGTGTATTTGGAAGGCGAAATGAGCTGGACGAAGCGGCTAGTCCCTGTTGCTGCCTTTGCTTTGCTGGTCGCTTTGACGTTTGCGTGCCGGAAAGTTCGGTTGGTAGTAGGTCGTACGGAGAACTGGCCTGAAGCGGAAGGACAGGTCGTGAGCACCAACCTGATAGATCACAACCATGAAGGCGCATCGGCGGAGATTGCGTACTTATCCTCGGTCCGGGAAATTTCGTACGGCGAACATGTGCAGCGCCGCTTCATTGATCTCAACCGAGCCTCGAATTTCGCGGATGGATGCAAAGAGATGAGATCTTAGTTCAGCACCATCCTCACCGGCCGAAGAAGTGGGTCGTGCGGCAAACGTTACATTGAGGTGTTATGCCAGGCAAAGTCGCAAAGATCGGAACGTTCAGTGACTGGGTTGGACTGTTTGACGATTGGCGCAAAGACATTGGCGTCAACCACGACGAAATTGCCAGCTTCAAGTTCGACACGCTGTTCGGCGCGATTGAGACGGAAGAAATTCAGTTTGGCCACTTTAAAGGCCGGCGGAAGTGGGAGAACCTGCGCCAAGTGCCGACGCAACAGATGCGCGACGCGCTGATCAACATGATCGTTTATCAGGGCGACACCGAATTCGCCAGCGTGGAGCAGCAGCGCTACCTGTTTGAGAGCGCTCCTACCGACTGGGATCGCCGGGCCATCACTCGAGTAATGATCGAAGAAATGCGGCACGGCTGGCAGATGTGCGCACTGCTGGTTGACCACTTCGGTTATTCCGGCAAGGTTGAGGCGCAGAAGATGCTTGAACGCCGGGCATTTGAAAACAAACGATTGCTGGGCGCTTTCAACGTGGACGTCGACAACTGGATGGACTTTTTTACCTACACCGACTTTGTGGATCGAGACGGCAAATTCCAGCTGCAGATGTTCAAATATTCAGCCTTCGCGCCGTTGGGGCGCTCCATGTCGTACATGTTGCGCGAAGAGGCGTTCCACATGGGAACCGGAAATGATGGCCTGCGCCGCATTGTGGAGGCGGGCGTGATTCCGGGCTGGCTGATCCAGAAATATCTCAATAAATGGATTTCGAGTTCCTACGACCTGTTCGGCACGGACCATTCTTCGTCCGCTCATTGGGCCTATGTTTGGGGAATTAAGGGCCGGTATGACGAGCCGAAAAATGAGCAGGCGGCGCATCTCGATGAGTTGAACGATTACAACCGGCATCTCTATCGCGACGAAGTGGCGGGGCTGATCGAGCGTTTCAATAGCGTATTGGCGGCTGGCCAGCCCAAGCTTTACGCGCCTCACATCAAGTTCAACCGCCACATCGGACGCTGGGCAGGACAGAAATTTCACGCACAGACGGGCGAACCGGTGGACGACAGCGCCTACGAGGGACATCTGAGAGAGTACATGCCGTCGGCGGAGGACAGGAAGCTATTGCTGGATATTATCAGCAGCGAGAAGAAATGGATTGCGCCGAAAGAGGGTGCGCGCGATCCGTTGGCCTCGATTGGCGAGGTTCGCAAATCGGCGATTAATTTGTGAGTTTTGGGCCTCGCCTAGTCGGGCATCTGAATTTTGCTCGATTGAAGGCCCGGTTGACAGTTACAGGTTGCCGGTTCTCAGTCGAATATGGCGATGACAAGAACGACGGCTGACACTATTTCGGCGAAGCAGGGGAAGGCTTACACTCTGGGCGAGCTGATGGTGGCCAGCGCGGCACGGGAAATCCGCGATGGCGAAGTGGTTTTCGTCGGGATGCGATTGCCCTTGATCGCATTTGCGGTGGCTAAGAAGACACACGCTCCAAATGCCGTAGGTCTGTTCGAGAATGGCGTGATCCGGGCCACGCCCGCCCCGGAGTTGATCTACACGATGGCCGATCCGCCGAACGTTCTGGGTGCAACCCAGTGCCTGGATATGCTTGGAGTGATGAGCCTGCTGCAATCGGGGCGGGTGCATCTTGGTTTTTTGGGCGCCGCCCAGGTGGATCGCTTCGGCAACTTGAACTCGACCGAAGTGCGCGGGCCGAAGGGACTGACGCGGTTGCCGGGGTCGGGTGGGGCGTGTGATATTGCTTCGCTGGCGCAACGTTTTGTGGTGTTGCTGGAGCATAGCAAAGAGCGCTTGCCGGAGCGGGTTTCCCATGTCACCAGCCCCGGAAACGGGGACGGGCCTGGCTGGCGGGAGCGGGTCGGACTGCCTCGTGGCGGGCCGGCGGCCGCGATCACGACTAAGGCTGTACTTCGCTTCGGCGAGGACGGAGAGGCTTATTTGTCATCCGCGCATCGAAACTTTGCCAACCCTGGCGTGGAGTTAGACGATATCGTGCGCAATACGGGATGGAAGCTGCGGGTTCCTGACCAGGTGACGTCCACGCCGGAGCCGAGCGCGGAAGAGTTGAAGGCGATCCGAGAATATGACAAAGATGGGTTCTGGACCAGGTAAAACGGTGTGGGATACGGGCGACTCACCCGGGAAAGCGATATGGCAACCGAAGCGGTGATGAGGTTTTCACGGATTGCAATGGACCTCCGGCCTCCGGCGGCGCGGATTTCTCTGCAAAATCCTCCGCTCAACGTCATCGACAGCACGATGATGGAGGAGTTGGCGTTGGCGCTGGCCGAGATCGAAGAGCGCAATGATCTATCGACGCTGGTGTTAAGCGGCGCGGGAAAGGCCTTTTCCGTTGGAGTGGACGTCGCCGACCACACTCCGGACAAGGTCGCAAACATGCTGGCCAAGTTTCACGCGGTGGTGCGTGCCGTAGTCAGAACGAAGAAGGTGACCATTGCTGCCGTGCATGGCCATTGTCTGGGCGGAGGAGCGGAACTGGCGATGATCTGCGACATGGTGTACACCGCGGACAACGCCACGTGGGCGTTTCCCGAGATCAATTTGGGATGCTATCCCCCGGTGGCGGCTACGGCCCTGGCGGCCTTGGTTGGGCAGAAGCACGCTGCCGACCTGATCCTTACCGGCCGCACGATTAGCGGTCAGGAAGCGGCCAACATCGGTCTGGCCAACCGCGCCCTTCCTGACGTCGAGGTAGAGCCCGCGGTGCATGAAGTCATGCGCCAGCTTTCGAAACTTAGTGCGGCTGCGCTGGCTATTGCCAAAAAGGCAATCTATGCCTGGGACTCGATGCACTTCGAGAAGGGACTGGCGCGAGCGGAAAAGATCTATCTGGATGAATTGATGAAGACCGAAGATATGCATGAAGGCACCAATGCCTTCCTGGAAAAACGGCAGCCGGTGTGGAAAGGGAAGTAGATGGCGAGGTTATCTAAGCTCCTGTCCATGCGCGAGGCTATTGCTGAGTTTGTTCCGGACGGCGCTTCCGTCGCCCTTGGTCTGCAGATGGAGCAGATGATTCCTTTTGCCGCCGGCCAGGAGATGGTTCGGCAAAGAAAGCACGGACTCACGCTGATCGGTCCAATCTCCGACATTCTGTTTGATCAACTGATCGGCTCCCAATGCGTCGAGCGGGTGATTGCGGCATGGGTGGGGAACGTAATGATGGGGTCAGCTTATAACTTCCGGCGGGCGGTGGAGCAGGGTAGCGTGAAGGTTGTAAACATGACCAACTTCACGCTGGCGCTGGCTTTGCAGGCGGGGGCTATGGGGGTGCCATTTCTGCCGACTTGGAGCGCGCTGGGCAGCGAGATTGCGCGAGAGAACGACTTTTTCGCCGAAATCGAATCGCCGTTCGCGGGAGATCAAATTGGCGATTCTGTGACTCACTCGGGCGGACGAGCGCGGCCGTCCCTGCGTGAGCGTGTAAAGCTGCATGCAGTTAGAGCCCTGAATCCCGATTTGGCCATCGTTCATCTGCAGCGTGCCGACCGCGACGGCAACGCCCACTCTTGGGGGAACTTCGGCGTAATGCTGGAAGCGGTTCGCGCGGCGAAGCGGGTGATTGTTGTGGCTGAAGAAATCGTCGAGGCTGACGTGATCGCGAGCGATCCGAATCGCACCGTGATTCCGGGATTTCTGGTTAGTGCAGTGGTGGAGTGCCGGTATGGAGCGCATCCCTCGCCCGTACAGGGATACTACAACCGCGACCACGCCTTCTTTCGCCAGTATCACGAGCAGACTAAAGCGGAAGCGGACAGTGCCGCCTGGCTGCAGCGCTGGATTTACGGAGTCGGGGATCGCCGCGAATATATGAACCAACTCGGAGCCTGCCGCGGGGAAGAATTGGGAGTGAAGCAGCACGCGTACGCAGCGCAGGCGGATTTTGGGTATTAGAAAAGCCAGCAATTGGCATTTGCCACTTAGAATTCGACGTCGGAGACTTGGGGCGAGCACGAGCCTGGCACGGCTAAGTGCTAATTGCTAATTGCTAATTGCTAAATGCTAGTTGCTGGCGAAGCGCAATCATGGACTTCGAAATCAGCGCCGGGCAAGTGAAAATCATGCTCAAGCACGGGGAGAAATTCACGCTGCTTGACGTGCGTGAGCCTTGGGAATTGGCGAAGGCGAGCCTCGAGGGAAGTACGAATATTCCTATGGGCGACGTGCCGATGCGTGCCAATCAGGAACTCGACCCGGAGGACCACATCGTTGTGTTTTGTCATCACGGAGTGCGGTCTTTGAGCGTGACCAACTGGCTGCGACAGCAGGGGTTTGAAAAAGTACAGTCGATGCGGGGCGGGATTGATGGCTGGGCTCGGACCGTGGATCCGAAAGTGCCGTTGTATTGAAGGCAGTTGTCAGTTGAGAGTTGGCAGTTTTCAGCTCAGAAGGCTGATTAGCGCGACGTGAAAAGGTGGCCCAGCTTTTCTTTCTTTGTCTTGAGGTAATCCTCGGCGTAGGTCGAGAGCGCGACTTCGCAGGGTACGCGTTCGGCCACGACGACACCGCCTTTTTCCAGAGCAGCAACTTTATCGGGATTGTTGGAGAGCAGGCGTACCCTTGAAACGCCCAGCGCTTTCAGGATTTCCGCGGGGAGCGCGAACTCACGGTGGTCGGCTTTGAAGCCGAGGCGTTCGTTGGCCTCCACTGTATCCAGTCCCTGATCTTGCAGTTCGTAGGCCTGTAACTTGGCCATCAAGCCGATGCCGCGGCCTTCCTGCTGTTCGTAGATCAGTATGCCCGCCCGTTGCTCGGCGATCATCGACAGAGCCATTTCCAGTTGCTGGCGGCAGTCGCAGCGCAGCGAGCCGAAGACATCGCCGGTAAGGCACTGGGAGTGGATGCGGACCAGCGGAGGCGAAGAATGGATTTCGCCCATGACTAACGCTACGGCATCCTCTTCCCGTGGTTGCTTGTCGGTGCCGAATTCTCCGCGAAAGCCGTGGATGCGGAAATTGCCCCAGCGGGTGGGGAAATCGGCGGACGCAATTTGGTGAACGCGAAAAGCCACCATGGCATTATAGCGGGATGCGCGGACAGCCGGAGAAAGCGCCTTTTGTAATGCCGGGCTAACCCTTGCCTAGTCGGGGGAAGTGGTAGAACACGTCCTGTTTGGAAGGGATCGCGACGCCGTTGCGGGTGGCGGGTCGAAAGCGCCAATTCTCCAGGGCCTCGAGGACTTTGCCGTCAATCGACGGAGCCAGGCTTTGTATCACAACTTTCTGGATGATGTTTCCTTTTTCGTCTATCGTGACCTCGACCACCACATCGCCTTGAAGACCACCCAGTTCGGGGGGAGCCACGATGGGATCGGGGGAGACGACCGGCAGTGCGGGGCGGACCTCTTCTCCGGTCAACGGTCCTGCCAGAACCGTACCCAGTGGCGAGCCTGCGGGGCGGGCCTGCGCTGCCTGTCCGGGCGCGGCGGTCTCAATGTCCGACCCAAGTTTCGGGCGGGGCAACTCACGCTTGGCTGACTTTGTTCTCTTGGCGTGCTGCTCCCAGGTCAGATGCGCTCTCAACTGCTGGCGAGCGGAGGCGTCGGAGGTGCCCGGAGAAGCATCGGTTACCATCTGGGTTCGCTGATTTGGCCAATAGAGATGCGCGATTTGGGTGCCGTGGTCGCCGTTGACCACAAAAGACGGCGCGACAACCTTCGGACTGGGCGCGCGCAGGAGCCACAGCAGAAACAGACAGTGCAAGGCCGCCGAGCACGGTACGGCAAGAGGATAACGATGAATGCCGGGTTGGGGCGACGTAAACATGCAGCACGAAACCGCGACGCCTCTCCATTAGACGTTGAAAAAGGCGGGAGGTAAACACAATTGTTGGCGGGCGCGGGCCCCCGGCGGAGGCTTGGTCGCGGTCTTGGTCTTGGCTGGGAACGCTGCTAAAATTACACTGCTGGTTTCGGCAAGTGGGGCTATAGCTCAGCTGGGAGAGCGCGTCGTTCGCAACGACGAGGCCGTCGGTTCGATCCCGACTAGCTCCACCATATTTTCAATTACTTACAGTCACCCCGCAGTTCCATCCTGTCCCAAACTAGTCCAAAACAATTTTCAACGAATGGGTGTCGGGACTTGCCTCAACAAACTCCGACGCACGACTACTTCTGGCATCTTGCTCGATTCATGGAAACGCCAACCCGCCAAGCGGCGCGGATTTTTCACTGGAGCACAAATGGAGCAACTATCGACGGTAGCTAGACGGGTGGCTCATCTGGCGTTCAATCAAGCCCATCCGTATCCGTGATTTCTTTGCAGTGATGCAAAAAAAACTTTCGACTCGATTCGTTAGATTCTCGACTGGTTCCTGTGTTGCATCGCGCAGATCTCCATACGCGAACTCACAATCCTCAAGTACAAAGCGAAACTGCATGGAATCGGCAAAGTCATCTTCTACATTACCCACGAACAAATGCGGTACGCCGCCGACCGAGCCAGCGCTCAAGATGCCCGAGACGCACGCGCGCGCATCTTCCGTTTCCAGCGTTGCGAGGAGTGGTGTCTGCTACCGCCGCCACTGATTAGCTGCTAATCACACTAATTCACCCCTAATTTAGCCATAACGAATGGCGCGCTGGCGTTGCGTACCCCGAAGACAAGCCACGATTCCCCAGAGCAGCGACTAAGTTGCCCCTGCCGGAGCGACGGAGAGGTATTCGAAATGTAGGACACGAGCTGCATTGCGTCTGGGATGCCAGAGAAATACGCGAGGACCGGGCACACAAGGGAGCAATCACTTGTTGCGACGAGTGCAGGAGGCAATACGCGAACTATCGCCGCAGGATCCGCGCACAGGGAAAGTGCCGCCTCTGTGGTAGGGGAAGACGGCGAACGTCGAAATTAGACCCTGTGCTCATGGAGCACAGTGATGTTCACGGGAAGCTTGGAACGCAGTGAGTCGTTCTCATCTCCAATACTGAGCCTCACGCTATCGGTTAATAGCCGATGCGCTTTTGTCCAAGTTACTGCCCACCTAACTGAACCTCCGGGTTCGTAGGACCGGCGCAACCTTTTGTCCGGCCTGAAATCATCAGTTTCCGAAAACCGCGAAGTAGTGCGCTGCGAGTGTGGGCTGATCCAGTTTGTAACCAAGGACGGTAAGTGCCGCCGTGCTTCTGGACATTCAGGATGGTTACCACCCCGCCCAATCCCAGGGCCACATGAACGCAGTAACGATGGCAAGAGCAGTCCAAAACGCAATCCACAACCAGCGTTTCCGTTTGGGTGTCATGGAGGTGGCTTCTCTCACGATCCGCACAGCGGCTTGGCTGGCGTCCTGAGGCTTGCACTCATGCGCGTCGAACTGGGCTTTGACAACTCGCTCTG